>Ga0131853_10020022_pt1 | contig 12171 bp, 4 predicted proteins | sample TergutLab28metaG_FD_92764 | JGI IMG/M metagenome (GOLD analysis project Ga0131853, IMG submission 92764) | Labiotermes labralis P1 segment gut microbial communities from Petit-Saut dam, French Guiana - Lab288 P1 (version 2) (version 2) | ecosystem: Host-associated > Arthropoda: Insects >...
ATTGCGGGAGGAAAGGAAGCTGAGGGTGTTTGAGAACATGGTGTTGAGGAGAATATTTGGACCTAGGAGGGACGAGGTAATGGGGGAATGGAGGAGATTGCATAACAAGGAGCTAAATGATTTCCAATATTGTGTGGGTGATAAAATCGAGAAGAATGAGATGGGCTGGGCATGTGGCACATATGGGTGAGGAGAGGGGAGTGTATAGGGTCTTGGTGGGGAAACCGGAGGGAAGGAGACCACTGGGGAGACCTAGGCGTAGATGGGTGGATAATATTAGGATGGATCTCCAGGAGGTAGGATGCGGGTATATGGACTGGATTGGGCGGGCCCAGGATAGTGATAGGTGGCGCACGCTTGTGAGTGCAGTAATGAACCTTCGGGTTCCATGAAATGCGGGGAATTTCTTGAGTACCTGCAAACCAGTCAGCTTCTCAAGGAGGACTCTGCACCATGGTGTAAGTAAGTAACTGTTGTTTGTGCATGTGTTAATGGTTGGTAATATTATTTAAATACAGTAATAGACCATTAGTGTTCTTTTTTATCTGTACATAACGTTCTGTCTTGTCTTATGGTGAACTTTGTCATCTGGGGAGAAATGTTTGACCTCTGGAACCAATAATAAATTTATACCACAGGAATGAATGGGAATTTAATTTTTGTATTTCCAGTTTGTGCCTCATATACAGTTTTGAAGGAGCAGCTTCATAAACATGGATTTTAGAGTAAAAAATAACCACTGCTCTATGACTACAGGTTAGCAATGCTGTTGTCTATAGAGAAATAAACAGTGAGTCATTACATGTTGAGGTGAGACTAAACGTACAATTCCCATTTTTGGATAGTGGAAAAAAATACAAATTAATAACTTTAATCATTAATTATTCCTTTATTTGATGTTTATAAAAAGGCACTGTAACATAAGTGCTGCCTGAAAAAAATTATGCTTGAATAGTAACTTTAAACTTCATATACACTTCTTAAAAATGGTTATGATTACAGTATATGAAATGCATTTTATAATATATGAAATATTGCAGCCTTGAAAATATTACTGAAAAATGACAAAGAACCTGCTTCTGTATATGACATTCCCCATTACAACAATGCATATGGCATGCTTCAGTCTCCAGTATACACAGCTCTGCGTTTTTCCAAGAATGCCGTAAGACCTTCCACTCTGTCACGTGTAGGAACAACTTGTGCATAGCATGCTTCTTCAATAACATTACCAGTATTCATATCCACATCAAAACCAGCATTTATTGCAACTTTTGCCATCTTCAGGCTGACCGGCCCATTAGGGATAATTTCACGACCAAGTTCCAGTGCTTTCATGTATGCTGCATTTCCATCACTGTTTTGTGTGGCAGCATAATTAACAATACCCATTTCCACGGCCTGTGCCCCTGTTACTGTTTTAGCTGTGAAAATAAGCTCTTTTGCAAATGCAGGTCCAATGAGTCTAGACAACCGCTGTGTACCTCCTGCGCCTGGAATGATTGCCAATCTAGTTTCAACTAAACCAAGTATGGCATCATTTGATGCTGTTCTCATGTCGCATGCTAATGCCAATTCAAATCCACCACCCAGTGCAGCACCGTCTATCGCAGCAATTACCGGCATTGGTAGGTTCTCAACAGCAGTAGTGAGTGCCCTCAGTTGGGACACAAATATTTTCACCTCCAAGTTACTGAGTTTTAATCTTTCCTTCAGATCTGCACCTGCACAAAAAATGCCAGGAACCAAACTTCTAACAATAAGAACTCTAACATCTGTATCATATTTTATAGCATCTATTGCCTGGAATAAGTTCGCTGCTAAAGTTCGATTAAGGGCATTTTTCGCCCCTGGTCGGTTCAACTCTAAAACAACGATTCCCTTATCACTTTCTTTCAAGTAGTTCAAATGTACATCTTGTGGACTGCTTGCTGTGGATGAAGAAAGCCGACAAAACAATCTGCATACACTCGACTTCGCAAATTTTACACTCTTTAAAAATGACATGTTTCCACTTTTACTTTTAAAGATAACACAACGTGACAGCGCATCTGCCACGGGAAATTCTGAGCCAGTGAGATAATAATTTCTAACTTTGGTTATGTATTCTTCAATAGGAATCCCTGTACCTAGAAAAATGTAGTGTAATTTAGAATGTTATACCTACAGTTTAAAACTTTAATGGCTTAAAATACACAGAATAAGTATGGAATATTACATAAATATGAATACTTTTCCACACGAATATAATTGAGAGACATTTAGGTCCCTGCGGGGCACAACGTTTCAACTGTTGGCAGATGCATATAGTGTCAGGATTTTACGCCAGAGGGATAGCGATCTTTTGATGTAAATCCGGAGAAGGTGGTACGTATTTGGCCTCGTGGTGGGTGAATATGTTTTGTAAAATATGTGGTAGCAACGTAAAGTTTACGTAACTTAATGTAATACAATAAATTATATAAGCATGTTTAGCTAATAGGCGATATTAAAGCTGAAACACCCAACGATGGCTAAAATATTTGTTGATCCGTTAGGCGTGGAGTATTCGAAGTAGGTACACAAGGTTATTCGTTAGTTGTATCTCTCAGAAATATGTTTTTTATGTGTGTGGTTGGCTTCGAAGCTGCATGGCACGTGTCATATTTAATTTTAACTGGGAAGAAGGAAGCGTATGGTAAAGACACGAGGCTGTGTATTCGACACAATGCTGGCGCAATTTCCATGGAAGATTTCGTACCAATATAGTCAGGAATGGTATAACAGTTTCCGGGGATGGAAACTGTGCGGCTGACGGACGATAAGTTGCTACTTGTGGTTCGGCCGAATCCAAAAGCATGTTTGCAAGACGACTGAAGAAGCAGCAAGACAGCTGCAGCCAATTCGTGATCGAAACATTTTAGCGTACTGAGGAGTGCGAACGAAACGAAGTATTTCCTACTCCGTACTGCACAGTCGCAGGATCAAGTACTTTTTCTTATTACTGACCTTCCTTCAGTACATTTTTCTTTTTCGTGTGACTTAGCTTTGTCGGTTCATTACATTTGTGATTTAAATAGTGTTACATCTCTATCAAATGAATAACTACTGAGGCATGGAACAAAGTTAGGTGTTCCAAAACATGACTCATGCACGTGTCATGAAATCACTGGACCCAGTATATATCTCAAAAGAATAATTTTTGTTAGTAGCAGCATACACTAGAACAGAATTTACTTAATTCTGTGTGTCCTTCATTGGACAAAGCCAAGATTGTAGGACATTTTGTGGTACAGATACAGTGCTTGATTCATATATATAGATCACTGCATAAGAACTGCTTACATTGTTACAGTAGACATCTGAAATACATTTTGCAGTGTTTTATTCATTTGTTACGCCTGAATTAAAGTTGTTGACTGCGACATGGCATTACATGTTTTGTGAGTGTGTATGGAGATCTGATGAGCTCCTCTTAGTTAATTTAGTGTCAAGAGCCTAATTGTTTTGATAATATGAAAACCAATCATGCCAAAATTATATTTGGTATTTTATTTGCATTTGGCTTCTGTGGATTTTGAAAGTCCCTGGTGTTTGGTCAGCAATCCTGGGCTGATGTCATGTGCATGTGGGTCATTGTCCTCCCTGCAGTCAGATAGGAGGTATGCTAGAATTCTATGCTGCTTTTTTATATATGGTGGTTGGTTGGTGTAATCATGTGATGTTGCAGGATGACCATAAATTCAGGTTAACCTGCCATGAATCTGAAGAATTGTCAGTTGCACTGTCCCTACAGTGAGGACTACTGTTGTGTATTGTGTCTCTTGTAAATCTTTAGTTGACTGGGCAGTCGATGAGATTTGCACTGAAGGTTGTCATAAAATGACAGGGAGTTATGCCTGTGATAATTAATAATTGTTATCCTGATTGATATGGCTCAGGGTAGGAACAGGTGGTGGGCTCATGTAAATGTGGCGTGGAACCATCGGGTTCTGTAAAACACTGGGATTATCTTGGCTAGTTGTGAACTGGTTAGCTTCTCAAGAACAACTGCCGCATGGAGTCATTTCTGTGTGTGTGTGTGTGTGTGTGTGAGGTGTGGTTGGCCTTGGCCTGTTGCAAGAGTGAGGTGAAGTTTCAGATCATTTTTATATGGGCCACTTATTGGCAAGACACACGGTTGCCAGCAGCTGGTAGGCTGTTGGATCTTATGTAACCTTTCATACAAGAGCGGCCACTGTGGCTGAACAGAGACTCTCCTTTACATTGTCTGGGCCACTGGCATAGCACACAGCCTTGGGAGAGCCTTCACATGAGCCACAGCAGTGCACATAATAAATACAAGCAGTGTGTTTGAATTGGAATTGGTGCAGACACAGAAGGTAGCCATTGCCTGTGACATCAGGGCTGTTAACGTTCTGCCAAGTGACTTGCATGTCTGCAGATGGTATACTAGTGGCTCATATGCACATGTGAAAGCAGCCTTAATGGAGCTGTGACCTCTTAATTGTGGGTGTTTGCCATGAAGATGAAAGTGTAATTCATAAGCATTCTGAGTTATATAAGGTTCATGATATTTGTATTGTATGAAGTCTCTGCATCATGTGTGTGTGTGTGTGTGTGTACTTAAACACAGGCTTATTTATATACACTAAGTCTCCAGGTAACATAGATTTAAGTTAGACTGATGCATATGTATGTGGATACATGAGTACATCTGTTTGTTTAAACTGTTTAGGCACTTTGGCTTCTGTGGTCATTATTACCAGACATACAGGGCTTATGTATATTTTAATGTGTTGTAGTATGGTGTGTTATGATGCATATTTGTTGTGCGTACAGTAGGATATCACTTTTAGATCAATGTGGCAAACAAGCTTTCTATATTAAATCCAGAAAATGTGTCAGACTGTGAGCATGCTGCTGTGGACAGTTACTACACACACACGCGCACTTGAGAGGTGAAAGTACACTGCTGAAGTGGTTTGCAGTTGACCCTGACATCACTTCACTTCACCATCGTTAATCATGACATTTATGCAACCCCAAGCTCCACTGTTGTAAACTTGGACCTGCAATTGTGGCCGCAAGTAGTGTAGGGCCCCAAGTTTTGTGCATTAGGTGCATGAAAATTAAAAAATTGAGAAATTGAGGTTATTGTGCATTTTGTGTTCATTTGCATTGCTCTCCGTGCAGCGTTTGTAATTGTGCATTCAGTCATTTAAATTTCTCTCTATAGATGGCATGCAAGTATGTTGTTAGCTGACAGCTTGGCTTTAGTAATTTTGATTAGTTATCCCCTGGGTGCAAGTTGCCTCATTACTTTATCCACACATATATGTGTGTGTTTGCAGGAAGTTTTCATAGCAATGTGTGTTAGGAATCATTTCTCCTAGGAAGTGATGTTATTCCCTGTAAATTCAAAGGAATGTAATGTCTTATCTGCAATGGTCCTGAGTTTTGAGACCCTTGGGATTATAGACACTTGAAGGCCCTACATTCCATGGAAAAGCTGGAAATTGATTATTCTGCAGTGCAGTGTCACATCCCGGAAGAATGGAATTCTCATACATGTGTGTGTGTGTGTGTGTGGTGTATCAAAAAATGTATCATGTTTTCAGTATTGCTGGACATACATGGTTTTCAACTTACACAGAAACCTTAAGAATAAAGTAACTTTTTTTGGGGTGGAATTTATTCCATTATATTATTGCCAGTTAAACAACAATGTGGGACTTGGTGTGTGTGTATACACATGCATGTATATGTGATAGTATATGGCCTCAACTACTGGGCAAGGAACATCACTTAATATTGTGGTGATCTCGAATCACTTGGAGGCAAAATGAAATTCCTTGGTTAATCCCAGCCAGAACTAGTTAGTGTCTGCCTGATTCATGACAAGGAAACAGCTCCAATTCTTGATGTTTGTATAGCAATGTGATTTATCATTGTCTGGTACGATGCTGCTGCTCACAAGGTGGTTCTTATGTTTTAAAGGGGCTTGTTGCCTTCATCTGCTTGCTCCAGCTTTGCTGTAGGTCACTTGTCATTGATCAACCTTGTACTGTACATCCATTTAATAGTGCTTCGCAAGATGTCACCAACATCTACACCCAGGCCTACCGCCACACTCTGCTATTGGCTTGCCAGCTTTTCGGTCCCATTGCTACTGGTCATATGAGGCGTATATATCCTTGCTACTAAACTTGGTATGGTTTTGTTCATGGACTTTGAAACTTCAAAGATCAAGGCAACATATTTCTTCGAAATGACAGGAACCAGCGTTGTTTTCCAGAAGACCAGAATCCAAGGAAACAGGTCCTTGCAGTGTACTGACCTGTGTTATGTTTGTGATGCTCAGTAGCAGTGACTGGTGCACACTTTGTTGGTGTTCGAACAGAAACAATATGCATTTCAGTAATTTTATTGTGTTTGTGGTAGTTGATTGCAAGTAGTTGTCTTTTGCAGGTCTGCTTAGCCTTCCAGGATGGTGAATGGTAGAATTCCTTCAGTCTTTAGTAAGACATATGTTACTCCAAGAAGACCTTATGAAAAGGCCCGTCTTGATCAGGAACTGAAGATCATTGGCGAGTATGGTCTACGCAACAAGCGTGAGGTGTGGCGTGTGAAATACACATTGGCGAAGATTCGTAAGGCCGCCCGAGAACTTCTGACGTTAGAAGAGAAGGATCAGCGTCGGTTGTTTGAGGGTGGGTTCATTTATGTTTTAGGCAATTTCATCTGGCAGTGTTTTCAATAACACAGATTTAGGCAACATGGAAGAGAGGGTGATTAGTGATCAGTGGATTGAGAACAGTATGGAATTAAGTAGTTATGACCTGATTTGCTTGGCAGGACTGAAGAAACTGAAACATATTGGTGAGTCAGTTATGTTTGTAGAACTGGCTGCAATGTATATGTTGTGTTCCACATTTTTGTATAGATCTGTTGAACATGTATGCATGCACACACATGAAAATTAGCAGTGGATGATAGATTTATTTATTAACCCTGTGAGTGCAAATTGTTGAAAATTGTTTTACCATTTGGAGGAAACTTCTCATATATTTAAAACTTTTGGAGCACGTGTATATACAGTGAAGTTTCAGGGTTCTTGTTTGATTTTGCCTTACAGAATTTACAAATGTTGGAATCCCTGGAAATACCAATTTGGTTCCAGGAGCTAATCAGCCACCAGTAACAAATGTAGAAAATTGCCTTAGAAAGTGTTATTCCATAATTATGAAAGCAATCAGCCTTACTTGCATTTCTTCAGAATCATTAAAATGGGTGATTGTATATGGCTGACATGCTGAATGTCAAGAGCAGCCCTGCCTGCTTGAAACAGTTGCTTGACGTAAGAATTAAAAGGGCAGCTTCTCAAGGTTTTTGAGGCTATATATTCCTTTGGTTGCAGGTAATGCCCTTTTGCGTCGGTTGGTTCGTATAGGTGTCCTTGATGAGAACCGCATGAAACTCGACTATGTTCTTGGTCTGAAGATTGAAGACTTCTTGGAGCGCCGTCTTCAAACACAAGTGTTCAAGTTGGGGCTGGCAAAGTCAATTCATCATGCTCGTGTGCTTATTCGACAGAGGCATATTCGGTAAGCTGTGTATGTATATGGTAAATGCATGGCCCCAACTACTGGGCAAGGGACATCTGCTGTTGTTGGATGATCTCTAATCATTTGGAGGCCACATAAAATTCCTTGAGTTAATCTGAAGCAGAACTTACTATTGTCTGTCTCATTCATAACAAGGAGACATCTGCAGCCCATATCCTTGTGCTGTTTTAATGTTGATCTTCGAAGTTTCAGACATATTTTATACTTAGTTTTTCCCATATCTTAGCAACCGTTGTGCAATCAGTTGTCACCTTATCTTCAAGTATAACATCCTCTTGTGATACGTGAATAGCAGCTTTTCAGAAAAGCCAAAACTTGTAGCAAGAATCAAATAATATAAACACAGTTATAATGGTAGAAGAGGAAGATCTCGTCCCCCTGCTGGACATCGAATCCTGTATAATATTTGGAAAATTGTATGTAGTCAAACACAACTGTGTCACATGAGGTGTATTTAATGACTATATGATGGACAACTACATGTTCCAGCCTGTACTGGCCATCTTCAGGTTGTCTTGGGGAAAACTTAAGAACTTAACTATAAGCATGCTTATAGTAAGTTCTTAAGTTTTCCCTACGACAACCTGAAGATGGTCAGTACAGGCCGAAACGTGTAGTTTTCCATCATATAGTCATTAAATATACCTCATGTGACACAGACTTCATACAATTTTCCAAGTTTCACACACACGCAACGGGGATGGCTCACTTCCTGGATCCTGTATAAATATATTTGACATAATAGACTTAAAGTATTTGTGCAGGTGTCTGTTATCAAAGCAGTGGTAATGGAAAGCTGTGATGGATTGGGCATGTAGCTAGGATGGTAGAGATTAGGAATGCTTGGTTGTAACAGTACTTATTACTTAAAATGTAAACTCATATTTTTACTATTTGTCACAAAACCTTAAGTTATACAATTGCAGTTCTGATGTTAAGTGGTGTGTATCAATTGCTGCCAGGTCGAGTGAGCTGCCTGTTAGATGATGGATTTATTTTCATACAGACCACTTGGGATGTGGGCTCTTGTGGCCCCTTCCTTATGTCTGTAATCTTTACATGGGAGAGCATGGGAACCAATAAGAAAGGTACTTTGGAATATTAGTGTTCTCACAGTGTGAAGAATATCTATTAATGGAGAAAACTTCAATGAACTTACACTGAGCTATCTAATTTCATTATGTCTATGGAAGTCGGTGCAATACGTTGCCCGTGTACATGCAGTATAGCCTATATTCCATTATGATATTTGCATGTTTACCTATGTACAGTGGCAGTGCATGATTTGCCTTTGTCATTGTGCTTATGTTAGTGTTTAGTTGTACATGTGTGAGATTGGAGGTTCTTGCAGCAGTGCAGCTGAAGGTGCAGGTTGTATGATATGACACTTTGTTATGTGACTGGTGCTGGTTGTTACAAAGTATGATAGTGCCTACATCTTAGGGGTCCAGCAGTCCAGGAGGTTACTGCTTGACCCTGAGGATGGACTGTCATCCTTCAGAGCTTTTGGAACTCCTTGCTTGCTGATACAATGTCACATTCCAGAAAACTCATAACTTCACTATCTTAATTTGGTGCATTTCCCTTATGCTTTATAAATAACACAGAGGTAATAAATTATACAGTTGCACCACATGTCTGTGTTTTGGTCTGTGCTGTACTGCGACATATTGGTTATTGCATGTGGTCATCTTCAGGCAGTGGGCACAAAATTAAAAAGCAGATGCGCGACTGTTCTGTGGCACACATTTTAAAATCTAGCAGTGGGATCCCAGAGGTTTTCCGTGGAGCATAATATGCCTGTTAAATGATACAATTCTGTTATTCAGTCTGCACCACCCTGACTTCGAACCCATGGAAGCCTGTGAACAGAATTTCCCTGTTATACAGTATTTTTATATGCTGCCACAAACTGTTGTGAATAAATGGGGGCTCTGTATTGCGGTTTGACAGTGTTTAAAATCTTTTATAGGTAAGATGCCCATATGTAGTGGCCGAAACGTATTGCAGTAGAGCACAGGTGAAAGTAAAGTTGGACTGTGTAGGCAGTATAGTTTATTGTGTTTGTATTGTTGTTTCCACTGTTTCTAAGTTCCTACCTACAAGGTGGACCAGAATCTCTTCTAAACTGCAAAGAGAGATTGTGGAAGTGCAGGAAATCTAAACGACATGAAAGAACTGACATGTTGGGAGGAAACACTTAGGTTTATTGACGGAAGTTTCACATGAGCTCTTGTAGCCACTCTGCAGGCCAGTTCTTGCTCCTTGCCTACAGCGTGTGTTATGCTGCCATTGTTACAGGATTGTATACATGGTGCTGTGATTTTTTAGTGAGGTGGCACACTGCTGCATTGTTGTACAAGGGTCTGTCTTCCTAGCTAAGCACATGTTTTCCCGGTAGATGGATAGGATATGTAGGACCAGTTCCATACTGTCCTTTACATCTTGGTTTCTGGGAATTTGTGAAGAATGTTTGTGTCCCTTTGATTTCCTGCAACCATCTGTGAGCTGCAACAGCTTATCACAGAGACGGTAGATAGGGTATGCTGTGGAAGGATGTGACTATTGCTGGGACATCTGCAGGGTAGCTATGCCTGTAAATAAACTTACTAGGCATTTTCTGAAAGTGTGAGTGGTTTCATGTCATTGTGGCTTTCTCTGTTTTCACGATAACCCGTTAGGTCTGTCGCACAGAATTTGACCCACTTTTTTTGTGCATTTTTGCATATGTTTCTCCAAATTATCTTCAGTCATTGAAGTCTTTTTTAATTTTGTACATTTTTATTATCTGTTTAATTCTAAACATATGTATTAAACGTCTTGGGACATGCAGCAACAATGTGTGTTTGTTTTTTCTTCACCACTCGTGCATGCGATGTAGTTCGTGTTTGTTACAGTTGTGTCATCATCCGTTTGGGTATCTGCTGCTGCTTGTTGCTCTGTTGCCCTTTGTATTCATGTGTTGGGGGCCACCAGAAAAGAGCGTGTGGTGTAGGCCCTTGTAATGTCACCAAATGTTATGTAAATGCTTGGGGTATTAAGGAAACCTGAATAAGACCATTATCATTCCTGCTGCATACATAGACAATTTTAATGTACATACATAGGATTAAGGCAAGTATACAGGCATGTGTGTGTAGAGGGAGAGAAAAAGTGTACAGTGATGTGTGTAAATGTTCACTTTAGCAAGTCGCTGTATGGAGAAATGTGTGTCGAATGTATGTGATTGTCAGTTTCAGAAGTGCAAACAGCAGACAGTACAGTACATGAATTGCAGTTCTAAACTTACAGAAACGTGACTTATTGAATATAAATGTCACAGATGCACCGAGTCTTGATGTCCGTGGTTAGTTGGGAGCAGAGAAACTGACAAGTGTCGAAATTCATTCTCAATGTAAAATGCCTGTTTGATTCCAATAATGTTTGAAATAATGGTAGTAAAAATTTCAGAAAAGCATAAATGCATGAAAGATTATTTTTGATAATATACAACACTTTGTAAGCATATGGTTCATTAAATGACAGGATAGCCTTATCCCATAGTACATGAAAACAGTTAACCTTATGTAATGAAACACTGAGCTGGGTGTGATCTGCATGGTAGCAGGAAAGTGGGGGATGCCAGCTTCCCATCCTTGTTGACTCATGATTTATCTGAAGCAGTCATGAGCTGCAAAATATTGGTATTAAACTAGCTGTTCACTTAAGGTCAGAATCCTGGACATCAAGGTCACAAACTTTGATACTGTACTGCGTGTTGTACATACTGTTCACTGCAATTGTATGCTTAAATACAATATACTGATGACATTAAGACAGGAATGTGAGGACTGAATTATGTATTTCACTGTAATGTTTCCATAGAAACACTGTCTGCTATGGCACAGTCAGTTAATTGCTGGCCAATCCATGATAGATTTGGGGTGGACAGAATGGCGCTAGGACAGGTTTTTCTCCTGGTACTTTTATTGTATCTGCACTTGTAAAATTCAGGTAACATTCCACTTATGACTGTCACTAATGCTGTATAATCTTAGTTGACAGTATGGTCATACAATGTGATAAAAACACAAAATAGCATCTGATCACACAGAAACTTATACAGGGTGTTTCACGACTTTAGGGCATAACTGCAGGAGGTGAGTTCCTAGGTCTTTGTGATCAAAAAAGTTCATATAAACATGTGTCCAATTTTGGACAGTTACGGAGTTATGACCGTTTGAAACTCAGAATAGAAGGTAAAGATTACTGACAATAAACGAAACAAAATAAAAAACGAGCATAATACATGATACATTTAAAGTACGAATGTAAAGTTAACTTTGTGAAATTACCTTTAATTTGAATTTATCGGTGCTTATAGCTGACTTTCGAAAATGCCACCGCTGGCCGCAACACAGGCTGCCGCTCGGTTGTAAACCGCGCGGGTAGAACGTAGCAACTTCAGCTGGCTGTTTCTGATGTGGTCAGCAGCGTCAAGAATGCGACCGAGCAATGCATCTCGCGTTTCCAACTTCTCACTGTAAACTAGTTCTTTCATCCATCCCCACACACAATAATCCAG
>Ga0131853_10020023_pt1 | contig 12171 bp, 8 predicted proteins | sample TergutLab28metaG_FD_92764 | JGI IMG/M metagenome (GOLD analysis project Ga0131853, IMG submission 92764) | Labiotermes labralis P1 segment gut microbial communities from Petit-Saut dam, French Guiana - Lab288 P1 (version 2) (version 2) | ecosystem: Host-associated > Arthropoda: Insects >...
CTCTCCTCACCCATACGCGCCACATGCCCAGCCCATCTCATTCTTCTCGATTTTATCACCTGCACAATATTGGGTGAGGAGTACAAATCATTTAGCTCCTCATTATGCAGTCTCCTCCATTCCCCCATTACCTTGTCCCTCCTAGGTCCAAATATTCTCCTCAACACCATTGTCTCAAACACCCTCAGCTTCCTTTCCTCCCACAATATCAGCGACCAAGTTTCACACCCATACAAAACAACAGGCAATATTATAGTTCTATATATCTTGATCTTTAAATTTTTGGATAGCAACCTGGAAGACAAAAGATTATGCACCGAATGATAGCAAGCATTTCCTGACCTCAATCTGCTCTTAATTTCTTCTGCAATAGAATTTTCATTTGTTAAAGTTGTTCCCAAATAATTAAACTCTTCCACCCTCTCGAAGGTACTATTATCAATCCTCACACTGTAAATTCGTCCTGCATTCTGATCTCGAGACATGACCATGTACTTAGTTTTATCACCACTTACTTCCAGTCCAATCTCCCTAGTAGCAGCTTCTAAAGCTTCTGCATTTTCCTTTATAGTATGTGACCTTAATACAAACCTTCATACATTGTCGGTATTCCTTTTTCAAAATACATGAGGGCTGGCAGTTTCTCAATACCATATTCTTTGGCTTCATCTCTGTTATCAATCTTCACAAATACAATCCCCAGTGTATCACATTCGTCATCAATATTCTCCAACTCATTCAACACATGTTGCGATTTACGCTCATTGTTGTCATCTGCAAAAAATTCAGCCATCAATTTACATAAGATCCTTGATATACAATACAGTTCCTCAGATTGCCCATTTCCTCAGGTACCCTACGTTTGTGCATTCTAAGCAAAGTAATCAGACATAAAATGCAGTCTTATACACCACAGAGTGCACATACTTTTCAAATATGTTATTTATGGTTGTTCCCAGCATACACCAATACAAGTTTAGTATTGCAAAACAACTTTTAAAAAAACATCACCACTGCATGTGAAGTAGGCCTACTATTCAATACATTGCTTGTCTTTAGGTTTCTTTGAACAAGCATTATATTCAATATACTTCACAAAATAGTCTAGGTTACAATGAGATCAATATTATCAAGCCAATATTTTTAAAGATAAAAAAGCATTTTTGACCAAACAAAGATTAATTTTAGCTTCATATAAAATCAAATGTATGCTGGATCAACAATGACCAAGATTAAACTTTCAACATAACATTTGAGGTACACCTCCAGTTGTAATTCAGTTAAGCTAGGGTTACCAAATATCCAGCGGAAAAAAAAGAGGACATTTATCATGCATGTTACATAAAAAAGATGACATTATCAGCAACAAAAATGAAACTGGAGAACATATAAGAAATCACAGTTTTATTATGTAAAACAACTTCTCCACATTTCTCTTTTAGTTGTTCTTTACAATATGAATTCTAAGTGAGATGTTCTTTAAGTGTGTTCTTCATAGATTATTCAGAATTTCCAAGCTGAAGATTTTCCGAACATTCTGAAGGTCAACTGCTGTTCTTACTTTTGACTCAGACAATGATAATGTAATATAATTATGTATTTCTTTAAAAACGGTAGATTTTTTGCATTTTAATACTATTAATATACAAAAAAACTTTCAGAAATAACAAGTAGTCAAAAATCCAGATATTCAACAAATTAAAAAAAACACAATTTTCTAGAGTTCCCTCAATATACTGTGCAATGATCTCTGCTGCTTCATTCAATTGTTGCTGCACTGCAATAGACTTTGATTGCAAACCACCATGTTTCCAGTCAGAATACTGGATTACAACAGGAAACACCTTCACAGAATTGTGACTGTTTGTTTATGTGGTAACTTCACAGTAAGACACTGTCTTTTTTTTTTTTAACACCTGCATTATGTTTTCAATAGCAGGAGATGCAATTACCGAGTTTATGATTGCTCTGTCTTGTCTGCACACTTGGAAATTTGTAGGAAATTTCAGAATCAGGAAATATTCTTTTGAATAGTACAGAATTTCAGTCCACTGTCTTGTAACTACTACGACATTTCACAATATGAAATGCAAACGTTCCTTCTGCCACTAATACAGCATAATCTGATTTGTTTCCTGAAGCAGTAAAAAAACTTGTTACTTTTGCTGAACTTTTATCACCTCTAACAGCTTCCTTGTGCTTCTCACATTACATGTGGGCTCAAAGATCAAGAGCACCCGTGATCACCACAGACTACTGACAAAGGCCAAACCCCGGACATTTTTGGAAAATAATAAAATCCCCCCAGACACAATTCAGAAGCCTGAAAAAAAGAACATGTCCAGGAAATCCCAAACGTATGGTAAACCCAAGTTACTCAATTTCAGATATGGAACATGAAGACAGACAGCAAACAGGCAACCACAATCTCCCAACAAGGTATTTATTTTATGCTCATCATGCATGGAACACATGAAAACTATATATAACATTACATGTGAAAATAATGTGAAGCAGATGGTCTTCACAATTCAGGTTTCAAATGTGGATCTGAATTATTTATTGTACTAAATATTTAACTGACACAGAAACATCAGTTTTTCCATATGACATCCTACTGTGTTTGGTACATCCCTGCAACTCTGCAACACCATTACTGTATATACAGCAGTAAAGTTGTGTTCATGGCAAAATAATTTATTTCTGTAGAATTACAAGAAGAAACATCAGACATAACAAGAATAACTTAACATTTCTTCAAGTTTTATTAAAGTAACATGAGGAAAAATGAGAAAACACAAAACTATATCTTTTACCTTGTAGCAGGTAGAAACTGATTCAAAACTAATCCAGTCTAATGTCCAGCTATTTTATGTGGATACAAAAATGTGCCAGGGGTAAAACAATGTTTGGTTACTGTGCTTCATAAGAAGACCAACAGACAAGCAGCAAAAGCAACTTGGGCTTCATCAGTTCCTTATAATTTCATATTCCTGTATCGAATGACATGGGTGAAGTACAATTTGTATCAAGGAACATACTTACCTTATAATCACCCATTACATGCATTTAACATCAAGACTATGATGAAAAATGGTCTCAGCACTCTAGGCACAGTCACTGGACATATCAGGTTGAATACAATTAGAAAATTGGTGTACTTCAAAGAAAATTTGGTGTAGGTCACAAAACCTTTACTTCCCTACTTCCCTTATTAGTCACTTGAAATGTTCAGCATAGGAAATGGGTTAGTTCTTACAGAATAATACTGCAAGGGTTTTGCCATCCTTGATTAGCCTGTCAAGCATTTCATCTGTCACATCCTCTATCTCATCTTGCTCCAGTTGAGCCACTAACCATTCCAGGATTTCATCCTCATTCTCAAGGTCACCTGACAAACAAAATAACAGTTTATTAAGATTTCCTACTAATCATAAATGTGTACAGCCCATTACATTAGGATGTGGACCCAGGAAAGTTTATTTTCCACTTTTGTAAGAAGCAAATATTTATTGAAGGCCTGATCCTGGTGGCCACACGTTCTAAGGCATGGGTCTGCTGCTGCTCACTTGCTGGGATTGTGGGTTTGAATCCCACCAAGCATGAATGTCTGTCTCTTGTGAGTGTTGTGTGTTGTCAGGTAGAAGTCTCTACAATGAGCCAATCGCTTGTCCAGAGGAGTCCTTCCAAGTGTGGTGTGTCCAAGTGTGACTCAAAACCTCAAAAATGAGGAGCCCTAGGCCAATGCAGGGGGCTCTTAAGCCATAAAAAAATATTTATTGGATATTTAATCATAAAGGACATCATTTTTATCCACCCAACAAACTAAAACTAGAGCTTAACTATCAATACTCACTGCACAAATACAACACACCATAATTTAAAACTAAAAGAATACACCAAGTGATTAAATTAAAATGTAAAGCTACCTATTTTTGAGACAGTAGGGTGTGCCTGAGCACATCCAACACACCCTACACACACTTCTAGGAAACTAATAAGCCATGCATAAAAACAAGAATATAAATGTCTTCTCATTCCATTCTACTCAATTAATAATTACAATGTCTGATTTAAGCCATGAAAACTTGTACACAGTAATTCATAATTCAGAGTATGCATATGACACTCCCATGTTCACAAGTGTTTAAAGTGGAACATAGTGTTCCATATCTTCTGATAACTTCTGTTGCACAAGTGAGAAAAGATTTTAGTTTCTACCAGTCACCAAATTTACACATGGCTATGCCAATGAGGTGGAAAAATTACTCAGGCTCCATTCCATGGAAGAAGAAATTCCTCCACACCATCTCCAACAAAAACATACAAACTTTCTCCAAATTGTATAACAGTTATTAATATATTAATTAATATTTGAATATGTATGAGTTTGAGTAACAAATGTATATATATATTCCATGAATCTGTATCTTGTTGGAGGAATTAGTTGATTTATTACGTGCAAATTTCAAGACACTGTGATAAAACTCACAGTTTTATTGGTAGTGCTGCATAACAAGTTCAGGTAATTCCAAACGATGGCCATGACACCAGAAAAACAGCAGCTGAAATTAATTTGTATTTAACACTATACACTTCATGCCTGGAATTAGAACAAAATTAAATCTCTAAATTCTGTCTGTCAATTTTTATCTAATAAATACTCTAGTTTCTGTCTTCAGCAAACCAACCTGTCAATCTTGACATTACTTACCATCATAAACATTCGGAATTCCTTTCTCAAAGTACACTAATGCTGGCACATCATCAATGCCAAATTCCTTAGCAGCTGAGTCATCATCTATCTTAACAAATTGGATTCCATGTTTGTCACAGTCATCATCTATCAACTCCAAATCATCCAGCACCTGCATCGAATCCTCATCATCATTGTCATCTGAAACATAATTTGTGTTGTGTCACTGCTGTGCAATAATGAGTGTTTTTGAACTGTGGATATAGGTGGGAAAGGAAAGAAACACATTTGTTTGACAAAAATCAGATAAGTTTGAAGCATAGAATAAGACCCTGTTTTTGTTTATCTGGATAGTGAGCACTCCACTGCCTGCCATCACACAAAATGGTCTGAGTGAAGAATGATGTGGATTTGTCAGAGAAAATAATACTCAGTAATTGAGATCCCAGTTATCTGAAACAATCCTCAGGGCTAAGAATATCTGTCTGAATGCCACTGCCTGGAGGCTTATAAGCATATTCCGTTCAAAAGTTAGACAGCTACTGGATGGCAATAGGAGTAAGCAGAATACAAAAGAATGTAAACATGACATATGATAAAGACACAACAGCCGTCTTCTTTCCCAATAGCAAGCAGAAGTGAAATCATTTTTTATTTACTGAATTACTTTCACAAGTAAGAGTTATTATTTGTTTAGAGCATAATTCACACTAATTCCAGTGTCATCTATTAATACTTAATTTTAATGAAATAGTGCAAAGAACCTATGCCAAGGGCCACAGTTTGAATATCGCTTAGCCAAATAACTTACCATTGACCAGTCACAGGGAATAATTTGAACATTTGTGAAGACTGTCAATCATCCAAAAAATATCACTGTTCAACATAAAATTTTTTCTAGGGTGTAAGTCATAACATTAGCAATTAGTTCAGAGTTTAAGCATCTTACTGGGTTTTGATTTACAGCCAAGAACTACAGGAAATGTGTGAGAAATACAGTTGCCATTTAAGATATTCTACTGCATCAAGGAGAAGGAAATACTGTTCAGACTGCTCTACAGAATGCATGCAAATTTCTTCCTGTCAAAGAATCTAGCACATTAATAATTCACAACATACTCACTCATAATTTAACTGCAGGTAGTACTTTTATTCAGAAACTTGGGCAAAGTATAGAGGCAAAATAAACCACATGCCACAAATTCAGCCCTGGATTCTGTAGAGGTAGAGAGGTAAAACAGATACACATGGCCACTTGCCACAGTGTTATGTTATTCAATGACCACTTAAAAATTAAATTAATGATGTCCCCCCCACACCGAAGCCCATGACATCTTAATGCCTAATCAAAAAAGAAAAAACTCCATGTCTGAAAATTTCGCATATTACAGCTGCAACAACTTATCTATATCTTTACATTAAAAAATGCATACAAATGGAAGGATTAGGCCTACATGAATTAAATATTCCAGATACAGGTTATAAATAACACCAGTTATGCTGAAAAGCACAGTAACAAAGCATGAAATAACATGTTGGCCTGAAAACATTCTACTTAATAAATTCTGCAGAGAATCATTAATATGCTTAAATTTACTCTCAGGGACTTCAAATGAATGTCTTGAAGAAAACTCAAACTGTCGTGTTCATTTGCTTAAGATATTTTAAAATGCAAGCTTACAAAAGAGGACGACCAGGTTATCCACAGATCCTATTAGTGTGTCTAATGCTTTTGCAGTGACATCTTCAATAACATCTTCTTCATCTCCTGTTGACTTATTCTGCACCAGCCATTCCAACACATCTTCTTCCCGAGTCAGCTCACCTGAAGAATTGAAACATAAGGTGTAATTTATTAAAATCAACTTTTTATGTACTCAACCCTGAAATATAAAATGATCTGCCTCTCTTTTAAATTTTTCCAAACTTTATTACACACAAGTTCTGTTTCACAGAAAGTATAGTTCTTCAATCATTGAAAATATTTACAAACTAGGGAAAAACAACAGAACTGTTACTGTATAAATAATACTGCAGATGATCTTGCTATCTTCCTGTCTCAGTTTACTCACAATGTAATGAAATACTTCACTCAGCAGTCATGGAAAGCTTATTTGGAGCCCCAGTTTTGCCCAAGCCATCATAACAGTTTCTTTACAGTCACCCCACAAGCCTCCCAGTCAACGAATTCTGAGCCAGGTTTATCTAGTTTACTTGCAACCAATTTTGGCACAGACCATTTTAATATTACCCTTCCGTGGGGTTTACCAACAAAAATTTTGTATAAACTGATTTAATTTATTTTCCAAGTACTGGTATTTACATCGTCTGTGTGGTAGTTAATTTTATGGCGAATAATAAATCTCACTGCATTCTATTACGATAGTAATTAGAGAGCTGCGAACATCACACACACACATACAAATGTCAGCGTAGGCTGCATTCCTCCCACCACAGCGTTCTTACTGCATATCGCTCTCCCCGCTCCCCTTGAAACCATCCATTCGTCAGTGTTCAGAACTTTTCTTTAGACATGTTTGAACTTGATTTAACTACACAATGCAGCATAGTCCTTCGGAGAAACTAACTACAATCCCTCAGCCAGGCCTTCATGGAACCCGGAAGATCATTACCGTTCTCACACGAGCCAACCTCATGTCATCCGACGTTGTAACATGTCTTTCCCGAATCTAACGAAACTAAACGCTGATTGGAATCTACTTAGAGTAAACTAAACTGAATATATCGTCACGAAAAGCTGTTTGTGTAAATCGTCCTATAATTGAGTGAAGTGTAAATTAATTAGAGTGGGCGTAGACGAAATTTTGTGCGTCTAACTCGAGGTTTTTGTAGGCCTAACTGCAAGCAGGAGTAACCGCCAACACATTTAAAACTAAACGCTCAACTTAAACAGAAAATCTTGTAACAAATCTACAACTTACTTGTGTAAATGATTGGGATTTGATGACGATAATACACCAGCGCCGGGAGTTGATCTAGGTTATACTCGTCTGCCAGGGCTTCGTCCGCGATCTTCACAAAGCCTATTCCAAGCTGATCGGCTTCGTCGTCAATGTTCTCCAACTCTTGTAGAGCCTTTACGCATTTCTTGCATTCGGGTTTATCTATATGATATCATGTTATTAGTTGCGTGGTATTGCTAGTGGCTGTAGTACAAGTAAATTGTTCACATGCAAAGAAATGTGTATATTATTTAATAACAAATTTGGCGTTGTCAAGCTATTGATCCAGATTATTTGTGGGTAAAAGGGTTTTTTTTTTTCAAAATACAGATTTTAAAAAAATCGTACATACAAACACCATGGAACAGAGTCCTTCTTGTGAAGCTAATATGTCTTCAGCTAGTCAGGAAATTACTTGCATTTTACGGAACCCCGAAGGTTCATAACCATGTTCACAAAATCCCACCACCCTATCCTGGGCCACATCAATCCAGTCCACCTCCCCCCATTCTGTTTCTTAAAGATCCATTTTTTATTATTACCCTGCTATGTACGCCTACGTCTGCTGTGGTCCCCCTCCCTCAGGTTTTCCCACCCAAACCACGTGTGTCTTTCTCCCCCATACGTACTACATAACGTGCTTTACATTTGTATCTGAAATTAACCGCCAAGAATAATGGACAATCACAGTGTTTCGGAATTGTGAATTCAAAGTTATAAACCAGCATGAACCGCAAGTTCCTCTGCAACCTATGAATGTGTATGAAGTAGTGGAGGTACAAATCCGCGCACTCTTAACTAACATACATATATTTCAAGACCCCCTCCATCCCCCCCCCCTAGTGAACCCTGTCGGATTCAGTTGAATCCACTCTATACCTTTAAACACCATTTTTGTAATATCCGCTTTAATATTACCCTCAAATCTAAGTTTAGTTCCCTCGAATATTTTCTTTCCCTCAGATTTTAAGATTAGAGATTTCATGCATTTTCATCTCCCCCATGCGTGCTACAAGCCCGGCCATCTCATTATGCTTGATTTTACCGCCATAGTAACAATGTTACTATAAGAGATAAATACTAGACTTCTATACTGGCGATGGAACATAATCATGAAGCACTTCGTTATGCAATTTTCTCCATTTTCCCTTCTTGTAGGTCCTAATGTTCGCCTCTCCGTCAATCCCAATCTACATATTCCTCTTATTATGACACACGAAATTCTGTCCACACGAAACAAAAAGTAGAATCTAAACTGCAAACTGTAAATTTGGCTTAATCCAAACAAGATATTCTATAGAACCTCAAGATATGTTGCTGATATATTAGCCTTCAATTACTTTCACTTCTTTAACTTACAAACCCCCATTTTTAACGTTCATTTCTCTATAAAATGCCGGATACTATATATAGCCGTCTACGTGAGGTATAAAAGTTCTAGCGAAAGATGAATTTAACGCAGTATTTATGAGGCATATGTCTCTTATTTTTACTGCTTGCCACAACCTATACAGAATGTAGGCTGGATAATGGAATGTTAACCTGATTTTGATAGCTCCAGGGTAAACTACGACAGCGTGGAAATAGACGCGCGCACGCGTACACACTCCCACACACTCGAAAAATGAAATATTTGAATGTAGAGAAAAAAAACACTCCAGAATTTTGTCCTCCCCTACCCCTTATTACACAGGGAAACGCCCTTTGAGTGGATCTTGGATTTATTCCAGATAGTAGCTACACGTTCTTATGCGTTGTTAACATTTATAAGTACGTGTCTGAATTCGACTACAACCTCTCGAGACAGAAGCGCTTTTCAAGGGATAGAGCAACGCAAATTCCCAATTGAATCTAGTCAGAGACGTATTCCATTTCAGCCCGGGTTAGGTCAAATAAGTCAAACATTCACAGAAAGCGACTCCTTCTCCGTTTTACACTTCACGAAGTAAAATTATGTCTCTATTAGTTGCATATGTTTAACTTTTCTTCGACACACACAGAAGAATGAATTTTCAGGCCAGTTTTCTATAACCGAATAAACGATTTGTTACATTTTCTTAGTATTACGTGTAATTTCAGAATGCGCATCAGTCTAGCAAGAGGCGTTGTTGCTGTTTTTTAATGAACAATGGACTTTTTAATAACAAGAATGTTACTTGCGGCCTCCGATTTTTACTGAGTAGATTATTTAAATGATTCAATAATAAAAATTTCAAACTTTGAAAAATATATTTAGTAGTACAGTCGCGCGTTTTTATAGTGATTAGGTGCTAACGAATACAGGCTTTCGAAGTCCGACGTTTCCTCTGTAAATCCTGGAAATAAAAGACATTAATTTATGCAAAAATTAAAATATTGTGACTAAAAGTAAATTTAAAGCCTTCGTTGGGCCGTTTCTAATTAAGAGCCATTCCATAAAGTTCTCCCTACGATGCCAAAAACACGTGGGATCGTGGGGGTATATTTCCGGTCTTGGCTAAAGAAACGGTGCAAATATTTTTAAATGGAATTTCCAGTAAAAATGAAACTTAGATACTGGGATGCATTAAAACAGCACATGGTTAATCAGATTTCAAGGGTTCCTGCATTACGGAACGAAAAATATGTTACCATTACTATTTAACTCCCTTCCCTATCACTTAAGAAATATGTAAAATTTTTCGGTCCAGCTTAACGTTATTCTGTCTCATAAATATGAATTAAATTCTGCTCCCATCCAAAAGCAAGTATTAGCAAGGTGATTTCTGTCAATGAGCCGAACTTAAGTCAAATTACTTTAAAATGCACGCAGTTTAGCCAGACATCAGAATTCCAGAGACAACCGCTGTTTTTATAATTAGAATGATGCCTCTTTCTCCCTGTCTGTTAGAATGGACTTTTCCTCTTCTTCAGGTTGTATCGTACTATTATTTTCTATTCTTTGTCCCCCACCACCACCTTCCTCTCCTAATGTCGTGCCTTGAACCTTGCCGAACGCATTCAGAAATAGCCCCACGTTAAGAAGTGTCATGTTCCCTTGTCTCAGCTTGCTTTCATTGCTTTAAGTTTCATATTCATATATTCTACCGTGCTTTCGAGAAAAATATTTTCATTCAAAAATATATTAGAACTTCAACCTCCAGTCTTGGATTTACTGTAAAGTACAATAAATCTTCCCCTGTATGAAATATCATTCGTGACCTGCAATACTGGCTTCAGGGAGTTTGTACTGCTCAAAAACATGTAAAAATAAAATTTTTCGCGCAGGTACCGTGAAGGCATATAAGGGAGTTTAGGTTAGATCCGTTTATTCTTAACGTAGACATTAGATTCATGTAAGTGGTCAGCTTCATGCCCCGACCGCTTTAACCACTGGGAAACAGCTCTCAGTTCGCACAGAGTAAGAGGTTATGCGGGACACAAGGACGATTTCGACATGTTGGAGAAGAGAAAAAATATCTTGTCCCTGCCAGGAATCGAAAAAGGATTTCTCAATTTTAGAGCCCGCAGTCCAATATCTATATCACTACTTACGCATGTTTGTTTTCTTGAATATCTGACTTTTTTTACAAATATTTATAATTCGTACAAACATAGAAAAATATTCACAATGCCCACAATTTGCTTACGCAAATAAAGGACAGTTATTGAAATTATTTTATTATTATATTTACATGAAGAACAGCTGCAGTGTGGCTGAATACATCTCTACAATACAGCATATCTTTTGCAGCAATTAGGAGTGACTGTAACACAATGATCGTAATATTATATTATTGAGTTAATATATATGACAATGATTATGAAGTTAAATAGAAACTGCCCTTCTAACTTAAAAAAAGTGATTTGATACACACGTTTATAAGTTATGTTTTCCCGATTTTTGTAATTGATTGGATAGATATATTAGACAGAAGCCTTCTTCTACAATACGATGTGATTTTATACAAGAACGCACCACATTAAATTGTATGGGGTAGAACTAGCCACATATACAACATATTATGCGACTAATTTCTTCTCCCTTTCAACTTTCTTATGTCCTTCCTTCCTCCCTCGCTCCCTCCATCACCCTTCCTTCCGTCCTCGGTCCTTCCTTCCTTTCTTCCTTCCTTTCTTTCTTCCTTCCTTCCTTTCTTCCTTCCTTCTTTTCTTCCTTCCTTCCTTCCTTCCTTCCTTCCTTCTTTCCTTCCTTCCTTTCTTCCTTCCTTATTTCCTTCTTACCTTTCTTCCTTCCTTCCTTCCATCTTTCCTTCCTTCCTTTCTTCCTTCCTTCTTTTCTTCCATCTTTCCTTCCTTCCTTCCTTCCTTCTTTCCTTCCTTCCTTCCTTGCTTCCTTCCTTCTTTCTTTCCTTCCTTTCTTCCTTTCTTCCTTCCTTCTTTCCTTCCATCTTTCCTTCCTTCCTTCCTTCTTTCCTTCCTTCCTTCCTTCCTTATTTCCTTCCTACCTTTCTTCCTTCCTTCCTTCTTTCCTTCCTTTCTTCCTTCCTTCCTTCCTTTCTTCCTTCCTTATTTCCTTCTTACCTTTCTTCC
>Ga0131853_10020024_pt1 | contig 12170 bp, 9 predicted proteins | sample TergutLab28metaG_FD_92764 | JGI IMG/M metagenome (GOLD analysis project Ga0131853, IMG submission 92764) | Labiotermes labralis P1 segment gut microbial communities from Petit-Saut dam, French Guiana - Lab288 P1 (version 2) (version 2) | ecosystem: Host-associated > Arthropoda: Insects >...
CACACTTATTGATTACCAAATACATATTAAAACTGGCAGGAATATGTGGTTTCTGTAATGTTAATATCTGTACTTAACATATAATTAACGTATGAGTGACATAAAGCCATTAAATTGAACTACATAAACACCCGCATTAACGCCGTAGTCGTCCTTAGGGCTCCAAGCACTTTACATGGTACTTCCAACTCCCGTGCAAGCAACTAAATGTCATGTAGGCACGATTAACACTGCATTCCACTCTCAAGGTCATCAACGCTCTCATGTGACACATCAGCTGTGCAGGTTGCAGTATTTGGAACCGCAAGAAGCCCCCACTATTCTCTGGCCATTCTCTGTAACCGTTCAACTTTGGATATAGGTATTTTGCGTTATATCGGTATACTTTAACATAAGGAACACTCTCCATAAGTCTGGCACATTCCTCCTGGGACACCCTGTATACACACCGCCACTGATCTGCACTATACTGTATACACACACTGCCACTGATCTGCACTTACTGTACATAAACACTGCCATTGATCTGCACTGTACTGTATATACACACACTCCTTTTTGTCTGCACTGTACTGTATATACATACACTGCTGTTGATCTGCACAGTACTTTATATAAACACTGCCATTGATCTGCACTCTACTGTATATACACACACTGCCACTGATCTGCACTGTACCATATATACACACTGCCACTGATCTGCACTGTACCGTACATATACACACCGCCATTGATCTTGTATACACACACTGCCACTGATCTGCACTGTACTGTATATAAACAATGCCATTGATCTGCACTGTACCATATATACACACAGCCAATGATCTACACTGTACCGTATATATACACACCGCAATTGATCTGCACTATACTGTACACACACTGCCACTGATCTGCACTGTACCATATATACACACAGCCATTGATCTGCACTGTACCATATATACACACAGCCAATGATCTACACTGTACCGTATATATACACACCGCCATTGATCTGCACTATACTGTATACACACACTGCCACTGATCTGCACTGTACCATATATACACACAGCCATTGATCTGCACTGTACCATATATACACACAGCCACTGATCTGCACTGTACTGTACATACACACTGCCACTGATCTGCACTGTACTGTATATACAGAAGGGCTGTTGGTCTGCACTGTACCACTATCTAGCAGAAATTTTAAGCTGTACATAAATGGCACTAAATTAGGATCTCTTTATTGTGATATGCCGTGTCAGATAAGTCATCTGATGGAAGTATCATATACCAGAAGCATGACTGCACCATAAGTGCACACCAAAGTAAAAATCCCAAACCTCACTAGTCACGTTGTACAAACAACAAGACGGCACTTAAAGACTTTTCGACGACATCCACCATTAGAAATATGGAAATGACAATTGATGATGCAGGGGATGAAGTCCACAATAAATGTATACATTGGCATCACCATTTGTAAATGCACGTATGGAGTGTGGCATAACCATACTCTCAATACAAGCATGTATAAATGTAGTATGGTATAAGCTATCCCTTCCATTATGTGCATGATTTGTGCTGATTCAACATGGAGGTAAATATGTCCCAGACAGATGTGGATGCTGCACAGCACACCAGGTCAATAAGCAATGTACAAGCTGAAGCTGACAAGGAAAAAGGAATTGCACAAACAGGTCCTGTGAAATGAAGGCCTTCCCAAACACAAAAAGCACCATGAGAAGCAGGCGCAAGATTTTCAGGTAATGCAATCCTCAAGTTGCAAGAGCCTGGGGTAAATGCTCTTCAACATCGACCTTGCTCTTAGAATTGGATGATGATGATCCCAATACTGAATGCAGCACAACAGCTGCACTAAATTTATCAACAGCCATCAGCTGTTACACCAAAATGTACAAAAACTAGAAGGAAAAACAGCTACTTCGATTATTAGCAAATGTACAATTTTAATTAAGAATTTGCATTTGCCACTTTTATGAAGATATCCAAATTTCTTTTGATAACTGCCAGTTCAGATACTGTGGTTTTAGGTGTAACACTTATATTTCTTTATTAGAAAATTTATTGAAAAAAAATAAGCTCTGAAATGTCCACAGTTTTTTTAAATTTGGCATCCTAATATACATCATTTTTGGACAGTCTATAATATTTTCACATATTATTTAGATGTAAGTACTGTGCGTCTTGTATGTATGATTATCAGACCAACAAATGCACAACATATATAACTGACAATATTTTACATATCGTAAGCTCTCTCCTACATGTTTCGATGCATCTGCGTCATCTTCAGACAGTCTTATCCTTCTATTGTGCTAAAGTTATAAAAATCATTATGGTTACAAACTCAATAAAATCAGCACTTTACAATATTTACATGATCATTATATTTGATGATAAAATAGTCTATAACATGCTGTGAGATGTCTTATAAGTAAAGTACATGGAATTTGTTACCTTGGTAGGTGTATATACAGTCTGGACTGTCTTATAGGCGTCATCCCTATGATGAAGTTTCCTGTATGCGGGTATGACGAGAAGTGAACTGGGAGTAGGCATCGAACTGTGTGTTCTCTATCACATCGGCTTACAGGAAACACCAACATTGGATACGTCCATCACATACAATATACTTCATTGACCTTGTATATTTTATAGTAATTCATTGCAGGATGACACCTGTAAGACAGTCCAGACTGTATATACAGCCATGAACCTAACAAATTCCATGTACTGTAATTACAACCATTGACACAGCTCACAGCATATTACAGACACTAGTTTATCATCACTACCACCATCTGATGAGTACAAACAATCAGCATGAAGGAACTAGTTTCCAGGAGGGTGGATCACACTGGCTCACAAGTTTATGAACCCACTCCAGATCACACCACACCAGCTCTTGGCAATGAAACAGTCAACTACTGAACAGGATTGCATTTATTGCATCATATTCCACTCCACATTTGCCATGTGTTGGGTAGGCTGGTATATAAAGTACATAATGCACTCCCCTCTATCCTGGACACCCCATTATTTAATAATTGATAATTGTTCTTACTTTATGCTAATGTGATTCATGTGGTAGTTGTCAGGAATACAGTAGCCATGCACATCAATAAATACCCATGCCTAATGCAGCCATTACTCAAGACACTATGTACATTGAAGTACAAGCAGGCAGTCACTTTGTTCAAGTAATAACATCAGCACAAATTTAACAGTACAGCTGATGCAAGGCAAAGACCTGACAGGGGTAAAAATTGTGGCCAAAAAACATGTACTATACACAGTGGTGCTCCGGTAGCCCAGCACCATCCAGGCTGAGCTGCTGCCAGGTATCAGGATTCGTACAGACATTCCGCATACGAGTACAAAACATCTGAGGAAATACAGCACTTCTGATTGTAACAGAAAATGGCAGACTGAAATCACAAGCTGTGGTGACACGACTTTGTTCTGCAAAGCAACCCTCTCTTTGGTTCACACTATGCCATCTCACTAACAGTAGCCACTCTCTATGCCAGACTATCAAGTGTGCTTGATCAGCTGCTACGCACTACTGGCACTTCAGTAAAATGTGCTGCCATGTGGACCAAACAGGAGTCCTCACTACACAGCCATGCAATCAATGCTCACAGTTTTACCGAAACTTCAATAACAAAACAAAGGTGTTTAACTTTTCACCACAAAATTTGCCATATTCTGCACATGTACATCTTGTGGTTGCACCAATTTCTAACCCTCCAGCACCAGATTTAAATGCCCCTGTGATGTGCAGGAGACTGTAGTTTAAATGATAGCTATGCATCAAGAAGGCCATTAAACAGCCATTAACTATACCCACATTAGGCATTTTGAGTACCACACATCCGTGTATACCGGATGTCACGCACCAAAGGGTTAGCTTCATTTTTTTATTCTTAAGCATGTTATTCAAAACTGTCAAATGCTAAGCTTATATAGCTTTAGTAAGTATGAATGAATGAATGAATGAATGAATCAATCAATCAATCAATCAATCAATGATCAACACTCAGCACTGGGAAAATGATGACAGACAAAACCAAAAGTACTTGGGGAGGGGGGCCAACCCTTGTATAGCCGTCTACCACAAATCTGAAATGCATGGTCTGGGACAAAGACACGGCCTCTCAGTGAAAGGTTGGTGCCTAACCACATCACGCATGGCACATAAGTCTCAGCACTTATGTCATCTCTTAATTTCTAATACGTTCCTCCTCCTCCACCCACTGCAGTAATGTTAGATGGCAGACACAGCAAACATTGCAACACTGTACTGGTGCAGTCCCAACACACTGCCCAATGTGTTGAGCATGGTTACTGAATCTGAACACAGTACGAAATTGTAAGCCTGTTCTCAAGACCACCAGACATAACTTTTTGAGCAGCCCATATTATCTGCTGCTGCTTATATATCAATGGCCTATGGTGGAAAAAGAATCAATGTGAAAGAAAATGTGGTAACACAGGGGTAATTACTGAAACATACAACATATCTGCTGCAGTTTCAGGAACACCTTACACACCTGTGTTACCACTGTCACAATCATAACCACCAACTTGCGTACAGCTGTAGCTACAATGTGTGGCAATCGTCCGCCTTTCCAGAAGCTCAAGAACATAACCATGATACTGTTTACTGCCATCAAAACAATACTTACAGCATGCACTTAACTGCCTTGTATTAACAACACTTAACAGGAGCACAAATATTAAGATATTTCATATCCTACATCTCCAATGTGATTGCCAGCATTAAACAATACAGTGTATCAGCAAAGCACAAACCTCAACAGCTCACCAACATAACACACACAACTGTATGAACAGGTCACTGACTGAAACTATCTCGTGGAGAGTACAATTAAATCATTAAGCCCCTCATTACGCAATTTTCTATAGCCTGCTGTCACCTCCCCCCTCTAGGCTCACCATGGGATTGGCGCACGTAAGTAAGAAATAGTTTTACTTCACTTCTTAACTTCTATGGTGCCACTGTAATACCTGTGGTGATGGAAGCTGCCCAGGCAAGCACATACTGCAGCTTTGTCCTACCACTTTCTTTTGTCTGCTAAACCCCAACGAAGGGAAACTGCAGCTCACACAAAGGTATAGTGTTGAAGCCACAGCCCTAAGATTAACAAAGACCTTCATACTTTTCACAGCAGGGGAAGAGCTAACAGCCCTCACTGTTACCTAATAATGTTACTATACACAACACACAGAGGGTGAGAGTGCAATGTAGAACTGTTGGAATGACAGAATTCTCAAAATAAACATTCACAATGATGGACTTTTACTGTATGTTCATACGTTATGACTCGATCGTAAATAGGTACCAACATTTCAAAGCAGTATCCATACGGGCACCTGTGTTATGTTCTTCCACCACACTGTCAGAAAATTAAGAAATAACTCAGAACACCAAAATATAACATCATATTTTATGTAAAACAGCTTGCTATGTAAGTGTGTACGCCTGTACACATTTCAAACACAAATTTGTAACAGTAAAACATTTGTAGCCCATACAGATGTTAAAACGAAAATGTAACCATTCCCGACATTACTAACAAAATGACATTTCATTACATAAATCTTCATTTATGAAAGTAACATTAAATGCCATTTCAATACATAAACGAACCTTTATTCAATGAATCAATGAATCTCATAAAATGTGACTAGATAAAGCACTGTTTTCTATTGACAATATGGAATGCATGTTAATTCATAATACTTGAAACTTTTATGACTAACAGAAGTTATTATGAAGCTCTCTCCCTTGTTCTTGACACTTCAGCTTCTGAATACAGTGAAACCTGGATATTACACTTCTGAAGGGACTGTTCAAAATAAATGTTAAAATCAAGGAAATGAGAATTTATGTAAAATTTGATACACATTAAAACTGCAATATAATCCACTTCCTCCATGCGCCCATTAAAATACTTCTCTGCTTTTTTGTTTTCCAATGAAACATGTGCACCTAATTCTTAATGCTACCATGTAAAGTCACAGCACAATCTGTACATGTAACAAACACACTCCATACACCACCACAGTACTCCACCTAAGCTACTGACGACGACCCAAGCCTTGCCATCTGTTTGAGAACAGTGACTGCACCATTCTACAGAGGCACCTGTGCTGTCACAAAAAAATCATATGAACAAAATACAACAGAACTGGCTGCCAGTTCAATCTGCAGTAGATTAAAAAATCACCACTATCTCACATAAAGTGTAGTCATTAAACAGGTCCGGCATCACCGCGCATCACCACTTTGCTCTGCTGGCACAACCCTTAAGCTTTCTTTTAGATGCCTGAAGCCATAGGATTGAATGCATACATGAAGACAACAAAGAAGACACAAAATGCTTCCAATTAGGATTTCAGACCGACAACTGCAACTGGCCGATTTATGTTGTTTGAATGTAGAACTGGGGAATGTGTTAGAAAGCACAAACACGTGTACCAGGTAAATATAACACTGTGCTTATGGACGTTTATACATAATAAAAAAAATTGCACGTAACAAAGGAAAACACAGCGTCCAGCAACATAAAATCCAAGTTCCACTGTATTACCTGCCTTCTCTTTACAGTTCAGATTTAACATTCTCCATCACCATTTGTAAACACAAACCCGGTCCCCATACCTTGAAAGCTCACACATTACAATGCATGTAATGCCTGCACACTTGCCAAGGAAGCACCAATCACGAACGCACACACAACTCTCCATAAAAATGTGTACATAACACAACAGCACTCCAAGCACATAAATATGATCACTTTGTACCACCACCTGTTAGCTTTATGTGCCCAACCATCCACACCATTCCACATCCCTATACAGAAAAGCATAAATTTTATTGTTCGAAGAGGTAGATTCTGTATCACATAAAAAAGCAATTTAGCTATTATCTTCATGTTGAGCAAGCACAGCTGCCATTCACCCAAAATTATTACAAACAGGAAGCTTCACATTCTCCCTTAACTCACAAAACAATGACATCACACCATACAATTCAACGTTAAGTATATAATTAAACTTGTGCTTGTCATGTCAGACCTACGCCACCCCACCTCTGGCAAAAAACCAAATTCGTACAAAAAAACATTTATACAATTTAATACAACCGGCAAATTAGGTTCGAAAACTACACAGAACCTACTGATTTACTCAGTGGACTGCATAGATTGCTCAAACCTAAACAGTAGCTGCTTACCACAACGTTTAGAACTTTGATGTTTCGCAACACTATACAACATACCCCGCACAAAATGCCCCCAACCCCTAACTATCTGAATAGTGTCTCTCCAAAGAGTGTTGTTTCGGCGCTCTCCAACCGGACTTCTGGTGTTGGGGCAGAGGGATGACTAGATATTTAATTTTCACTGCACAGCGCACGCGTTGTTACGATTCCCGTGCCAATCACCTTCCACCTGTAGAAAGACGCACATCTAAGCCCGAGTCTTCCACACTGTCACATAATTACTGTTGCGCACAAACACGTCAGTGGAGAGACACAATGGCAACACAACCCCATCAGTGTACTTCTCATGACATATCACAAACAACCCCATGATGTCTGATTCATGACAATGCGCAAGCATCCCCAATACCACAGTCTAACAACTAGGACTATCATCACATTCCCCAACAGGAGCAGTGTCATGACAACACAAACACATCCCCATTACCTCTGTCTATGTCATCTGCTCCTCCCCCATGCACAATTATCAGAACCACACACACCAAATAGCATTCCAGTGGAACCAGCTGCTGTCCCAGCTGATCAGCACTGACATACTACACGTTGGTGTGTCATTAGTAATGAAACTTACAGTATGGCTTACGTGGCTTTTTCCTAAGACAGGATGCAACATACGACTCCAGTTCCCGTAAGGTAGATGGCTTCAGAGTTTCAAAATCAATCTCAATCTCATCCGGGTTTGAATCCCTCAACGAAGGCTCTCGAGACTGAATGATGTGCACCACTCTTCCTAGCTTGTCACCTACAAAGAAATGTGTTTACATTACCATCAAAATGACCAGCACAAACAATGAAACGTCAGCTGTGTACCCAGTAGCAGCGAAGAAGTCTCAACTGGTGTACCAAATTAGTTTGTTTGAAACTAGCTACGGCTGAACAAACATCTGACTTTACTTTTATATGTAACACCAAGCAATAATTAATTAAAGGAAACAACACCACACAGAATGAAATATGATATGTAAAGAAAGTATACAGATTGCAGATGGTGCACTCCTGTGACACAGTACATGGACTTTACCAATATGTTCCTTACTATCAGGTTACCACACAGTTTCACTGATGAAATTGCACCTTTTTCTTCAGACCTCTGTTGTTTTCAAATGTTATTTTCAACTTACAAAAACACATTCAATCTTCCTTGTTTGCTTTTTTCAGTTCAGAAAGTAACCAACTTACAATATGAGTACTTCACTTCATTTTCCTTAAACCAGCAACAATGAGTCACACAAATGGTCAGGCATTGAAAATTTGTTTACAAATTCACATATACATTCAACGTCCTTGTAATGGGTGACCAACCTTGTCTGGTATTTAATCACTGTTCAACTTAATAGAGAAGAGTAGTCATAAGATGGTTACTATCCACCCTGAAACAATATTAAAATTTCTTACCCCCACCCTCTAACAGTACTAGCTTAGCAAGCCACAAGGTTCATCTATCCAATCCTCAATATGCTTGTAGAGAAAGTAAAATTGGTATTATTCTGTTTATGAGTGGCTGCAGCAGCATATTTCATTTGCTGGCAATTTCTATCAGCTTGCATTTTTAACACCCACCTTTACTGCCCATCATGAGATCAAAAAGGCAAAATATTAGATCAGACAATAGACCATTCAATCTAGAATGGACAAATAGAAATACCAGGCTAGAACTGCAGGTGACAAAATGTTTTACCTTCTTTGCTGAGAAACTCTGTAACTAAGAAGTACAATTATTATTACCACTTCCAAGTGAAACAACCTGGTTAAAACAAAAAAATGGTTATCACTGAATGCCAAATGAAAGTAACAAAATCAGTCAAGCACCTCTCAGCAGAGAACAAAACACTTCTTCAAAAAATAAACGAGTTTTCAGACAGCCAGAGACATTACATTATCTGTAGAAAAATGTTTCACTGAAGGTAAAATTGTGCAGAAGTGTCTATTTAACTGTGGTTTCTGAATAGCTTCTTGGTAAGAACACTGTATCTGAGAATAATGGGATGCAAGTATAACAACACAACCAACAGTGGCTGACATTTTTAAAAACCTCACTAATAAACTAAGGAAGAAAACTGAAGAATTTAAATAAGCAGCACATCCAAAAAGTAAAATCCACTTGGGTGAAAGAGATGTTTAAAATTTTTTTTAAAAACTATCCTTACTGCAACATGCTGGTAACTACATTAACCTACCACTAAACAGTCACCACCAAAATTGAGGCACTCAACATATCATGGAACCAGCTTGTGTATGCCTTTGTTGAAAATGGACACCGCCAAGCCTTTAGGGCAGACCTGCATGCCTTCTGTCTTTTAATCCCTCCTCAGATTCTAACCAGCCAAAATCCTTGAGCTAGAGAAATAAGTGAAATGTTCCAGTAATGCGCACATACGGGAGCAATATGCGGTAGCATGCTGCCATGTGATTAATTCCACTTGTCAGTAGGCCTTGTCATTAGTTCTGAATTGACCATCATAGATGCTTTTAAGTGTTTCCGGTGCAACTCAGCATTGATGGTCTCCTTTGTAACAAATAATTTCACAAAGACATCTCTGCAGTCCCAGAAGAGTGTAGCTGTCATTTTCTGTACCAACAGCATCTTTAACTTTTCTGGTTTTGAGGACCCAGTACGCCACCACTGAAAACAACTGGTCCTGCTTTCTGGTGTGATGTGGGCAGTCCTGGTTTAACCACCAGTGACAGCAATCAAAAACTCACTGCCTTCTTTGTTATAGTATGTAAAAAAAAATTATCCATAGAAGTTCCCAGGTCTGCAATACTACAAGTGGAAAAATGATGTGTATTTCCTTTATGACATTAATCATTACTCAATTAAGTTGAATTTGCCAAGAAAGCACTCAGCTAAGACTTGATATGTTAAATGCACGCAAAACACTTCTAACTACTCAAAAGCAAGCTGTGTGTAAGAGAAACTGGCCTTTTCCTACTCTTGAAAAACACACTCCCCTAAACAATCACGCTCAGCTAAGGAAAAGATACTCAAATGATACTGAACTACTAAGCCAAGAGTCTGCAATGAGAAAAACACCTTCCACTGAGGAAGACACATTACACAGCTGAATTACAGATGCCTTCAATTGGACACAGCAACATGCACATACAGATCACTGAACTGCAAAGTCCATCAGTCTGCCAAAACAAACATAGCCTTCTGGAGTTCTACAGTACCCTCTACGCAAAATCTAAGCAATTCTGCTCTTCAAGTTTGTTCGGTGATTAGAAGCATGTACATCCACGTAAGCAACTCTTCAGTTACAGAATAGTGAAATAATGCACCAGTATTTAAATTAAACTAATTCCATAATTCAATACATTAATGTACAGTCACCCCCAACACAGTGTCACCCTCAGTGCCCATGTGAGGCTAAGAAAACTGAACATTGCGTACGTCATCATGCAAGATCAAAGTAATGACTGTCAGGGGCACAGGTACTTAACTGCAGCCACCAAAGGGTCGACATAATTCGCATGTGGAAATATAAGGCAGAAGCATGAAGCACTTCTATACTTCAGACTGTGCCAAACAGGTGCAGGCCCATTCTACAGCATCATGTGCAGTCTCTCAAGCTATTTTCACCGTAACTGGATAATGGGGGATTTCACTATACTGATCTTCACAAAACACACAATTACTCAAAGATATTTTGTGGACATCTTGTGTGGGGAATTTTATCCATATCAGATGAAAAATTGAGAAGATACATTGCAAATTTTCACACATCCCTGTAAACATACAGCACTCCCCAAGCTGATTTTCACAAGCCTGTCTGAAAAGGTCGTTCTTCCAGGTCTGAATGAGCAACTGGATCTTTCAAGGCAATAGTGTGTTGATTTCCAAGGGTCAAAATGTCCATTCAACTCTCTGACCCTGGAACATTTGGACACCCTCTTGCCTCAAAAACATCAGGAATTCAACTAAAACATTTTGGACTGTACATGTGACACAGAGGCATATTCTTGTAGCCACTGTTGCAATGGAACAGCAGTATTACATATTTCAAGCGCACATCTGCAGCCTTAAGTATTCAGTATGTAATGCACATACATCTTATTGTTATCTGTAGCCCATTAGGCTCTACAATATTGCACATTATCTCATGAACAGCATAATTTTTTACAACAAAGTTAATGAACATAAAATGTGCTTCTGATTTTCTTTACAACTTTTGTCTGAAACAACTCTCATTCCATGAAGAATTGAGTGAGATACAATAAAAATGTACTGTTCTTCACGTAAAGTACCAGTTATTCTTGTCAGATTTTACTAAAACGTTCAAGTTTTGATATATTTGCAATAAATACTCGTAACACAAAATTTCATAAAAATCCATCCAGTGGGAGCCAAAGTGTCCCATGCAGACAGACAGACAGGCAAACATGACAAAGCTAAGTCACTTTTCACAATACTGCAAATGCGCCTTAGAGACAGACTAAAAGTCACTAATTGCAGATGCTATAGGACAGGAGAATGTGTTAATTTCATACCAAAAACCCATATTTATCCACAGTTCTTACATACATATGGCAGACCCTAACCAAGCCCGGTCCATGCCAGCCTGACCTCACTCCACTAACGGGAGTGCCAAAAATCTTACAAATTCTAAACAGTGACCAAATTACTGGCAAGCTGTTGACACTAAGGTAATTAAAATTAACTCCATGTGAGAAGAGTTTGTACAATATCACCTCATTTTTTTGGTAAGTTAACACACAAGATAAGCCAATACACATTCAACTGCTCCCCCCCCCCCCCCCCCGAACCCCCACCACCCCCCCCCCTCTTCTCCCCTCCCCCCTTAAAAAAAAAAACCCATTTTTTCAGAAATTACCAACA
>Ga0131853_10020025_pt1 | contig 12170 bp, 4 predicted proteins | sample TergutLab28metaG_FD_92764 | JGI IMG/M metagenome (GOLD analysis project Ga0131853, IMG submission 92764) | Labiotermes labralis P1 segment gut microbial communities from Petit-Saut dam, French Guiana - Lab288 P1 (version 2) (version 2) | ecosystem: Host-associated > Arthropoda: Insects >...
AACACCGCATGCAGTAGGACACGGTCTTATTCTCCTGATGATGGGCATAATGATGCCCGAAACATGTTGAGATAGAAAGTTTGATAATAAACATCGAATTAGTTGCATCTTGTTGGTTCTCTCCCTTCACCTCATGTTCACGTTGCACGGTCATAAGAACCTAAAACTGGTATGCAAGTGTTTAAAGACAAATGTTAAATTATGTGTTTTCTTTTGGTTTTGTTTGTATCATAGAGCCTGCTAACATGGACCTACACATTATTTTTATTCACACCATAAAACTCACATACTTTGTCTAGACAAATACCTGTCTGTCGTTCAGTTACATATTATTAAATTATTATAGCCATCAAAATTAATCGCATATCAGAAGCTGGGAGAGTTTAATCCGTATAATGACTAGACTATGGACGGGATGACTCTTAGGTTCAAAATCCGTAGGACCAATATTTTTGTCTTTACTTAACAACGTCCAAATTCGCCCGAAGTACTTCCTGGTCGATGGGGGAAAAAAACGCTCTTATTGTTGGAGCTATTCTTCTAGTTCCTACATACATTCGTGGCGTGTATGAAGAAAAGTTTGCCATTATTTTTAATTAATAGGGCAAGTCGATATTTACTAATAAATGCGCTGACTTTTTAAGATTTCGTCCATTGGCATGCACACACACACACACACACACACACACACACACACACACTTAGATTCGGTAGTTATAAGCTTTGAAAATATTTTATCCGCTGTTCATAGAAAATTGCAGAAACAGACACTAACTTGTCGGTCTGTTTGGGGACCTGTTTAGTTCATATCCATGTATATATATTGAAAAGTCCATGAAAAATAGGGGAGAATAAGAAGTCGGTGACAAATTAGCAGTAGCACTTTAAGGGAGGAATGTATGTACTATATCCGTTATCGCACCCTTCCACATACCCCAGTAGGATGTGTGGTGCGGAGGAACACATGAACCGTCAAGACTGTAACACAGGGACGCTTTTAAGCAAGGAAATTCACTGCACAGTCAACATTTATTTCGTACAAGTAGAGTAAAATCGTATTACCAGTTGTGCGCCAGACATGAACCGATGAAGGGGATGCAGTTTGTGTCTGACGCTCTCCGAATTATAATTCTGATAATACTAAACCAATTTCGAATCAACATGGTATTTGGATTTTACCTGGATTTTTTTAAGAATTTAATTTCCTTCGTTTGACCAAAAATAAGGGAAACTACTATTTGACACCTTTCTTGAAACCAAACAGAGGATTAAGGTTCTCACAAGGGTACTCCAGAAGATGCAAGTCTTCTAGGATGCTACTCACTGTCGACGTTTCGGAGGATCGAATTGACTTTATTTTCAGGTTCAAGGAGTCAAGGCAGTTCTTGGACTGTTTGACTACGAAGGTGGAACAATACAGTTACTAGAAAGGCCGCTAACTACTGAACAGTCATCAGCACGACGTGTCAGGAAATTTGGATCTAACGTACACTGGGTTCGTCAAACCCGGCATGATCATTTCTATAGTAACATCAAATAGATGCACCAGTGTACCAAATTATTTTATTTTGGGGTGACACTCTACATGTTTCGGACGATCTTTCCGTCCATCATCAGGAGTTCATGACAGTACATACAGCAATATCTGTTGCTGTATGTACTGTCATGAACTCCTGATGATGGACGGAAAGACCGTCCGAAACATGTAGAGTGTCACCCCAAAATAAAATAATTTGATACACTGGTGCATCTAGTAGGTTTTACTACAGAAATATATGACGATGTAGGACCCTCTGAACGTCAAATCCGTCACGATCGATAAATGAATCACGACCTGAAGCATGGAGCTAATTAAGGTGCGAAACATTTGTATTAAACATTTTGCGAGATGCTCAGTATTTAATTTGGTACAGAAAAAGTAGTTAATGATTCCGCAACGTCATTGAGCTAGCTCTTGAGAAAGTTTGCTGCCTTATGCATAAAGTGAATTTCATTACAGACGCCAGTAACACGAGGAGCTTCATAATTCGCACTCCATGAAACCTTTTATCAGACCAACTAAGTCAACAACGCTGAAGTGGCGAGGCAAGTAACAAATATACAAAAATAAGGAACGCACTCAAGTTTCATCTGAAAACGAGAACATAATAAACCGGGAGAGCTGGTGGAAAATTAAATTAAGAAATTTATTCCGTTTTTTTTGTTTTACTTTACTGACTTAGTGGTGCTTTCTTTATTTTCTGTTCTTAACGTGTTTTACATGTGCGAACAATCTGAAATCTTATTTTCTAAATGTTACCTTAGTTTCATGAAAATTAATGACAGTTGATGGAAAAGACATTAGGAACTCAAGATGAAATTGATAAAAATATAATGTAACACTTCGATCACAAATTTTGACGTTTTGCTGACCGTGTATCTCAGTATTTAACCAACTTCATGCACAAAATTTGTTTCAAAATAAGTTTTATTTCATGCCTCTACATGTTTCGAGCACATGTGTTCATCATCAGGAGGTCAAAATTGTATTATACAGCATCTGGTATCATCACACCTATGGGTGCATCAAGTTGGTTAAATACTGAGATAAACATCTGATCACATTGTACACATGTAACAGGAAGGTTACCCTGAAGATGGCCGAATTACCAGCCGAAACATGTAGGTGAAAATATCACAATAAAAATACACCAATGGAATCAAGTGCATTTTGTTTGTTCTTGATGCACGCTACACAAATTAATGCACGGAATTTAGAACTTATTATAAGAATCGATAAAAAATATTTCACCCGATATCCTGCTTGTGACGAAAAAGAAACGGAAGAAAGATGCCAACATTTAAACCAACCTTTCCGGCCTTTTCATAAATTACACATCTCGTTTCTCCGAGACGTGTTGAAGAAATTTTTATTTCGTCTTGAATTAAGTATGAATGAGATTTAGACGTCGTAAAAACTACCCAGACCTAGAAGGTTAGTTACCATTACCTTGAAAATATCTTTATGTGTCTAAAGACAAAAGAAGAGAAGAACAGCACGAGAAGTGCAACTCTTCTGTGAATAACAATCGAATAAAGTGGCCCTTCACAGGGCTTTACAAGCTTCAAGAATACTAGTCCTTTTTTTTTTGTACGGACGGAGCTAGATGTATAATAAAATTAATTACAGGTTCAAACACAATTGTTCTTCCACTGTGCTCTAAAGCGTCTCAAATTACGGCGCTATACGATTGAAACTCAATTTTGTTTGTTCTTGCAGCTAAAGAAATGGTGATTATTTTTCAATGAAAGAAACTTATTAACTGGAGCGAAAACAGATATTTGGTTCAGTTTTATTATAAGATTATAGTCACTTGTGGTTCTTTCTCTAAACTTTCTTAATTTGTATCTGTAATAGAATGAAGGTCATGTCTGTCTCATCAATGAAACTCATCATAAAGCTGCACATTAGCAAAAAATAAGAATTTCCAAATAGGGTTAAAATCAGCAAGCAGCATCTGAAACAAATATTCATTACGTATGATTAGTAAGGTAGAAGGTAGTCCTGTCACAGGCCTGGAGTGGCCCAGAGGGTTCCAGGAAGTTAAGGTTACCAGATTATATGAAAAAGACACAGGATGGTGTTAAGGTTGTCAGCCTTACGCACCGGCCGACTTTATCCCTGGAAATGCTACTAATACTCATTTCTGTTAGAGGCTGAGTCGACCCCAGGGCCATAGTGCGATCGGAGGGATTATGTCAATGAAAAATTCCAATGACACCATCCGGAATCGAACCGGCGAACTTCCGATTTGTAGCAAAGCACCTTAACCACTGTGCCACGGCCCCCCCACCCCTCTTGATTAGTAAGGTACCTTAAGTCTTTTTACAGTTAAATATTTGCTGCTTTGTGCGACATAACTTTACGTATTCAAAATATCCCATAAATTTCTGAACAAAATAAATGTCTATGCAAATAAAATAGGTGTAAATAACTCCTAAGAGTCAATGCTACAGCTGAAACACAACGGGTTATACACTATTACAAATACTATTCTTGCTTATCCGCATTTATTCAGATTTTGTAACACTATGAAGTGAATATGCATTAATGTGAGTGACATTATGCTAACGGCTTTTATTATTTCAAAACTGCAAGAAACTTGCTCTGTGCAATATTTTTAACATACACAAAAAAAAAATAAGCAATGTACGTATAAACGTAGCAATAAGGCGCTTTCGCAAAAACACTGTTACCGTGGAAAAGCAATAAGCATTACAAATTCCCAGTGTGAGTCTGTAGCCTTAGTTATCCAGCAGGCAAAGAACTGCGCCGTATTATTTTGTATTCTGCAGCCTGTCTGGGTCTACCATATTTTCCCACATTATCTCACAAATGACACTACTTTCGGAAAAACTTTAGTACACATAAAGTGTGTTTTGATTTTATTTACTAAAGTTGTCAGAAACATCTCTCTTTATAAGAATTGAGCGCGGAATTATCATAAATGTACTCAGATCTTTATGTAAAGCAGCACTTTTTTTTCCTGTTAGGTTTTTCTAAAACTTGAAATTTATCTTGAGAAAATCGAAAAACTTTAAAATATCAAATTTCTTAAAAATCCGTCCAGTAGGAGCCGAGCTGTGGTCAGACAGACGGACGGACAGATATGACGACTCTTATAGTCGCTTTTCCCAATTCTGCGAACGCCTGTAAAAGTGAAAGGAGCACACTGATTACAAGTAGAGGGAATAAGAAGGAGAATGTCAGGATTATGGATAAACAGAGTTCGTAATCAATAACCCAATTCATTCGAAGTCATCACCAAACATACAAGAAATTTTGGGTACAAGTCGTATAACCCTGAACATTTATGGACATGAAAATGCAAATAAAGTAGTTAGTGGGGACAAAATTTCCTTCCGATCTAAAATTTCAGGGACTTAATTTTGGAAACACAATTTATATACCTCCTAAATCAATGTTTCCCAAAATTATCTGCTCGCCGACGCTTTTTGACTTCGAAAAGCAACTACGGATCCTCACATCCTTGCTCACGTAAATAGAGAAGCTCCGGATGACAGGGGTCCGAAATTACAACTTTGTGTGTCAGAACTGATGTTAGATAGCTAACAATACCTACCAGTAGCATATGTAACAATGCATTGTTTTTTTGTCCTTAATTAAACTGACTGTCGCTCGCTTGGTAGATACAGAAACTTTTGTAATTAGATATTCTAAAAACCATAGGAAATAAACGCATCGCCAATTAAGGAAGTAGAATTTCCTCGATTATTTTTAAAAAACACATTATTCCTATAATTAAAAATTTATTAACTTGAAAGAAGCAATTATAGAAATAACCTTAGAACTGGTCGCAGATCGATTGGGATTCGCGGTGCACACTTTGGGAATCACTGCCCGAAACCGATATTGAACTAAGTCACGTCTGTACAAAAATGATCTCTCTCATGCGTTTGGTTTTTTACGTACATGACATATACATTTCGGCAAAAAGGAAGGTGTGTCACTCAATCTGACCGAAAATTATACCCGCAGAACAGCCAAAAGATTTAACCCTTTAAACGCCGAGTTAAATCCCATCTGTCATTTGCTGGCATTATTAGGAGCTCACCATATTCTCCGCGTTAGCAGGATAAGGGTTAAAGTTAAATATAGCATTTGCAGGACTTCTTTCATAAAATACGTTGTGTGGCGCATCTCTTTTGTGTTGGTATCGGTGAAAGCTGACTTCTAAATAGCATGATTGAGAGCTGTAAATTGTCATTTACTTGCAACAAGAGGAGAATTGATGCACCTCATAAGAGTTGAATCTTATTAGCAACTGATGTTTCCGTAAACATTGTTGGCTTTAGAGGCCAGTGTTGTTGCAACAGTATACTAAATGTGAAGGACATAAAAATATGTAATAAACTGTAATAAGCCAAATATTAGTCGCGTTCGCACAATTGCAAAAAGTGATTATTAGCTTCCTCATGGTGGTCCGTCTGTCCAGCCATCCGTCTGTCTGTCTGTCTCTTTCTAGCTGTCTGTCTACCCGTCTGTCCGTCCGTCCGCATGGAACAACTCGCCTCCCAAGGGGCCGATTTTCATAAATTCTCTATTTCAGTATTTTTCGTAAATCTACCGAGAAAATTCAAATTCGATTACAGTATGGCAACAAAAACTAATACGTTACATGAATACCAACACAAATTTGTGATATTTCGCTCAGTTCTTCTTAGAATCAGAAATGTTTCAGACCAAAGTTTTAGAGAAAATCAAAATACACTTTCCATGTTCAGTGACGTTCTTTTTTAAAATCGTGATGTTTATGAGAAAAAGCGGAATAGTTTTGTAAGGCCGAACAAACCACAGACGAAAATACGGCGGACGCACATTGCATACTGGGTACCTAGGGACACAAACACACTCAGAATTTGATGTTTGTGTGACCTACATCATTGATACAATAACATAAACAACCAACTAGCTGCAACAATAACAATGTATTAATAACTTCATCAGCTCAACATGTTTCGGGTGATAATTTCGCCCATCCTCAGGAACACTAGACTGTGTTTACAGCTTGTGATATAAAGCTGTAAACAGTCTAGTGCTCCTGAGGATGGGCGAAACTATAGCCCAAAACATGTTGAGCTGATGAAGTTATTAATACATTGTTATTGTTGCAGCTAGTTGGTTGTTTATATTATTAAACTCAGAATATTCAATGTTTATTACTTTTCCACTACAACATTGGTTGCGCGAACGCGCCTCAATATTACGTTATAAGTACGTGGCCTGTCATGTTATATTTCTTAAGACCACAAAACGTAGATTCCTAGTGTTGTCTTTGAGACATTTAATTCAACAAGACAAGCCTAACGCATGCAGTGGCGTACCCAGGAATTTTGTTTCGAGGGGTGGGGGGGTTCAACAAATTCAGCTGAGGACAGAGGACAGAGACAACGCGGATCTGGGAGCGGTAGCCCCCTAGTCAGGGGTTCTGGAGGCAGCTGTAATTTGGTACAAGAAATTACATATAGCAAAATTTACTTAATTTTTGGTACTTTAAGACTATTTATGACGACAACTAATTTATTTGTCATTGCTAATGTAAAAAATTGCGAACCTAGGTAGTTTTAGAATTTTACTGCCTTTTTTTCGAAAATCTTGAGGTGTTGACCTCCTAAATTCAGCAATTATTAACAGTTTTCACAATTGGGTTGAGTTTGGCACTATTTTGGAGGGCTTTCAGAATTTCGGGAGGGAGGGGTTGAACCCCCTCCAAACCTCCCCCCCCTTGGTACGCCACTGAACGTATGAATGTGCTTAGACTTACTCTCTATCTATTTGGGACAACAACAGACAGGTGGTCGTCTGACTTTCAAAACTGACACACATCGCTCTGTGTAAAACTTAGCTGGGTCTATATAAGATGAAATGTGCGACGGAATATTTTTCTATTGTCCATGCATGAACACAGAATATAATTATATCGGTTAACAAATTTACCCTCAAAATTCTCGTGTTCACAATATGTGCTTTAATTCTTAAATCCCGCTGAGTGGTATTTAAAGTAAAGCATCGTGAAATAAATTCAGCTTCGGAATTCTCCCATTAATTATCAAGTAACAAAAGCATATAGAGACGCGCAGTATAAATTATCTTGCGTTTAATGAAAAATGATAAATAAGAGAAATTACGTTTTTAACTCTTTACCTGCTAACGTGGAGAATATGGTGAGCTCCGAATAATGCTAGCAAAGGGCAGATGGGATTTAACTCGGCTTTAAAGGGTTATATGCCGTAATTTAATAGAGGTTTAGGGTTTTTGTGTGCCATTCAAATGTTTCGCTTTCCGCGTTTACTTTCACAACTTATATAAATACTTTCGTTGTTATGTAATTTGTGGATAATATTCGGTTACTGCCTCACTAATTGTTTGCAATAATTACAACACTAACTGTATACACCCTAGCTTGAAATAAACAATACTAGCAGTCACATGTACCATTTTATTAAGACATGTGACGGAGATTGATTCCGTACGTTCTACGTTTTCATTATGGCTACAAAGGGTCCTGTCGACGGGTTCTTTCGGTGATGAAACATTAGCTTAATTGAAAGCTGAGGGGAACGTCAACCGAGATGAGTGATATCTCTCTCTCTCTCTCTCTCTCTCGCCCTGTGTTAATCGCATCATGTCTTCTTTCGTGACTATCAAAACAAATGCAGCGTCTCAAGTAAGGGATGAAGGTGTACAAAAGACTTATCGAACCTCTGCCTCTTCAGTCACAGTATATAGTATGTACAATTGAACGCAGCGATTCTTTCTGTAACACAACTGATGTGTAATTCTGTAGCCAGAAAATTTCCACAAGCTTATCTAAAAATAACCAGTCTTTAGGGTAAAAGTGTCACTTAGAAAATACTCTTAAAATTAGTATATTTTGGGTTATTTTTAACTGCAGAAGTGCTCACATTTATTTACACTGTTACTCCAATACTTTTAGATACTGCCTTCTCCAAAATTCGATAATTTATATATATATATATATATATTTATATTAAATTTTATACAATATTTTTTCTTTGTTTTCATCGTTGGAAGTAACACTTCGCATTCAATTGCAGTATTATTCCACTATAACATTTCCAAACAATTCTGATGTGCGTCACCCCGTTGTGTTAGTACAATATTAAACTTTTGGTGCCGAAATTATTTTTTAAATTTTAGCACATCCTGTATATAAAATGTGAATATCACAGGAACCAAATACGTTAGAATTGTGAAACAAACTGCATTTTGAAGAGAAAAAAACGGAAAGTATGTACCATGTTTAAAATATTCGTTACCTATATTTGTTGAATAAATATATAAAATGCAACTTTAGAGGTTAACGGTGCGGTACGACCACTATAGTTGTCATTAGGCGTCAAAAGGTTAAGGAGCTTGGTGTATTAATACTAACAGTCGAACACAACTATATTTGCCTCTAGTATTACAGGAGGATGTCGTTGTTATAATCCTCCTGTAATACTAGAGGAAAATATAGTTGTGTTGGACTGTTAAGTATTAATACACCAAGCTCCTTACTATTTCCAAACAATACCTGCTAACATGAAGACAAGGGCGCCACCTGGAATTTTAGCGAAGGAACAGGGATCCCCTAAACTGGTATCAGTTTATGGGCCACAAAGGGCCCGTTAATTAAAGCCTAAGTACATCGGGACCGTACGGGCTCGAACCCAAATGTTAATCAATCAATCAAAGCTTTAAGACATACATAAAATACTGGGACTAAATTTCTTGTTCCGTGTCGTTAGAAGTCCCAGTCCCAGGATTGTATTGATCATCGTGTCACAACAATTTGCATGTCGTGATCATCTTTACATTTGTGGTTCCCAAGATTTTGCTTCATTGCTGTAAACAGGTTATAATCACCGGTAACAAATTCCCCTTGATATACAGCATTACTTTGAATTTCAGCCAAAACGTAATTTCGAACTGAAAATTAGGAAGGGCCTTAAAGTTGATGAATTATTTTTCACCCTTCGAAAGTCTCGAAAACATTTTTTTCCTCCGAATAACATTTGGCCTCGATAAGGAGTAATATATTTTATGGTCAGTGAAATGTATTTGCTTACACAACGCTTAACCTGAATTTTTTTTAAGAAAAGGGGTGTTTTAAATCAGAGGGTCTCTTAAAATTCGAACTAATACGGTAAGCAGTCACTGCAGATTTTTCAGTTTCAAAATTATTCGTCTTCTAAACCACTTTCTGAAAGCCCCTTGTGGACATGAGGGATGCCCCCTGTGTGGACAGCTCTAATCGAATTTCGGTCCCTATCTTTTAAGTGCGTCTCGTATTCATGAAAGAGCAACTGTATGCAAAGGCTAAATGCATTTCTTCACAGTATTGCAAATTTACGCATATAAGTATGAATAATGGCAAGCATGTTGATATTAAAGTACAAGTGCCTGAAGAAAATGCGAATTTATTCCAAATTTGGCACAAAGTTTCATCAGTATTGAGAAAGAGGTGAAATCGGAGACCATATTAATATGTATCTTGTATAGGTGTGATGTGATGGACTAGTCTGTAAAGAAGGTGACCAAGCATTTATGTCAATATCGAGTACTGCATATCAACAACATGCATTTCCCTAATTTCCCAGTCCCATACACTATATTTCATTCGTCTAACACCAAAGCTATATAGTAAATCTATATATAATCTTAGCACCTATTAATTCGTTTTCATCAATTACAGAAATTTAGAACAAAGTAAAAATTAGTTTATTTAGTAATTTTTAGTTCTTTTTTAAAATTATTTATATTACTGTATTTATTCTGTAATTAATACTGTTTGTTGCAAGTATATTACAAAAAGCGTAAGTTTTTAATTTGTTGTATTGTAATTATCGTTTGTTAATGTGTTTTATGTTGTGTGATATTGATTTTTTTCATGTCCAACTTTTGTATTAGAGAAGTATTGGAATTTGGGAATCTAAATGTATGTATGTATGTATGTACGTATGTATGTGTGTATGTGTGTATGTATGTATGTGTGTATGTATGTGTGTATGTATGAATATATATTTTTATACACTTTATTTACACTGCATGCTCCATTACAATGTAGTAATACTAAATGCTTGGTTATTACATTTCTTTCCAATTCTATGTTTCTATTGTGGATTAATGGTATAGTTACTTATTATCCTTTTGCATTTATATTCTGCAACTTGGTTCCCTATTCTGTATTCACTCATTTTCCTATTATATTCATATTCTGCACTTATGACCCTATTCTTTATTTAACACTATATTGTCCGTAAATCGTTTAAAGTTATTATAGTACTTTAGTACGAGTTTGTGTTTGCTGACTGGCCATTGTTCAGGTTTTATTATTGATGCTTTTAGTCTATCCCTCTTCTGTTCCTGGAGTTTGCAGCTGTATGTTATATGGTCCACAGTTCGGTCTTCTTTGTTGCAGGAGCATGTTGGATTTTCTATTATTTTGAACTTGTGTAGGTATGTCTTTATATTGCCATGTCCGGTTTCTATGGCAGTGAAGTTAGGTGTTGGGTTAATTCTTAACTGCAGCCTATCTTCTATGTGGGGAAGGAAGATTTAGTTATTGCGCCCTTTGTGGTCGTTTCCCATTCGGTTTGCCACTGTTTGAGGCACTGTTGTCTTAGCTCGCTGGTAACCGTACTTTTTGGGATTCTACTTTAGCACTCCTCGATGTTCCTGCTGCTAGATGCTTCCTTTGCCAGTCTATCTGCCAGCTCGTTCCCTTTCTGACCCACGTGTGTTTTGACCCAGCTGAATTCGATCTTCCATTCGTCCCGTTCCATGTCCAAAACCTTATTCTTGATTAGGTCTCTTATGTATGTATATCGTGTGTGATTTTGTAGAAGTTGTAGAGTAATTCTGTTGTCTGTGTATATTAGGGCTGTTTTGTTCTCTTCGTTCAGTTGCTGTATATATGTATGTATGTATGCATGTGTGTAGGTACGAATGAATGTACGTATGTATGTATTACGTATATATGTATTATGTATGTATTATGTGTATATGTAAGTATGTATGTATGTATATATGTATGCACGCATGCATGTATATACGTATGTATGTATGTATGTACCTATGTTTGTATGTATGAATTATGTACGTTGTATGTATGTATGTACGTTGTATGTATGTATGTATATACGTACCTGACTGTATAATTAAACCCAGCACCTCATGCCAACAAAATTGATCAAAACAAATGACCGTAGAGCAATTCGTATTCCTATTTGCAAAAATGTGAAGACGTTGTTTAGACGTCAGTTTGTTAAATTCCTCCAAATGCAGGACGCAGTAATGCAGTAATGAAGCAATTCAATGTGGAACATAAGAAGGCAAGAACGTCCGTGTCATTGTCCACGCTGTCTATCCGATGAGCTCGAAATTAAATTCAGTGGACAAGATGAATGTGTGTGCGTGGTGTGTGTGTGTGTGGTGCGTGTGCGTGGTGTGTGTGTGTGTGGTTTGTGAGTATGCGTGGTGTGTTTGAGTGTGTGCGTGAGTGTGTGTGTGCGAGGTGTGTGTGTGTGTGTGTGGTGTGTGTGAGTGTGTGTGTGGTGTGTGCCTGGTGTGTGTGTGTGGTGTGTGAGTATGCGTGGTGTGTGTG
>Ga0131853_10020029_pt1 | contig 12170 bp, 5 predicted proteins | sample TergutLab28metaG_FD_92764 | JGI IMG/M metagenome (GOLD analysis project Ga0131853, IMG submission 92764) | Labiotermes labralis P1 segment gut microbial communities from Petit-Saut dam, French Guiana - Lab288 P1 (version 2) (version 2) | ecosystem: Host-associated > Arthropoda: Insects >...
ACCAACACAACCAACACCAACACCACCAACACCAACACCACCAACACCAACACCACCAACACCAACACCAATACCACCACCACCAATACCACCATTATCAATATAAAAATCTATTTAAAGATTTGTGACGATTTTTGGCATCGAATGTGCAGGTCCGAATACTGTATTATTAAACTAAAGGCTACCATCAGAAAGGAAGTACAGACCGTCAGCCACATATATCAGTTTACTGCTTGCTACATAATTCAGCGTTTGCGAAAAGCCAATATCAGGATATTAAAAATACATAAGGAAAGATAATTTAATTTGAATCCGTTAAAATGATACCTTTTTGGATATCTGAGTTTTCAACTTTGCAAACAATTTGAGTTATATTAGCCGAAACTCTATAAATATCATGGCTGTATATTAAAATATGAAAACACAACAAATTGATATTATTGAAATTGCGTTTGGGTGCTTTGGGTGTGAAAGGGAAGTTATTCAATATTAAAATAAGCCTCGTGGGTATTATTATATGTGTGTGTTTATATATATGTGAATATATACAGGCATATTTTTGCCTGATGATGGCTTTTCAGCAAAACCGAAATATGTAACAAGCAATAAACTGATATAAATTCAGTTGTAGTTGACGGCCTGTCATAGAATATATAGGTAAAGTAAAGTGAAGTAAAGTAAAGTAAAGTAAAGTAAAACACAATTTTTCATATTTTTATTAATAAGATTTTCTTACATTGGTTCTTTCAACTACATGTTTCGGCTCTGTCTATAAGCCATCTTCAGTTTGTTCACTTTTTTCTTTGTAAGGCAAACCAAAAGTGATCACCCTGAAGATGGCTCATAGATAGACCCGAAACATGTAGTTGAAAGAAGCAATGTAAGAACATCTTATTAATTAAAAAACCGTTAAACAAATTATGTGGGTTCGGTAGCTCAGTCGGTATAGCGACTGACTACAGGCTGGACGATCCAGGATCGAACCCCGGTGGGGATGGGATTTTCCGCCCGTCCAGACCGGCCCTGGGGCCCACCCAGCCTCCTGTAAAATGGGTACCGGGTCTTTCCCGAAGGTAAAGTACGGCAGGGGCGTGCTGCTGACCACTCACCCCCTTCTAGTGCCGCGGTCATGGAAGAGAAGAGCTATACCTCTACCCACCCTCTGCACCAAAACGGGCCTGTAACGGGAACACTTTACCTTTTTATACAACACAATAGGGATGTCTCACCTGAAAGTTGACGGTCTGTACTTCCTCTCTGCTGTTCACATATCACAACGGGATGTAAATGATAAAGATAAAGGCTAATGAAATTTATGCCGGCATGACTATCAGTCATTTCACTGAAGATGGGAACATAGTAATTCCCCAAATACTTAACATAATATTAAGTAATGCACGTCAGCACAACTACTTTATTACACAAGGTAATTACATAGACTACATGTTTCGACTATTGTTCACTCATCTTCAGGCCTATTTTCTCAATTGAATCACAAGATGCTATGTACACACTGGGATCCCATCGTGTTTACATTCATGGAATACATAAAAATTGATTTTCTTTATTGTGGTTTTCTTTTAGCGTTCTTACATATACTGTATGCTAGACATAAGCTAAATTTATTCATGCTTAGTTCTCGCCTCTCTTAAGACTAAGCATGGGAGGAATATAATTTCCTTACATTTCTTTTGTTTATAACTGGACTCGCTAAGTATATCGCGCAAGCAGTGTGTGTGTGGAGCAACACACGTAACAATAGTTGCTTTGTTCTGCGGGAGCAGTCTGCTGCGTAGCTCGAACTGTGTCTGAGCAGCAGAGTCCGAAGCTGGACAGTCAGTGAGTACAAACAGAAACGAACAGTCCACTGGCGAGAATTGTCACTGATACATTTCAGTTGTAAATGTAATTACTCTATACTCTTGCACAATAAAACTCCAATATATTCTACTTGGGGATTATTGATAGTTTGTGCGACCTGCCCGACTCCCCGTCTTAACCAGAGTTTCAAGCTCCGTCCTCCCTGGGAACAACATCTAAGGTACGTTCCTCGTCGGTTCCGCAACGGATACAACACAGAGAAGTTGTGTATAATCAAAACATTTTATTTGTAATTGTGGGTTGACCTACATGTAGTTCATATTTATGCAATATTTTATAATAAATAAAAGGTTCTGGTAGCTTATAGTAAAATACTTGATACCGACCTGTGATCTTCACAGTATTTGAGCACGTCATACAGAATTACACCGAATTAAAATAACTTCACAACAATAGACAACATCGGTTTAAAAAGTCACAGCGGACGCCATCACAGCGATTTATTGGCGACCTAAATGTTACGAAGTGGGAAAGGGTTAAATTATACGAACGAATGAAGTCTGAAAGCTTAATTTACTCCGTCACATGTGATTGATGTTGGTTCACATTGGAATTATTTGCAAAAGTGTTCAGTGAACCGAACAACAAATTCTAAAGCACATAACGTTTGTGTTTTGTAAACAAGAAGAACTTAAATGCGTTTACCGTGCAGTAAATTGCCTTGTTTTCTGCTGCCATACATAAACTTGTTAATAGGAATCCGTCAACTGCGAAATGAAGGCTTTATGAAATTTAGTTCATTTTAATACGAGAAAGGAGTATCTGATTTACCTAGTATCGTGCTGACAAAAGCACATGTTGCTTCCTTACCGTACATCAGGCATAATTTGCGTAGTTCACAAATATGTGTATGTATGTATATATATATATAAAACGTTTGTGTGTGTATACATATGTGTGTATGGTGTGTGTATAATAATGTGTGTGCGTATGTATATGTGTATATGTATGTATGTATGTATGTATGTAGTATGTATGTATAATAATGTAAAGAGCCAACTAGATGCAACGATAATAATTTATTGATAATTTCAATCAGCTCAACATGTTTCGGGTGACAATTTCGCCCATCCTCAGGAGCACTAGACTGTGTTTATAGCCTGTGGTATAAAGTACTGACGATGCTGCCTGCTGGTCACCAACAGGCAACATCTTCAGTGCATTATACCACAGCCTAAAAACACAGTAAAATGCTCCTGAGGATGGGCGAAATTATCGCACGAAACATGTTGAGCTGATTGAAACTGTTAATAAATTATTATTGTTGCATCTAGTTGGCTGATTATATTATTGTATCAATGATGCACGGTCACACAAATATCAAAAGTATATTGGTATGTATGTATGTATGTATGTATGCGTGAATATGTATGTACATATTTAAGTACGTAGTATGTATGTGTGTACGTGTGTATATACGTGTATGTATGTGAGTATGTATGTGCGAATGTACGTACTCACTTTGTTGAGACCTTAAACTGTAAGTTTTAAATACACTCAAACACATCAAGTTCTTGTTAACGTCTGAATCAGTCTCAACATTAACGTAAAACAATTTTATTTCTGTCAATGTAAGTTCCAGTTACGTTACACGGGGTCTAGCGTGACCATAAATGTAAACGGCGAAAAAAAAGCATTAAATAAACCGATCGTGGTCTATTTTAAGTTAATAGCCTGACATTTTTCCAGATATATTCTCGGTCAGTAGAAACGCGTTCTAAAGCTGAAACTCGCAAACGCGAAACACACCACGCTCCCGACCGTACCGTGCGGATACTTGTAATTAGGCAAACAGCATCCTGTTATCTGTTTCAACGGAACAGAGTCTTCCTTCCCGACTGTCATCCGACTATTCACGAAATTATCTACCTACTGAGAAATATTGTTGTAAATATTACTTCACGAACGCTTGCGGTACGACTTAGTAGGGTATATGTCATACAAGTTATGCTGACTGCTTGCTAGCAAGCAGTCAGCATAACCTGTATGACATACACCTATTGCTGTGTGTACAGTGCTAGACTCCTCATGATGGACAGAATGTCCAAAACATGTAGAGTTCCATTCCAAAAATAAATTTGAGAAATTGGTGCATCTCCTTGGTTTTGTTATAAGAATATATCACGATGCACGGTCCTCAGAATGTTAAATGTAGCAGGTAATTAGGGGTGCAATACAGAGTAGCAGAACTGTGTATTTGCTGGTGCTGTAAGAATTTGTATCTCAAAGTCAGATCAACACAAAATGTTTTTAAGGGAATAATTGTATATACAGAAACAAAAGTTGTGTCAAATCAAATCTTTCTAATTTAACTTGGGAAAGTGATACAACAGCATGCAGGCCATTATAATATGACACGGGAAATTGCAGCATGAAACAGCGCAAGGCTATTTTTATCATAGTTACTTTGTTAGACAGTAAAACCCAAGCCCTTCTTCTTGAACTGTATATAGTCTACCGACTAACTTCCAAAACTGCTAAAAACAATTGAGAGTTAATAGTTGCGATTTTGCCATTAGATAATTAAATATTTTGAGAAAAGTTTGGCGTTTGGCTGACCGTGCATCTCAGTATATTTATCTCAGTATTTAAACAACTTGATGCACAAAATTTGTTTCACAATGAGTTTTATTTCATGCCTCTATATGTTTCGAGCACATGTGCTCATCATCAGGAGTTCAAAATTGCATTACACAGCCTCTGGTATCATCACATCTATAGGTGTGATGATACCAGAGGCTGTGTAATACAATTTTGATCTCCTGATGATGAGCACATGTGCTCGAAACATGTAGAGGAATGAAATAAAACTTATTGTGAAACAAATTTTGTGCATCAATTTGGTTAAATACTGAGATAAATATTTTGAGAAAAGTTTGGCCGTACTGTACCTGAAGTTTACTGCTGGCGGAAGGTTGTAACTAAGAATAGAGGCAGAAGGCAGTGCGGACGAAGAGAAGGGGAATAGAAAGACTAAGGATAGTAGTTGATATAGGAAAGATACAAGATGAACAAAATTAAATTTCGAGAAAATGCTCTTGGGATGCAAATTAAGCTGTATGATGAACCGCCGGCATGAAACACGACACGAAAAATTATGTACAAAAGGAGGAGTAGATAATGTGGTAGTAAATATTCTGATGTTAGATGATCACCCATACTGACGCAGACTAAGTATCAGACAGATTACGAAGGAAGAAACGGAACGTTCCGATTCTGATAAGACCTCAACCTTTAATTTACGGAAAATTTATCGACTGCTGATCTCTTTTCAATGATTTTTATAGTGGGACTAAAGAAAACGATTCGAAATAATGTGGGAAATTACAAAAAGAACTGGGGAACCCCCAAAAAATTTTTCTCACCGTAGTCTTATTAACAAAACACTCAACAGAAAGCAAGAACCTTCGTTTTAGCAGGAAGTATGTGATGGGTCGTAGGAGAAGAGCCAGGTTATGGTAGTTATTATGTGGCTCCTGCATACGGATGTGATCTCTACTCAGTGGTGTAGCTGGGGAGGAGGTGGGAGAGGTGGGAGAATGGTACTGCAGCCCCGAGCGGCGAAAATAAAATATATGAAAAAATTTGAATTGTGTTCTACATATTTTGTTTGTGTTGTACAACAGCCCAACAGGTGACTAGGCCGCCTCATTGTCGAGGTTTCTAGATCACACACACCCAGTATGAACTCCTCTGAACGAGTTATCGGCCCGTCGCAGAGGCAACTAACTACAAAGAACTCAACAAACACAAAAAATCAAATTGTATGTTTTCTTCTGGGAAATTCCCTGGCGTCTGAATTTTATATGCCGACGTTTCGGAACACTCTGTTCTATCTTCATAGGCAGGTAGGTATCCTTCATACCTACCTGCCTATGAATAAGGAACAGTGTTCCGAAACGCCGGTATATAAAATTCAGACGCCGGGGAATTACCCGGAAGAAAGCATACAATATTCAGAACACGGCGAAAGCTTGAAATCAAGAATACAAGAAACCCACTTCCATGCCCGCAGCGGAATTTGAACCCGCAATTCCAGCCATCAAGAGGCTGCAGACTTACGCCTCAGACCACACGGCCAGCAGGATTGACATATTTTAAATTACTGAGCCAAATAAAAGACAATTCTACACATGATTGTGATGATTTAAAGTTGATAATTTATGTTAGCGGTGGCCGTTATATTTACTCGCCCCGCGCGCCATAAAGCCACGCTATGTCACAGACTGTACTAAGGAATTTTTCTACTCACATCATAAAGAGTGAAGATTGGAACTTAAGTAATTCACAGTAATACTTTCGTGCAGTATTTTCATTTCCCATGACAGTAGTGTACCAGGAGCTAAAAGTATATAATAGAAAACGTGTGCCAGACGAAGAGGAGCCTTGAAGCAGGGATGACGAAACCTGTAGGTACAACACAAGTTCATTGTATCCGACAGGTCTCGAGTCACAGGTGTTGTTCTCGAGCAGTCAGCCGTTTACCCCAAGACCACCGATCTGTCTTAATTTTATGGTCATTACGTCACACCACGGAACACGTCCGTTGAGAATTCAACCGTCGTTTAGTTCAACACTTCAACAATTTTCGCAGAACTCGAAGTACATTACCATCTACGAAAAAAAAACCTTCCACTAACTTCGTAGTGGCAGATAAATCCGTTCGACCCCCTCATATCCCATTTCTTTCATATACATTTCAATATTACCCCTAATATTCTAAAAAATCTTCGACGTTGTCTCTTAATTTCAGGATTTGAAACCAAAATTCAGTATGAATTTCCAATCTACAAGCCCTACATACCCAGCCCATCTCATCCTCTTTCACACATCATAACATGCTAGATTCCTACGATGAGGGAATAGTGCCCCCCGCTCAAACCCAAGCGATAGGATCGCCTCTTGTCTTATCCCCGAGACCGCTAATTCTGTACATTCTGTATACTCGCAGCTTCTAAAAGATAAAGACGACGACACACGTAAAACTACAGCCTGCGATGACGTCACATACCAACAGAACTGAAGTGTCCAAGAAAGGAGACGACGTCTGTGTTAAATCTGATGATAGGACGATGCGATCACGCTAAATTCCTGTGCAGACTTTAACTTACTAAGCGCACTGAACTGCGAGAGGTTACCCTACACGGGTAGAGGGCCCTGTATGCATATTTTAGCATGGCATTAAACGTGTTGAGTGCTTGTCATTCCATCGGGACGTTAAGTAATTCGACTACAGAAAGTTCCTCCCGTTCCCGGTTGGACTGAAAGGGTTCATGTCAGCCTGAACGACTGACTTCTAGCTCTGCCAATGGTGTCCCAAGTCCTAGGGGTTTGTGATTCGTATCCTGGACCTGCGAATAGATTTCGAGCCAAATTCAATAAGCAGGTATGGCCATAAAGTGCCCGAAATGGTTTTATTCGAACTGAATACTTACTGCCTAAAGAGAGGGATAGAGCCGTCCGCCGGAGCAGCTACACATTCATCCACACGATGTTACCACCGTTGCATACATTTTTAGAACAGCTCTTTCGGTACAACTTCCAGAAATGCTGGGGACTAAGGTGGCACAGTGGTTAAGGTGCTGTGCTACAAATCGGAAGGTCGCTGGTTCGATCCCAGCTGATGTCACTGGAATTTGTTATTGACATAAAATCCTTCCGATCGCACTATGGCCCTGGGGTTGACTCAGCCTCTAACAGAAATGAGTACCAGGAGCATTTCCTGAGGTAAAGGCGCCCGGTACGTAAGGCTGACAATCTTACAACCATCCTGTGCCGTTGTCATTAAATCTGGGAGCCTGGAACCCTCTGGGCCACTCCAGGCCTGTAATGGGACTGCTTTACCTTCAGAAATGCTATTATATTTAGTTATTAACCTCTTTTACGTTCTCAAATAAGCCAAAGTCACTTGTCGACGACAAACAAGAATACGTCTTGCGCCTCCTACTTCTGCAACAGCTTTGACAAGAATGAAGCTATGCGAGCAATGTTGGAATCACAGCCTGTGCTCTTCAGAATATGTAAAGACAAGATAACGCCCATATTAAGGTCTACGTAACACGACAGGTAGGGCGAAAAAATAATTCCGGTAACTTTATGGCCACACTTCATATATTTGTTGCAAATAAGCCAGTGATATATATCCATATTACTGGAAGCACATCTATCTATTGGCCTAGAGCTTACATCGGGATGTTCATACACTTATAAATCGCAAGCAGCTTCATTATCGACTCAAATTAATTAAAATTAAGAGCATGAAAAATAATTACGAACAAATATAAGAGAAGTGGCTTTAATTTACAAAATATTCTACTAACGGCTCTTACGACCCATAGGTCATGTTATTACTGAAGAACTACAATGCGTAGAACTAAGTTGCTGGCGTGAAAAATTAAGAGTGTTGCATATGAATTGAAGGTTGCAAAAAATGGAAGTGTAGTTAAGTACACAAGAAATTACAATTAATGGATGTTACACACATAAAGGAGCTCTGTGCCGCTAAAATTCACGTGACATGCACAAAAAGATCTAAGTACGATAAACTGGGGCGAAATGAACTGAATATCTAGAATGAATTCATGTACTTGTTTGTTTATGGAGGGTCATGACATGCTGATTGTTTATAGTGGCGTATTTCAAAACACAGGACGTTAAAGTGTATTACAGGGCAAATGTTGGAGAGAGGAAACAAAATCAGAATTTGTGGCAGGCCAAGTGAACAACAGTTTGCATAACTCTGTTTTCAGGCGCGTTTAAAAATTTCCTGAAAAGTGACTGATTGCTTCGCACGTATGTCTGTGTGTCTGCCCGTACATCGGAAGGGACAAATTGAAGTATTTTAACGAAATTTAATATTTCAGGTTTTTCGAAAATATGCCGAAATATTTCAAGTTTCGTTAAAATGTGTCAAGAATTATGGATGCTTCGCTTGATGATCTATGCACATCTGTGACAACATCCCAAGAGTAATTGGATACTTCAATTGGGATCTATGTACATCTGTGACAACATCCTAAGAATAATGGATACTTCACTTGATGATCCATGTATATCTGTGACATCATCCCAAGAATAATCGATACTTCATTTGATGATCTATGTAAATCTGACAACATCTCAAGAATAATGGATACTACATTGATGATCTATGTACATCTGTGGCAACATCTCAAGAATAATGGATACTTCATTTGATGATTTATCTACATCTGTGACAGCATCTCAAGAATAATGGATATTTTATTGATGATCTATGTACATCTTTGACATATCAAGAATAATGGATACTTCACTTGATGATTTATGTATATCTGTGACAACATCTCAAGAATAATGGAAACTTCACTTGATGACAAATGTAGAACCGTGACAACATCTCAAGAACAATGGATACTTCACTTGATGATCTATGTACATCCGTAAAAACATCTCAATAATAAAGGATACTTAACTTGATGATCTATGTACATCTGTGACAACATCTGAAGAATAATGGATGCTTCAATTGATGGTCTATGTACATTTGTGACAACATCTCAAGAATAATTGATACCTCACTTGATGATCTATGTATATCTTTGACAATATCCCAAGAATAATGGATACTTCATTTGATGATCTATGTAAATCTGACAACATCTCAAGAATAATGGATACTTCACTTTATGATCTCTGTAAATCTGTGACAACATCCCAAGAATAATGGACACTTCACTTGATGATCTATGAACATCTGTGACAACATCTCAGGAGTAATGGATACTTCACGTGATGATTTATGTACATTTGTGACATCTCAAGAATAATGGATACTTCACTTGATGATCTATGTATATCTGTGACATCTCAAGAACAATGAATACTTCACTTGATGATCTATGTACATCCGTGACAACATCTCAATAATAAAGGATACTTAACTTGATGATCTATGTACATCTGTGACAACATCTCAAGAACAATGGATGCTTCACTTGATGGTCTATGTACATTTGTGACAACATCTCAAGAATAATTGATACCTCACTTGATGATCTATGTACATCTTTGACAATATCCCAAGAATAATGGATACTTGACTTGATGATTTATGTACGTCTATGACATCTCAAGAATAATGGATACTTCACTTTATGATCTATGTACATCAGTGACAACATCCCAAGAATAATGGATACTTCACTTGATGATCTATGTACATCTGTGACAACATCTCAGGAGTAATGGATACTTCACGTGATGATCTATGTACATTTGTGACAACATCTCAAGAATAATTGATACTTCACTTCATGATCTATGTACATCTGTGACAACATCTCAAGAATATTGGATACTTCACTTGATGATCTATGTACATCTTTGGCATCTCAAGAATAATGGATACTTCACTTGATGATCTATGTACATCTGTGACAACATCTCAAGAGTAATGGATACTTCACTTGATGATCTATGTACATCCGTGACAACATCCCAATAATAATGGATACTTCACTTGATGATTTATGTACATCTGTGACAACAACTCAAGAATAATGGATGCTTCACTTGATGGTCTATGTACATTTGTGACAACATCTCAAGAATAATTTATGCTTCACTTAATGATCTATGTATATCTTTGACAATATCCCAAGAATAATGGATACTTGACTTGATGATCTATGTAGATCTGTGACATCTCAAAAATAATGGATACTTCACTTTATGATCTATGTACATCTGTGACAATATCCCCAAAATAATGGATGCTTCACTTGATGATCTATGTACATCTGTGGCAACATCTCAAGAATAATGGATACTTCACTTTATGATCTATGTGCATTTGTGACATCTCAAGAATAATTGTTATTTCACTTGATGATCTATGTACATCTGTGACAACATCTCAAGAATAATCGATACTTCATTTAATTATCTATGTACATCTGTGACAATATCTCGGTGAATTTTTCTTAGTGTTAGAAATGTTTCAGACAAAATTACAGAGAAAATTAAAGCGCACTTTTAATGTCCAGTAACTTTCTTCTGAAAAAGTTGCTGTTTATATCATACTGCGAAAATAAATGGCACAGCCGGACTGGCCACTGGTGACAATACGGCGCATGGCATTTCATGCTGGATAACTCAGTCTACAGCCACAAACTCACATATTCCATTGCAACAATGTTTACGCGAACGCGCCTAAATGTTACGTTATACGCATATTGCCTGTCGTGTTTCTTTTGGCGGCTATACTTTAGCTTAGGAAACGCTGGGTTAGCCGTATGTGGAGTGGTGTGAAAATAAGCTAGGAAATTCTGAGCAGGCACAGATTGGGAGAAGGCGGATTTGAACTGGTACAGTCCTGGAAGAACGAAGACTACGGAATGCAATAAACAGCCATGTCCATCAGGTACTCAAAACGGATTCTTACTTAGTGGAGGTCATAAACATAATCATTAGGGTAACATTGACGTAATGTAAAACACATTTTATATCACATACTATATGATTCGCTAAGAAGCATGAAAAATATTTCGAAGCGATGCAGCTGCTCGACAACAGTGAACTAGCGCGAAGGCTTAAAAAACCCCTTTTGAGCTGGAGTAGTGATCATTAGAAGTAGAGCACAGTGAAGTGCACCATTAACACTATTAGTGTGTGTTAAAAATGGCACAGTGTTAGTGCAGTAATCACCGCCGACAAAGGAAAATACAATACGTAAGCAAACAAAACTAAACAGGTAGAATTTCCGGGCGACACCTGAAGTTAATATTCATTTAGCAACTTAAGTCAGAGCAAAATAGTTTGTTAGTCTTAAGACAAGGTGTTATTGTATGTAATTAAGCGCAGATATGTCGCTTAATATGAGGGTGAATAAAAAAATAAAGACAATTTTTAAATTACGCGGTAACCGGGATAGAGAGGAGCTGGCACATTGCGCAGTATTGACAATGCCTGTTGAAGAGTTCAGCCATGTGCAGTACAGCGCTCTGCCTTCAGTCGAGTGGCAGCAACGAGGGCGAAAACATGGACGCTGCTTTGCAAGATTGCACCGTCGTAGAACAACGTGGCGTAGTGCGGTTTGATTGGGCAGAAGGAGTGAAACCTGTGGAAATTCACTGTCGTATGTTGGCCCAGTATGGACAGAGCACCGTGAGTCAACGAAAGGTTTGTGAGTGGGTGGAAAGGTTTAAATCGGGTCAAACACGCGTTATTGATGAATGTCGTTCTGGTCGGCCATGAACATCGCGCAGCCGAAAAGCTTCTTCTCCGCAGGAATACAGAAACTAGTTGAA
>Ga0131853_10020031_pt1 | contig 12168 bp, 11 predicted proteins | sample TergutLab28metaG_FD_92764 | JGI IMG/M metagenome (GOLD analysis project Ga0131853, IMG submission 92764) | Labiotermes labralis P1 segment gut microbial communities from Petit-Saut dam, French Guiana - Lab288 P1 (version 2) (version 2) | ecosystem: Host-associated > Arthropoda: Insects >...
AGATTACCAGCCAAGTTCTCCCGGATCGCGTCATAGCGGATGCTACCTCCGGTAGAATTGAGCTCACTGTGCCCGATGAGGGCGCGGTTACCGTGCGGTATTCCACGGGTTCGGGTCGGTTTAGCAGTGATATTGCGGTCACCACGCACGGTGGTGCGGATGCGCAGTTTGATCTATCGACACGTAGCGGGCGGATTTCGATTTTTGCTTTGCGGTAGGGTAGGAAGATATTCATGAAACACAAGGGCGGCAAAATGCCGCCCTTGTGTTTCTCTTGTTTAGACAATAAAAAGCCTCCTTTTGCAAAGGAGGTGGCAGGCGAAGCCTGACGGAGGATTCATCCGCCGCCAAGCTTACAAAAGGCAATCCTCAGTCAGCTTCGCTGACAGCTCCTTTGAAAAAGGAGCCTATGTACCAAATAAGCAAATACATCCTCCCCTTAACATGAAAAGGGGAGGATATTACATTTCATTTCAAAAAATTGTCCACGCTCTGCATAAATCACAGCTTATCCCCATAGACATGTTACTAGACATGCATCCGGGTTTGATCGACGACTGGCAGCGCGCCAAATGACGGCTCTTTTTTCGTTTTGCTTCGCGAAATTTCCTTGAAATAAAGCAATTATTACTTCGGAAATTTCACTTTGCATAACAAAAAAAGAACTCGCCCTTTGGCACACTGCCAGCCGCCGACCAAACCCCAAGACAATCCGTAAGGGGGAAAAGGCGTGGAAGAGAACAGAATCTACGATGATATTGCGCTGCGGACAAACGGCAACATCTATCTCGGCATTGTTGGCCCTGTTCGGACGGGGAAATCGACCTTTATTAAGCGGTTTATGGAGACCCTGGTGATCCCCAATATAGACGACGTTTATATGAGAGAACGTGCCCGGGACGAACTGCCCCAGTCAGGTAGTGGACGCACCATTATGACAGCCGAGCCGAAGTTTGTGCCGGAAGACGCGGTGGAAATCCACATGGAGGGTGCAGCGTCGCTCTCTGTGCGGCTTGTGGACTGTGTTGGTTACATGGTGGACGGTGCGCTGGGTCAGTTTGAGGGCGACATGGAACGCATGGTGACCACACCCTGGTTTGACCATGAGATCACCATGACGGAAGCGGCAGAGCTTGGGACGCGTAAGGTGATTGCCGAACATTCGACCATCGGCATCGTCATCACCACAGACGGCAGTGTGACAGAGCTTGCCAGAGATGGCTATCTGGAAGCGGAAGCCCGGGTGATTACAGAGCTCAAAGAGCTTGGAAAGCCATTTGTCGTGCTTGTAAACGCACAAAATCCGCGCTCAGCGGAGACGCAGGCGCTATGCCGGGAGCTGGGCGAGCAATACGATGTCACTTGCCGGGCGGTGAACTGTATGGAGCTCCAGCAGAGTGACATTACGGAGCTGATCCAGAGTGTGCTGCATGAGTTTCCCGTGAGTGAGTTTGGTATCTTCCTGCCGCCTTGGGTGGATGCCTTGCCGGCCAGTCACCCGATTCGAGCGACTTTGTTTGAGACCATCCGTGAATGTGCCGGGAACATGCGCTATATCCGGGATGTGGGTGGGACGGTTGCCCAGATGGGGCAGCGCGAGGAGATATCCCGCGCATCTGTACGGCGGATGCATTTGGGAAGCGGCGTGGTACACGCAGAGCTTGAACTGCCCCGGGCGCTGTTTTATGATACGCTCAGTGAGGAATCCGGCTTTACCATTCGGGATGACGGCGATCTACTGGGACTGCTCACGGAAATGCGTCATGTGAAGACGGAGTATGACAAAATTGAGAGCGCTTTAAATGAAGTCCGCACACGGGGCTATGGTGTGGTATTGCCGACACGGGATCAGCTTCGTTTGGAAGAGCCGGAGATCGTCAAGCAGGGTGGTCGCTATGGTGTGCGGCTCAAGGCATCTGCGCCGAGTATCCATATGATAGCGGCGGACATTGAGACGGAGGTATCGCCTGCTGTCGGTGGAGAGCGGAGCAGTGAGGAGATTATTAACTTCCTGTTGCAAGAGTTCGAGGGCGATGTGAGCCGGATTTGGGAATCTAACATCTTTGGCAAGAGCCTGTATGATATCGCAAGTGAGGGGCTTACGGCGAAGATCAAGAAGATGCCGGAAGAGGCCCAGGGGAAATTGCAGGAGACCTTAGAACGTGTCATCAACGAGGGCAGCGGCGGCTTGATTTGTATTATATTGTAGGACAGAGAAACGGTCACTTTCGCGGTAGGGGCGAGAGTGACCGTTTTGATATTAGTATATAGGCTCCTTTCGTAAAGGAGCTGTCAGCGAAGCTGACTGAGGATTGTCCTTTTGTAAGCTTGGCGGCGGATGAATCCTCCGTCAGGCTCCGCCTGCCACCTCCTTTGGAAAAGGAGGCTTTGGTTTTCTACATCTGTTACTTGTTAGAATCACCTTTATTTTCAAAAATGATTTCACCGTGTTTCTTTTCATATTCAATCACACAAGTTTTGCATAGATGCTCTATAAGATTACTTGTGCTTCTTGTCTCTTGTTTTGCGATATATTTGGTTTTTAACAGAATCGCTTCATCTAAATGGAAAGTGAACGGAGCTTTATTCGTTGGCATAGCAATCATCCCCTTTAAAATAAACCGTTGTTGCTTAGTTAAATAACAGTTTATAAGAAGAATGACTTCATTTATACGCCAACGGTTACATATATTTTGATTATATGCTACAATGGAAAGAAGCAGATTTAACTGTCAGTGTGCTTGCTTAGTATACCACAGATTTGTTCAAACTTCAACTACAAGGCGCAACCCTTGTGAGTGGGTTAAGATGTACTCTCTGAAATCTCCTTTTTTGACCTGTTTGTTTCTTGGGGAGTATATCATAATAGCGGAGTTTTTTCTTTTGCAAACTGAGAATTTCATCACAATTCGTGTGTTGCTAGTGGGTCTGATTTTGCTTGGTTTCGGAGAGGTTCACAAGCTAAAACCTTGAATTTCCAATGGGTTGGTGTAATGCGCAAAAAGCAAAGCAGGCACAAGCATAAAGCCTGTGCCCATCTTTCTGTCTGTAAAAATTATTTCTTTTTCCGAACTGCTTTCACAATTACGACGATAATGATTATGACGGCTACAACACCCGCAATCGCCAAAGCTGCCGGCAAGCCGGCAAGCTGGATGCTCCAGCCGTCACCTGTTGTATCCCCGATATTAAAACGGGTATTTTCGCAGCCGACTAGACCCAGAGTTAGTCCCAAAATCGAAACTGTGATCAATGTTTTTTTCCATGTTCGCTTCATTATAGTTCTCATTTTCTTGCTCTCTCAATCTCTTTTATTTTTAAATGCTTTGCGATAGCTGAGTCGTATATATAGACCTCATTTTCCCTTAGTGCAGGATACCGTTACCACCACCTAGGTAGCCACGCAGGCCACTGTGTAACCAGCTCTGATCCAACAAACGCTACGAAGAAATAGACCAAGCTTCCTATAAAAAACGCCAGTGCCGCTGCAAAGCAGATTGCGAAAATAAGTAGTGGATTTTTGTAGCACCCTGAACTCTGCGTTGTCTTATCTCTACCTGCAAGCAGGTAGATGATCAAACCGATGAAGCTGGGAACGAACAATACGATAAGAGTCCACAATGCTGGCTGATCCGTTCTCTCTTTGGCATCATTGTAGACCCAAAGACCTAAAGATACGATAAATCCAAGGCTAACAGCAGCAAGCAGTAGCCCACTAAGTAAAAGCAATAGCATGGGCGCTAAGCCCAAATATTCTACGCCTTCACCCCAGCTGATTGAAAATGAATAATACATCACGATCTGCCTCTTTCAATGAATTCTATTGTCTTACAAACCGCATACCTGCTTGCTCAAACGCAATCACTACGCCGTTTTCGTCACGTTCGATGTTCCTGTGACTTTCAAACCAATCTTCTGTGCTTGCAGGCAATGCATTCCCTGCTACAATATGCATGTTTACAGACTGAAAATATGCAATACCAAACACATCAACGCCATAGTGAAAGCTGGTTACAACACTTGCCCTATTACCTTCTGGCTCTGGAATAAAATCGCCTACCCAATCGTCAATGAATTGATCGCTTGCAATATAGAGTTCTTTGTCTACGCCTATAGCGCTTGCTCCTATTCCGAGGTTACCCAATCGTAACACGATTATCTCCTCATCATGTTGCACAACTTCATCAAACCATACTCTTTCCAAAAATTCAGAAAAGAAGCTGCCGTCAGACATTGGAGTTAAGGGCATAGGGAACTCCGGATTATCCGAGGTGAAGAAGTTCAATACACCGTCATCGTCTAGTTCAACTATGAAATAGCTTATAGCGCTTAGAAACAGACCCGTGAACGCTTCTAGCTCTTCTACTGAAAGCTCTATCGGTATGGCAGCGGGGTCAGCTCTGTCTGGCTGAAGATTAAGTTCACCTGTTTTCTCTGCTACAGCCTCTGCAAGAATATCAGGTGCAATGGCAGCTGTGACCGGCATGCCGTTTAGGGTATTTATTGAAACAAACACGCCGATGCCGCTCTCTACATCAAACACCATTTCAGAGTGGTAATGTGGCAGGGTTCCACCATGTCCTACAAATTCAAACCCATGACCAGTGATTCTGTGCATTGTTCCTAAACCATAGCCCATAAAGCCTATGCTCGCGGAAAAATCAAAATCGTGTGCTGTCAAAATTTGATCTACGGATGATGGCGAAAGCAGATCACCACCGCCACGAAGCATGATATGCATAAAGCGAGACATATCATATGCGGATGAGAAGAGTCCACCTGTTGGCAAGGCATTGGTGTATAAAAATGTATCAGGCGTTTCGGCATCAAGGTGCGGCGTTGCCAAATATGCTCTAATGTCATCTACTGCAAAGGAAGAATGCGCCATACCTGCTGGTTCAAATATATTTTGGCGCATGTAGCTTACAAAATCGTCGAAATAGTTGTCTTCGCCTGTTAGTTCTGCAACTAAGATGCCTAACACGTCAAAACCGTTGTTTGCATAAGTGAACACACTATCTTCAGGGGCTACCATAGCATATCTCGATAGATTCTCTAACATGTTATTCAAGTAGCCAGGATCATATGTGCCAACTGTATTCCAGTCATAGCCCATAAAAGCCGGAAAAATTCCGGATGTATTGGTAAGTAGCATTCTTGGGGTGATGTTCCGATAATCACCGCCTAACTCGGGGGATGGGAGAATGCTAAACTCTGGTAGGTATTCAATCAGCGGCGTGTCCAAATCAAGGATGCCTTCCTCCACAAGCTGCATCACGGCAACCGCTGTAAACGTTTTGGAAATGGACGCAACCGAGAATACCGTGTTTTTATCTACGTGAACTTGATTTTCTACATCTGCGTAACCGAAGCCTTGCGTCCATGTGAAGCCGCTCTCCGCGTCAACAATAGCTATGGTCATACCTGCTATTGAAAACTCTTCCATTACGATTGGACTCATGTACATGACTGCTTCGATCAATTCTGGGAAAGGACCGGGCTCTTCTTCGGTCACTTCTTCCGACACGGGCATTTCCATAACCTCCGGCGTTGGTTCAGGTGTGGATTCTATCTCCCCCTCACTGCTACAGCCGACGAATCCGACAAACAGGAGCACGGACAATAGGACTAGTAATAACGAGCTTTTCCAAAATCTTTTCATTTTCTTTCCCAACTTCTTTTTCTTAAATTTTTGTATTTTCAAATACCTTGCGATAGTTGAATCGTATATATTGATGCCATTTTCTCGCGGAAGCCGCCTTTGGCGGTCTGCACCCACTTCTCTCTATGACTACTATGAAAGCAACTAAAATACGGTCTAAACCCAGTCCCCGATTGTATCTACATGCATATCCATTGCAAGATATTTAAGCGGGCTGTTCGGCATGTTCCCGTCCGTAGCAAGACCGATGAAATCCTTTCCAAACATATCGAATATATTGGAGCGTATGGCGATCTGCGGCAGTCTCCCGCATAATTGGTCGCCGTCAAAGAGGAAAGCAGATTGTACAGGGGCTGCGTATTCGCCCTGGGGTGTAAAGTCACCGCCCATAGACAAAACCACATATATGGCTTTCCTGCCGCCCAGCAATTCCTTCATGGTTTTTCCACTGCTTCCCACAGCGATGCCAGCGCTTGACGCGTCGGGGACAGAATCGTATTCACCTGCCGCTGATCCTGTTAGAGCATATCCATACTGCTTTGCGACCTTTTTCGCAGTGAAAGGTGCCCGCAATACACCGTTTTCTATGAGCACAAAACGGTCATCCGGCAGCACAGTACCCTCTGCGTCAAAGAAACAATGGACTCTCTCATTGTATCTCTCAAGCGGGTTTCGCTCCACGGCGAGAGAGAATGCATCGGCGAAGAGCTTTTGTCCGATTTTATCGGAGAATAGCGAGCCGCCCGCACCCAGCATATGGGCATTGAGGTCCGTTGAAAATTTCCCTAATATGTCCTCATGAGACAGGAACACAACGGGCATTTTCTCCGCCGGAGGGGCTATCTTCTCATCGTAACAGGCGCAAATCTTTGATACGGCCTCAAACACACTTTGTAGGTCGTATTCCCGTGATAGCGTCACGCCATATGCGTCCATCATGTTTAGGGACTGTTTATGTTTAATCAGCAGCCCAACCATCACCTGCTTATCTCGCCAGAAGAGCTCTGCACCGCAGTCATTTTTCAGCTGCGTTTCATACTCTTCGTGATAAATTTTATTATTAAACGCAAACTGGGGATACTGACGTGATAACATGGTCAGGAGTTCTTCGGACGTATGTATAAACGTGTCATTTGTAAGCAAAGAATTATCGGCTAAATCTACGGATCGCTTGATTTCGCCTGTCGGCTCACAGTCGTAAGGAATCCGGAAATTTAGCATCTGCTTTGCACGGTCTGTGAGGCTGTTTTCATTATACGCGCCAATCGCGCCGGCTACACCGATACAGCCATTTTTGTACAGCCGCAAACCTGTTTTCACAACATCCACTTTTTTCACGGAGGTGATGCGATTATTGACCATATCCAATACTGTCTTTTTTGACTTCTCGCAATATATTTCTCGTCTCATTTCATATGCCTCCTTATTGCACTTGCATATCCCGTATTCGGATATGCGGTCCATCGTGTCCTACCGGTAATGGGAACTGATCACCTTTCCCACAACCGGCCAGACTCGCCGATACTTCTACGTCATTTGCGATTCCGTCAATTTTGCCCAGCGATTCAAACACATTGTCTGAGATCACCGAAATGCGTACAGGCTTTCCTATTTTTCCGTCTTTGATGTAGTAAGCGCGGGTGGGCGCGAGCGTAAAGGTGGACATACCAGACCCATGCATAATCCCTTTCACATAGACACCGTCTTCCAACTCAGAAATCAACTGTTCAAAAGAGCTTGTTCCATTGTCAATTGCCGTCGTTGTCATCCGTACAAGTGGTTCGTATTCATAGTTGATCGCCCGCGCGTTGCCGGTGACAGCCTCTCCCAGATCGGCAGCGCTGGCAGCGCTGTGCAAACGACCCGTCAGAATCCCATTTTTGACCAGATATGTCTTGGTGGCAACATTCCCCTCATCATCAAAAGGGACATATCCTGAACCGAGTTCCTGACCGGAGTCTATGATGCTCAGATCATCAAAGCCCACCCGTTTTCCCAAAAACCATTCCGCTTTCGTCGCTTCATCACCCATCATGAAGTCTGACTCACTTTTATGCCCGAAACATTCGTGGGCAAAGAAACCTGCCACAGTCGGAGAGAGTATTACAGTATATGCGCCAGGCTCTACTGCTTCTGATTCTGACATGAACTGCGCACATTCCTCCAGTAATGCGGTCAGCGTACTTTCGTAATCTTTCAATTCGTCAAAGCGGGTTTTACCGAGCTGGAAATACTCTTGCATCTGCCGGTCCCCTTCTGCCATCTGGAATAAAGCAAAAAAACCTGCGCGCTGGAAATCCCAAGACAACTGTGCGCCTTTGCTATTATAAAATTCCTTTACTTTGTATTCATCTACATACAAAAGCGTCCAGAACTTGACATAGGCGCTTTCCTCCATGAGAGGCATTATTGACTGCAACAAAGAAATTTTGTCTTCTAGCGGCACGTCAGAGACCTTATGTTCGGTAAAAACTAGTTTTTCACCTTTTTCTGTGCTGAAGTTCTGAAAAATTTGTGTTTCTTCCAATGTGTCATTCTCAGTGGCAAGCTCGGACAATGCATCGATCTCCGTCTGTATGGCATCCAGATTAGATGTACTTGCATAATACCACCGATCTCCGTCGTACACGCGTATAAACGCCGCACTGTACTGGCGCACCTTGCATTCGTTCAACTCCCCAAGCGTATATCTGATCTCCGTTGAAAATAAATGTTCAATTCGCACATCCGTATACAGGTTCTTTGGAAAAATATAACTCATGAAACTTCCTCCTTGCTGATGCAAATCAGCTTTCTCTTTTACTACTTCTTTGAAGACCTCGCTATATTCCATCATCTTTTTCGAAGTAAAATCATTGCCAAGGGCATTGATTTGTACCAGAGCTTGCGCGGTACAAGCCCAAGAAGCCTTCCATCGTATGCCAAGTCACCTTCAGAATTCTTGTAAGGACGCGTGCACGTTCTTGGGCTAAGGCTTCACAGCTTTAGGTGTTTATAACTCAACTTCCGCTTGTGTGGGCTTCCATAAAGCCAATAAGCTAGCAATCGCAAATAGTATTAGTACCGCTGTTCCAATGTGACTAAGCAGATTCCATCCTGAAGCACGAAACCCAAGCAAAATGACTATGAGAATAAAGCCTTCCGCACTTTGTAAGGTCTTTTTAGACGCGATAAGCCCAAGCACACCTGCAATGAAACTTCCAACAACAGATATTGCCATGAGTATCTCATCTCTTATACCAAACCAGCCTGTACCTGGCAAATCATTCATTGCTGCAAATCCCCAAAATCGCAGGTATCCCGTAGACCCTGCAGTTCCTACCACCCCAGCTCGGACGAGTAGCTCAGTCACACCCAGATAAAGTGCAAATAGAATTAACAATACGCTGCTGATCTTTAATAATTTTGAATTTTTCATTAAACACATTGTCTCCCTTAAGTGTGGTTTAGGTAGCGGTGTGATATTGGATGGAATCGTCTGGCTGCAAATTCACTATCGAAAAATAAAATGTAAAGCTGTAATGCCAATAAGCATCGCAAACATGTAGCTTAGAGTAAGTTCGATTGCCTCAGCACGGCACGCCTTTGTTACGATTTCTTTTACATCATCGGTCATAGGAGGCAGCCCCTTGTTAATCATTTTCTTATCCATCCCCCGAACACGTAATTTGACCGTAAAAACTTGGAACAGAAGCATAGCAATTCCGCCAAAAATGATCCCCGTAAGCAGGGCGATATTCTCGACATTAAGACTTCCAAATAAAAATTCACTCATAAACTCAAACCCTTTCTTTCCCACAAAAAATTTAACATACAATGATCAAAAGAACGACTGCCAGACAATTCCATGTTGAAACGACCCTAAGCATAACAGAAAATTTTTATTGTGCGAGATATTGCAGTAACTGGTTGAATTTTTGCAATAACTGAACAATAATTGTAGAATTTTTGTATAAACTGAAAAATCAGTTGCTTTTTGGCGAAAAAAATGTTAGCATAAGAAAGGTTTTGTAAAATGGTAAAACAAAAGAGAACGAGAGGATGCTTCCCATGACATTTGTTGCGATCTGTGATGATGAAAAAAAAATAGGTGCCCAACTGGAAGGTATCTTAATCGATATATTCACTAAGCTGAATATCAAATATGAAATTGATGTTTACTTTGCCGGAGATGAGTTGTACCGAAAAATAGAAGCCGGCGCATACTACGATTTAGTTTTTCTTGACATTGAATTTTCCATGGATAAAATCAATGGTGTGGAAGTCGGACGGCTTATTCGTGACACCCTGCAAAACAATATGCTTGCCATCGTCTATATATCGTGGGAGATGAACTACGCCATGCAGTTATTCCACATACGCCCTTTGAATTTCCTGGTAAAACCCCTAGATTATGAGAGAGTCGAAGCCGTCATAAGGATGTATCTAAAGTTAGCCGGTTTATGGTCGGAGAAGTTCACATACAAGATCGGACATGACTTCTCCACAGTACAAATAAAAGACATCATCTATCTGAAAAGCCATGACAGGAAATTAATTCTTCATCTGACCGATGGCAGGAAAGAAGAATTTTACGGCTCACTGAAAGAGGCATATGAGCAACAGCTTAAAAAGTTCGATTTCCTTTTCATCCATGCCTCATATGTAGTCAACTTTGACTATGTAGTCGCAATCAAATACAATCAATTGTTTTTGACAGACAGTTTAACGCCATTGCCCATCAGCCCACACAGGAGGACTGAGGTGCGAGAACGATACTATGCGATCATGAAGAGAAGGAGGATGTCATAATGGATTTATATGTCATAGTAGTTTTCATAAACGCAGTTGTGAAAACCTTTGCGATCGAAAAATTGATGCGGGTGTTTTTTGAGAAGAGAAAGACATCTTTTGCTGTCATGATTCTTTCATACTCGCTTTTTGGTGTTTTAACCTTGATCCGGCACTTGCTATACCTGAGAGGTTTAGATCCAAACTTGTTTGGGAGCACTTATGCAACATTCTTGCTTTTTTATCTTTCATCCACTTTCTTAATAACGTTTAATTATCAGGCTTCTATGCTAAAGAGAGTATTTGCAACACTCAGTGCTTACGCAGTATGGGAAGTGTCAATTGCACTCCTGGCAAGTCGCATAGTTGACTCTCTTATTCCTGGGGCATTCGACCATATAATAGGAGGACTTGCTCTGACCGTTGTTGCAAGTATAATATATTATTTCCTGGCCGTTCTGGCGTTTAAATATTTCAAGCATATCAGAAAAAACATTTTTGATTTTCGCGCGTTTGTGGCATTGTCTCTGGTTCTAATACTATATGGTGTCGTCGTTGCTCTTTATAATCACGCAATCCTATCAGGGGGGACCGCACTTAATTGGTTCACATACTTATCATCCGGAGGCACATTTTTGGTATTTTTCATATATAACGCACTTTCGAAAGAACATGAAAACAAACTGAAAACAGCGCTGCACACCCAGGAAAAAGAATATTATTTTACACAGTGTGTGCTTATGCAGGAATCGGTGGAAAAGATGAAATCGTATCGGCATGATGTAAAACTTCACTTGGCTACACTGCGAGGTCTTACAGCAGACAACAAAGCCGCTACGAATTATGTGGATAGCCTTTTGGGTGATATGGGGAAAAACGAAGTCTACAGCGAGACCGGAAACATCGTTTTCGATAGCATTATCAATTTCAAGCTCAGAAACGCCATCGAAGAGAGCATTGCGCTAGATATAAAAATGCTCATCCCCCCTGTTCTTAATGTAGAAGCAGTCGATATTGTAACCATACTTGGCAATCTTTTGGAAAATGCGCTGGAGGCTGTGACAAAGATCGAAGAAAAGAAGATAAGGCTGTATGTTGAGTATGTCAATGGAGGGCTGCTCATCCAAGTAGACAACACCTTTGATGGCGTGGTTGAATATACCAAGGACAAGAGTATCGCCTCACTAAAAGACGATGCCGAGCACGGCTACGGTCTGAAAAATATCCAAAAGTCCGTAGACAAGTATAATGGACATGTGGACATTACATACACGGAGGATACTTTTTCTGTGGGGATACTGCTCTATGTGGATGATCTACAGCTCCCACATAGGAGTTACGACTCAAAACTTCATGATACGGTTTCAAAGGAAGTTTAACGAAGTAGAGTGCACATAGCCGAACGCCAAAACATATTTCCGCTTACTAAAGCGGGGAGTGGAATATACCAAAATCACGCTAAAAAATTTCAGAGCGTCTATGGTTAATATTGACTCATTTTCTGGGTGGCTTGCACAATTGCCTATTGTGCCCGCTTGAGAAAATCTTACACAGTTCATTTGAGCCTATTACATGGTCACAAGAATGAAAAGGCTATTTTGCACCTAATTTTGGTCTAAAACACAACCGGTTTTTCCCTTAGATAGGTTGGATTCCTTGACGCCTTGCGGTAGGTCTCCCTGTATTTGATGCTTTCTATCAAGCATTAACCTGTTTCATATTTGAGTTTTATTTAA
>Ga0131853_10020036_pt1 | contig 12167 bp, 7 predicted proteins | sample TergutLab28metaG_FD_92764 | JGI IMG/M metagenome (GOLD analysis project Ga0131853, IMG submission 92764) | Labiotermes labralis P1 segment gut microbial communities from Petit-Saut dam, French Guiana - Lab288 P1 (version 2) (version 2) | ecosystem: Host-associated > Arthropoda: Insects >...
CTCATGTCATTACCAATATATGTTACTTTTTCTAAACACCAATAATTTATTTCAAGTACTGCTTCCTCTGCACTTTTACCCTTTACTCTTTGGTAAAGTTCGTCGTAAAAAATACCACGGTTATGCTCAAGGTTTTCATTATTGATTCTATATTGCAAAACAAAATTTAAAAAAATTTCTTCCGGAATTTTTTCATTAAACATATTTTCTTTCCAAACTTTTAAAGCTTGATTTATGATTTGCAAATATAAATCACTATCATAACTAACCATATCCGATTGAGGCATAAATGCATAATAATACTTTAGGCAGACTCTCTGCTCATCAGATAAAGTTATTAAAACTTCATTTAAGTTTTCCGGCATTGGTAATAAATTAAAACGTCTGTTAAACGCATTTTCGATTTTATTTATTAAATTTTTTGAAAACATTAGAACCTCCTGTTTCACTACATATTTAAACTTTTTTTCCACTGCTGAGGTGACTTGCCAACCTCTCTTTTAAACGCTTTTGAAAAACTAAGTTGATCCAAAAATCCTACTAATTTACTTACTTCTCCAATTGTTTTGTCACTATTTGAAAGTATACTTTTTGCCCTATCAATTCTATATTTCAAAAGATATTGCTGAGGGGTTGTATTCATAAGATTTTTAAATATCCTTGTAAGATATGTGCGGTGAATATTACAATGTGTTGCTATATCTTGAACTGATATTCCAAGATGATAATTAAGTTTTGTATAATGTGTTGCTTCTTGAATGTAAAACATTTGTAAATTGTTTTCGGAAGGTAAATACTGATTGCTTGACGAATATACAAGTAAATGAACAAACATGTAAAAATGCGACATAATCTCTAGGTCAGGGCTTTTATAATTTTCCGACATAAACAGCATTTCATTTACCATTTTTTCGGTATCTTTAGTATCTTTGCTCATATAAATTGGTTGGTTAAACCTAAGCCCGGCTTGACCTACATATTTTCTTGCCTGATTACCTTCAAATTCAACCCATGTATATTCCCACGGGTCTTCTTCATCAGCTTCATATGTTGCATTTTGGTTTGGCCAAATCATAAACCCCTGGCCGGCTGATAACTTATGTTCATTCATTACACCCATATCATTGTAAATAAACAGCCGCCCTTTTCCTGAAAGTATATAATGAAAAAGAAAATGGTCAGGTTTATGAAACACAGGTTTGTGTTTTGGTTCACATTTTTCACGTCCAAATTGAAACAGTATTAAATCTGTAAAACTGTTGTTTGGAAAAAAAAACATTCTTTTTTAGCTCCTAAAAATTAATTTCCAATTTCACTGTCACCCGACAGCAATTCGTTATTTTCTTTAACAAACCTGATAATATCAAAAACATTTCCAAATACCATACTTGTATAGGTGTCTGCACTTCCATAATAAATAGTCAAACGTCCACTTGGGGCATCACAAAGAGCGGCACATGGAAAACAAACATTTGGAACATATCCTACTGTTTCATACTGCTCTTCCGGTGTTAAAATATATGGTTTCGTACGATAAAGAACTTTTGATGGGTTTTCCAAGTCAAGAAGAGAAGCCCCAAAACCATAAACATAACCATTGCAAGTAAGAATAACTCCATGATAAATCATAAGCCAACCTTCACTTGTTTCAATTGGAATTGGACCTGCGCCAATTTTTAAGCTTTGCCAGCCACCGCCTCCTGCACTCATTACCTTGCGGTGTTTACCCCAAAACTTTAAATCTGGGCTTTCGGAAAGAAAAATATCACCAAAAGGTGTATGCCCATTATCACTTGGGCGACTTAACATCACGTAATTCCCACCAATTTTTCTTGGAAACATGACACCATTTCTGTTGTGAGGTAAAAACGCATTTTCAAGCCTTATAAAAGTTTTAAAATCTTTTGTTTTGCCAAGCCCAATTGTTGGCGACCCACATAAGCTATTACACCACATTACAATATAGTCATCTCCAATTTTTGTAAGCCTTGGGTCATAACCATATTCAATATTAAATGGGTTACCGTCCTCATCAATCCATTTAATATCATCATCATTAAACTCCCAATTTACACCATCTACGCTTTTGCCAAAATGTAAATGCATTGTTGTGTCCTTATGGTCGCCTCTAAATACCCCAACAAAACCATCACCATACGGGATTACTGCACTGTTTATTACTCTTGCTATGCTTTTTGTTGGATTTCTTTTAATAATTGGGTTTTTAGTAAAACGCCACAATAAGTCATTTAAACCTTTAGGTTTTTCTTCCCAAGGCATGTTTGGTACGCTTTCACCAATAATTTTAATCATAAAAATACCTCTCTTCTATTTAGATAGATGTCAAAAGTCTACTTTGCAAACTTTTGTAAAATTAAATCCTATACTGTCCCATATTTAATGCATGGGCTAGAAATAGGATTTATCTGTTTTAGGCAACCGCCTTTAATCAAATTGTCAACTTAAATGTTTTAATTTCAAAAGGTTTAATGCTAAAAGTAAAACTATTTTTTTGGACGCTAATATCCTCAAGTTTTTCCTCAAGCAAATTTGTTTCAACAACTTCTTTTAATTCAAACTTGTCGTTTAAAGAAATTTCAACACTGTTATCCAACTTGTTTGCATTTTCAAACACACGGATAATAATTGTGTTGTCATCTTCTGCTCTTTTTATAGTATCAATTACAACATTATCTTCCAATGAGCTTACTGTAAGTAAAGAAAACTCAACTTGTTCTATTACACATTCTTCTTTTTTAAGCTCGTAAACAAGAGCAGGTGCATTAAATTCAGCCGCTGCTTCTTGTACATCAGACTCATTAAAACTACCCAAATGTGGATATAATGCATAAGAAAACTCATGTTCACACTGGTCAGCAGTTTCATCAGGGTTAATTGCAGATTTTAATAATGTGAGCCTAACCACACTGCCTTTACAGTCATAACCATATTTACAGTCATTAAGCAATGCAACACCATAGTCGCCATCAGACAAATCAGCCCACTTATGCCCACAAACTTCAAATTGTGCAAAATCACGCTCATTGTTTGAGTGGTTTGGACGTTTAATATGACCAAACTGAATATCGTAAGTTACGTCAGTTGTGCGAATATCCACAGGGAAAGATGCTTTAAGCAGAACTTGTTTTTCTTTCCAGTCCACCTTGGTTTTAAAATCAATTCTTCTATTGTCATTATAAAAAATTATATCTTGAGTAATTTCAGAATTGTTAAACACAAGCGTACGCCTAACAACAGCTCTTATAACTTCGTCATAGCTGTATTCAGAAACAACTAAATTTGTACATTTAAAATTATTGTATGGTTTTTCTTTATAGAAAACATCAATATCCCATGCATCAAAATTTAAGGGCTTATCCTCAAAAGCTTCAAGTCTACCCAAAATATCTTTTCCAACAAAACGTTCTGCTTCTTCATCGTAAAGTGAAGTTATTTCACCACAATCATTAAATTTTACTTTATAGAAAGGAGTGTCAATGGTTTTATCTTCTCTTGATTTTAAACATTCCCACTTAGCTTCACCGGCATCTTTATCTTCAGCCACACCAAGTTTAAATGTTTTATAGCCATATGCCGGCACATGTTCAAATAATACCAGTAATCCGCCTTCAACTTTTTGGCTATTCATTTCACGACCATATCCATCATAAAAAACAGTATTATCGCTTATAAGATCAGAAAACGGTACAAAAACTTCAGCTGTACGCATCCAGGAAAGCGTGTTGTACACAACAACAGAATCCTTGTTTACAGAAATTTTATTATTTATTTTGTTTGCAGTAGTGTCCACAATATTTTTGCTGTCACAAAGTAGTTTTTCATAGTCAACTTTGCTATCTTCATACACTTCTTTTATTGATGTACCCGGGATAATATCGTGGAATTGCAATAAAAGAACACGCTCCCACATTTCATCAAGAGCCACTTTGGGATATTCATTTTTGTTTTCAGTTAAATCATATAAAATATTAAGGAACTCACCATCATGAAGTAAATACTCCATTTTGCGATTTGATTTCTTGTTGTACCCTTGGGAAGTATATGTTCCCCTGTGGTACTCAAAGTATAATTCCCCATCCCATGCTTCCAAGGCTTTTCCAGATAAATCCTCACCAAGTTTCTTAAAGTAAGGTTCTACTTTCGATGTTTTTACATAAGGAATCCCTGGTATATCTTCCATTGCACGGCGTGTTTCAAGCATTTCCCTTGTTGGACCACCACCACCGTCACCATGTCCAAATGAAAGTAATAAATCACTATTCAAATCTTTTTGTTTATAATTTTTCCAAATCCCTGGTATTTCTTCGGGGAGCATTTGACCATTGTAGGTGTAAAACCATTGATCACTTGAAGTTGTGATAAAGTGAGTAAAAAGCTCGCTTCCATCAATTCCACGCCAATTAAATGTGTCATATGGGAAGTGGTTATATTGATTCCAGCTTATTTTTGTGGTCATAAAATATTCAATACCTGATTTTTTTGCAATCTGAGGTAAGGCTGCCGAATAACCAAAAACATCGGGCAGCCACAAAACTTTTGAGTCCACTCCAAATTTATCTTTTAAATATCTTTTACCATAAATAAATTGACGCACAAGTGATTCACCACTTGGTACATTTGTGTCCGATTCAACCCACATGCCACCGGTCGCTTCCCAGTCGCCTGATTTTATTTTTTCATTTACCCTTGCAAAAATTTCTGGATAATCTTCTTCCAAAAATTTATATAGTTGTGGAGATGAGTGCATAAAAATATAATCCGGATATTCTCTCATTAAATTCAGCACTGTTGAAAATGTTCTGGAGGCTTTTTCTCTTGTTGCAGAAAGTCTCCAAAGCCATGCCATATCAATGTGAGAATGTCCAACTGCATAAACTGTTGGTTTAACTTCCGGGAGTTGTAACTCTTTTAAGCCTGCTTTTAAAAACGCTAAAGCTTTTTCAACAGACTCATAATATTCATCTGATTTTGGGTTTAAAAAATTCAAAAACTTAAATGAATCTTTAAGCAAGGTCATAAGCTTAAACTTTTTAAGGTCATTTTCCCCTAAAAGTGGAATTGACTTAACAATTGCCCTACCAAGATAATAAAATTCGTCTGACGCAGGATGAACTTGGCGTAAAATTGTTTCACCAAAAACCCGAAACTTTGGATTTTTTGCAAGACCGGACCAAACTTTTACAGCAATTTCAACTTTTCCTTTTTTAAGTATTTCATCATCAAGAAATACTTCATAGTGCATAGAGTCAACGCCCTGGATTGCTTTGCCATCTACAAAAACTAAACCTTCAACAGCTTGCCCCCAGCCTTCACTTTGCCCCATCACAAGACGGAAACAATGGGTTTTTGTTGGGTCAAAAAAACCTTCTTCTATTTCAAAAGTTGTTTTAAACCAAGCAGTCCTATCATATCCACCCCATCGGTCGGAAATTTCAATTGACTTAAAGTCCGCAGATGGAATGTTTAAAAAATCTTCATAGCTATGGGGAACATCATCAGCACTATATTCGGCAAAGCTCCAGTTGCCTATTTCCTGTTTTTTTGTATACCGTGACGGACCAATATCTTCCCTTAAATATTTTCCTGTTTTTTCAAGAATAAAATGCTTATCATTTACCTTCAAGCGTAAACACTCCTTTTGAGTTTTATGGTTTTACTGCTTTAATCCATACTGGACTATCAACTAAATAAATTTCAGGGCTTTTTACACCATCAGTTTCAAAAATAATTATTTCATTTTTTCCCTCGACTAAAAATGGTGCAGGGATATATAAGGTATTTGCAGGCCCAATATCCCAATATCTGCCGATGTTAAAACCGTTTACAAATATAAATCCTCTACCAAAATTTTTGAAATTTAAAAAGGTATCGCAAATTTCCGCTGCTTCAAATGTACCACTGTAAAACATTGGTGAATCACTTGTATTACTTGTTTCTGTTTTTATTGGCGGCTCTTCAAAAGGCAAAGAATACATTTCCCAGTCGTAAATAATATTTGAACCAATTCGGACATGCCCATCAATTCCACATTCATAGCCCAGGTCATGACCATAATTAACTCGTCCCATATTTTCCACAAGAATATCAAGCTGATATGTTTTATCATCTGTAATTGGAAGCAGCAAATACTCGTTCGGGTTGTTTCGATATAAAACCCCTATTTTTTCTCCATTTACAAAAACAACTGCCCTATCTCTTAAACCTTTAATTCTAAGGTGCTGCTCGTATCCCATTTGACTCAAAAATGATTTATCAAGCAGTGGATTATCTACTTGTGTGCGGTATAAAATAAACCCGTACTCTTGCCCAACCTCTTCCATTGTTAATGGACAATTTGACTTTATTGGCTTACTAAGCTCTGCCCAAACAGGCGAATGTTTCTCCATTTTTACTGTCCCATATGCTTTCTTTTTTGAATTTGCAACAGGGATTTTTGGAGCTTCACCAAAATATTTTTCAAGAACTTTTTTGCAAGCAAAATATGTGTCTGTTAAATCACCTGCTTCAGTAACAGGGGCACAATAGTCATAGCTTGTAGTAGTTGGGAAGTACTTACCATCATGTTCATTTGCACCATTCCAAAATCCAAAGTTAGTGCCACCATGGAACATAAATATATTTACATATCCACCGTTTTTAATCATACGTTCCAGCACATCAGCAACGTCTTCTGCGTCTCTTGTATGATGGTCAATACCCCAATGGTCAAACCAACCACACCAAAATTCCATACACATGTCAGGACCTTCGGGCTGATATTTCCTTAACAACGAAAAACCACTTTCGGGGTTTGAGCCAAAATTTGCGGTCTTCCAAACACCGGGAAGCGTTCCGCCCTCAAGCATTTCAACCGTTGGGCCATCTGATGTAAACAACAAACAGTCAATCCCAAGATTCACCAATGTATCCTTAACAAAACCTAGATATTTTTTATCACGCCCATATGACCCATACTCATTTTCAACTTGCATGGCTATAACCGGACCACCTTTTGAAAGTAAGTAGGGGGTCAATTTTGGTATCAACACATTAAACCAATTGTTTAATTTTTCAACATATGAAGGCCAATAACACCTTAGCCGCATATTCCTATCTTGCTTTAACCAAGCCGGCAAACCTCCAAAATCCCATTCGGCACAAATATAAGGCCCGGGGCGGATTATAACTTTTAAACCAACTTCATCAGCAGTTTTTATGAATAAACAAATATCCCCAAGTCCATCGAAATTGAATTTGCCCTCTTTTGGTTCGTGAAAGTTCCACGGGATATATGTTTCAACTGTGTTAAAACCACATGCACAAAGTTTTTCCAGCCTGTCACGCCATAATAGAGGATGAACTCGAAAATAGTGAATTGCACCAGAGAGTATTGGCTTGTTATCTCCAAAAAAATCAGTCATGTATTACTCCTTTATCCAACTATTCCAGACCGCTCAACACCTTGTACAAATTGCTTTTGAACAATTAAAAACAAGATAATAAGCGGAATTATAGAAACAAAAGTTGAAGCTGACATTAGTGCTGCATCATAAGCAGGATTCCCCGGTGGCAAAGTTGTAACGTCAATTGATAAACGTCCTGCGGTTCTTGCCATTCCCATATACTGGTGTATCCGTGGTGTTCCGCCTGTAATTAAGTCAAATGTTTGAATACGGAGACTCATAAACCTTAAATCGGGATTAAACTGAGCAAAAAAATGTGGGTCTGTCCAGTTCCAAATAAAACTTAAAGTACCAACCGTAAGAAAAGCCGGCTTTGCCATTGGCAACACTATTGTAAAAAATGAACGCAATACGCCCGAACCATCAACATATGCTGCCTCTTCAAGTTCTTTTGGTAAACCTCTAAAAAATTGGCGGAATATATAAATAAATAAACCACCTGCTATACCCATTCCAAGTCCTGACATTAGAAACAAAGCCATAGGTCTTCCAAAAAGAACAATCGGACCATTACCAAAAAAAGAAAATAAACCAAGTGGGTCAAATGACCTAAACAAAACACCTTGCGGCAGAAAAAGGAAGCGTGAAGGGATTACAAAGGTTAATAAAACAAGAATAAAAATAATCCCCATACCTCTAAATTTTAGACGTGCAAACGCATACCCAGCTAAAGCGGCACTAAACATTTGAAGCAGCATTATTACCGTTACATTCATCATAGTAAAAGGAAGCGAACTCTGCCAATCCATAACTGCAAGTGCAACACGAAAATTGTCAAAAGAAATCATTGCTGGTACCCACATCGACCCTGTCATGCCAACTACTCTAGGGTAAGCAATCGAGTTGTGTATCATTCTTGTAACCGGATACAAAATCATAAATGCTAACGTTACAATTAGAGCGTACCTAAACACCCACATGAAAAAGTTAAGTGTTTTTTTTGAAAGTCTATTTAACTGCAACTCCCTGTTCCTAGCTTTGTCACTAGTCATAGTAAAACACTCCTTTTGAAATAATCCATGTAATAAGCCCAATTGTAAGAAGTGACACTACGATAAACATCGCAATTTGTGCACTTGCAATACCAAAACCTTGATTAGTACTTATAAATTGAACCCTTGCAACAAAAGCTGCCATGTTACCTAACTCAGCCAACTCATGGCGTGAAAATTGCTCAACCACTGTATATACAGTGCTTAAAAGTACCATTGGGCTTATCATGGGGAGTGTTACTTTCCAAAAAGACTCGTAAGATGTACTCCCTTCAATTTTTGCTACTTCATATAATGACGCAGGAATCGCTTGAAGACCTGCAAGGAAGATTAAAATTGATACACCCGAGTGAGCAAGCACCTCAAAAATTCCGGTAACTGCTGCATTTATATAATTTGAAATATCACCCGGCACCCCTGCCGCTGCAAGAATTTCAAGAAAAAATGATCCATCCATTCCACCAAAAGCAAAAAATGTTGTTGTCTCTGTTACAGCATCACCACCAACCATTGTTGCGCTTGCAAGCATTGCACCAAGTATGATTGGAATGAAAAATATAGTCCTAACAACTGTTCTTCCAAAAAATTTACCGTTTATTAAAATAGCAGCAAGTAGTGAAAAGATTACGACAATTGCAACATTAAAAAGCCCGGGGAAGAAAAGAGTCAAAATATACTGGTTAAAGTGAGGGTCAACAGTTAGCGACTGGCGATAATTGTCCAACCCAACAAAATCTAAATCTATAGACCCAAGTTGAATTGTTACTTCGCTAAAGCTAAAACGTATTGTTTCAAATATTGGTCTTGCAAAAAAGAGCAGAAATCCAATAATCCACGGTAATAAAAATATAAAACCCCAAACACCTTTTCTTTGTTCAAGTGTTAGCCGAAATCGTTTTTTCATGATTGCACCACCCTAAAGTCAAGAATGTCTATGGTCATACCATCTATTTCCCATGGGGTACGTCCGTAGTTAAGATAAACAACAACCCCATTACTATATTCCACAATTACATTGTCACCACGAGCATACACCCTATGATTTATAATGTACGCACCTCGCACGGTGTGGAAAAAGTTGTTTAATCTTTCATAGTATTCACCCAGACGGTCTTCCCACCTGCTAAACATTGTTTGGAAATACATTTGTTCCACTATTTGAAAATGATAAAATGAAACCATAAACGCATTTTCCGGCTCATTGGTCAGTATAAGCTTTGGTGCACTTCTACTTTCCACTGCCCTAAGCATATATTCATCAAATCCACGCCAATCCATTGGGTCAATATTAAAAGCAGGCATACTAAACGGTATATGATTCTCTAAAACCATTTGTTTAAATGGTATATAAAAATCTACAATCCTGCGGCTTCCAAGCCCAAATGGAAGGTCTGTTATAACATTTGCATGTGCAAGTGCAAATGAATTTGGGTTTGAAAGCATTACATTCATTTCATTACTTAAATTTTCAAGCGTTTCCGAAGCAAACACAACAGCTTCGGTTCGTGAAATTTGGGCATTGCGTCCTCTTTGGCTATAATCTCCAAAAAGTGTACGCCCCAAATCAACCGATGAAATGTTATCAATACCAAAACGGTTTATGTTTTCTGCAACAAGCAGATTGTATTCATTCCAGTAGTGAGGTGAAAGAAGTGGATATGTCCATCTAAAAACTCGTAATGATACATCACGCTGTGTTTCTGTGCCAACCATATGGTTTATTGTTCTTGTAAGCATTGTGTTGTTTATTCTTCCGAAGCGGGGAATCCAATCTGTAAAAGCAACAGTTCTTTGAGATGGAAAAACTTGAAAGTTCAACTCGTTCGCAGTTTCATTCAAACTTCTCATTCCACGGTTTCCACCGATTGAACGAAGAACGTTTGTATTATGCATCCTTCCGGCTATCATTCCTTGGTTTCCCCAAAAAGAGTACTCAGCAAATACATTTTGGATTCCCATATTATGCATTTGCCTTAAAATGTTTTCAGCATCTGCTGTTGTTGTCATTGGCTCGTGTCTTGTGTACGGGACACCAAGACGAACTGCCCTGTGAGGAGTTGAAGCAAGAAAGTTTACAAACATTGGAATGTCATCCGGGATTGGATTTGTGTTTAGTTTATTATTTTCAAGTAAAAAGTTTTGGTATGCTCGTGCCATTCCCATATAACTAGCATCGTCACCTGTTAAAAATACATATCTCATTCTAATATCTGTTTGATAAACGTCATCAAACGTAAAACTTGACGCAAGACCACCGGCACCACCACGTAACAAAACACCTTGCTGGAAAATCATATCAAAAGAAGCAAATACCCGATTAAACTCATCAATACGGTCGCTTACATTTGCATGAATTGTTGCAACTGCCGCACCTTCTTCAATTATTGCAAGTATACCAATATCATTTCTTACCATTCCAAATATAGGCAAAGTTGCTTGTTCAAAAGGTTCCGGATATGCCCATCCTGTAGCAAGAGGGTCAATACCAAAAACAGGCATGTTTACAATGTCCATTGTCCTTCCGTTGTTAAACTGAATTATTCCACCGCTGCCGCATGGTATTAAAATATAACCCTCATCATAAACACTCCCCGAAAGCAAATACGGATTTAAAGTAATTGACCTAAAAGGTCTGGCATTGTACCCCCAACCGGAGCGAGGGATATTTACTATTAAATCCCTACCATCAAGGGTGTATTCAATAACAAGCGTTTCAAGTTCCGCTGGACGGAAACCATATTCATAACCCCAAACTACATTGTCATAGGCGAGTTCATCAAACGTATAAGTACCTGTTTCATAAAAAGCACCATAGAGTCTTCTTTGAGTTGGAAGTGGAATAGCATTAAGCTCACCATCAACGTCAAACGTATCTATTAGCCTAATGTAATACTCTTCCATTCTAAAATAATCACGCTCAAGGATAGCGGCTATAGTAGACTGGTCAAGGTGCTGAAAAACATGATAATGCATTCTCTCGTGCGAAATCATACGTGGAAACATGCTTAGTGTAACTGCATCAGGATCACCAATTAAAAATGTTGCACTAATGCCTCCATTAATAAAAAAATACTCAACTTGATTACGCAATACACTGTCATGCAAACTACTTAAAGTCATACCCACATTATCATACCTGTCACGAAGCAGGGTTAGTGTAAAATCTGTCCGTTGTAAATCTCGTGTAAACTGACTTCCGTCTTGACCATTAAACACCAAAGTATCAAAATATCTGCCTGTTTCTCTATCAACTACGCGCAAATTATTATTTCTTCTATCCAGAAGCAACACAGCAAGTTCATTTTCAGCTACTATTTCAAACTCAAAATCTACCTCGGGTAAACTAGTTTCTCTCGAATCTGAAACCATATTTGGTATAATCCCAAAAGTAGGAGGTGATATAGGCAGCGACAGCTCTGCAAGCACATTACCTGCAAAATCTTGACTCCGTCTTCCACCAAAAATGAATATAATAACTACAAGAGCCACAACAATAACAGATACCACAATGGCAATATGTTTTTTAAACTTAAATATTTTCTCCATCATACCCTCCATATCATGTTAAATGCGGCTCTAGTTCTTGAATGAAAATGAATATAAACGAAACAAAGTTACTTAAAAGCGAAGCAAAAAGCGCAAGTACAAATACAATCAACATCATTGCAAGAATTGTTAGTATCACCATGAGTATTGCCTTCAAAAACGTATA
>Ga0131853_10020037_pt1 | contig 12167 bp, 7 predicted proteins | sample TergutLab28metaG_FD_92764 | JGI IMG/M metagenome (GOLD analysis project Ga0131853, IMG submission 92764) | Labiotermes labralis P1 segment gut microbial communities from Petit-Saut dam, French Guiana - Lab288 P1 (version 2) (version 2) | ecosystem: Host-associated > Arthropoda: Insects >...
AAATTAAGAAGTTTCTTTACTGAAGGAATTGCATATATTGGAAGAGTCTGTTTGGAATTTTGTGGCAGTTGGCTTACAGTCTGGGCTTCATAAGACAGGCAAATGGAGATTATATGACTGCAGCAGTGTTTCTTTTCTCTGTAAACAAAACAGTGCTAATGTTCTAACATTCACAAATTTACATGGTAGCCAGCTGATGTTTTTCACTAAAGGGAGTTCTATATGTAGAAAGCTGGAAAATGCTGTTCTGTAGTCTTACAGCAATTACTGAAGTGTTGTCTGTGGTACTGATGCCTGTAAGTGATAACACATACATTATACAGTTGTGGAGAAGGAGCTTGGCCCCTATAGTTATGGAATTGAGTTATATCTTTCTGAAAGAAATAATTGGTTATGTATTTTTATGGAACTGGAGTAAGTGAAACATAGGAATACATCCTCCAAGATATATGTGTACATATCCAAAATCTTTGCATCTGAGTTCCATTGACATCTGTCATAACTAACATTTTTTTCAGGGCAGTGAGCTGGCCTATATATATGCATGTGTCTTTCTGGGGTTTGTACCAATTGTATGCGCGGGGGCTGGGTACGGAGTAGTGAAGTTGCAGAACCGGCGCCGGCGCCGTTTGAGGATGCTGCAGGAAGAGTTGAAGAGCAGTGCTGGAGGGAAGACTTCAGTAGACAAGATGGCCGTCAGGGAGTGGCTACATGCTAACCATCGCCGCTTGGTGAAAGTTAAATTTGGACCTGAATCTGCAATTCACACAGTCGATCGTAAAGGAGAGAAATTACGAACTGTTAATTTTGGAACTTCGGAGGCTCTGACTGTAGAGGAATCCCAGGTGGGTATTTGTACACACAGTACAGGTTTAAAGAATGTCGTTTGTTAGCTTTCTTTTCTTCCTCTGAGGGAAGGACAGCAGCCTTTGAGATTGCTTGAGTAAGGAATATGGTAGTAAGGTTTTCTGTAGGAGCCCACCCAGATGCCAGCCTTTTTGATTTCCTGTGACCAGTGTGGCGAATGTATGAACGTGTGAAGTGGGAGGCAATGTTGTGAAATCTGTGTGTTTATTTCAGAGAAAAGCTGTAAAAGATTGGTTGCTAGGTTATGCGGAAAACACACTGGTCAACTGGCTTACCATTGCCAAGATGTCAGGAAAACATTAAATATGTAGTGTGTAGTTTATTACTTCATATTAGAATATTGATCATTAGATGGGCTTTCATTAGTAACTACTTTATAAAGTCATGTGCAAAAGTGTGGTAACAAACAATGATGTAATTATGGACTAGTCCTAATGAATGACTATACAACAGGAAAATATGCTTTGTGAAACTTGCCTGTAACTCATTGTGTAGCTGTGTGTAGTAGGTTGTGTAAAATTAAAAACAAAACAAAAAAAATTGTGCAAAGTTGATGAGATGGGTAGGTTTTATCAGTTCCTGTAGTATTTTCTAAGATATTACACAAAGAGTGTAAGGGGTGGGATTGTGGGAGGGGGTGATGGACAGAAGTGGAAGAGGGATGAATGTATGACTCACTGAAATCATTAAAAGAAAAGGGTGCATGAATGTAGGAGAAAGTAAACCTGGTTGATTTTGGAGTAAGTTTATGTTCTGTATGTATGCTGTGATATGATTGTGTCAATTATGATAAGGAGAGTGAAATTGCAAGGGTGTGGTGCAACTGTCAGAAGCTCTTCAAGTGATGGTGTGACTAGACCATCTGCTTGTTATATGAATCTTGTAATTAAACATTTTGAGAATTATGTATGAAGTTAGGAAACACAGTAGGAATAACAGTTCTGATGATAGTTATGGCAATGGTGATCACTTTAATACGAGAAACTGCTTTTAAAAACAAAGATTCTAATCTAGTTGAATGTGACACTCTGTCACTGGGTGAGTCGGTATCAGTGTTGTGAAGGGCTGCAGTGTGTTTTACAAAGGAACACAATTATTTTCCCACATGGATGTTCTTTTTTTGGACCTCTAGACCCTTAAGATAGAGGCACAGCATTCCTTCAAAATGCCAGTATCTACTCACCCATTACTAGAGCATTACATTGCAGAAGGCTGGTACCTTGAGGAACAGAGCAGCTAACAATTTAAAGTATCATACTTGTGAGGATGTGAGTCAGTAGAGATCATATACTTTGCCATCTTCACACTAAAGTACTGCATGTAACAGACGTGATGTAAGGTGACAAAATACAGCAGAGAAATTTGTGTGAAGACTCGCTATGAAGCTGTGAAATCTGTGGTATAGTATGTCTTGTGAAGCAGAAAAATGGTTGGACCTTGGTCCATGTAGAATTGTGGCAAGGGAGATATTATTTGGAGTTTTGTAAAAGGTAAGTGTAAAGTTGACTGTGTGGAGGTCATGAAGCCATGCAGAGGGGAGTGGAGGAAGCTTCACGCATTCTTAACTTTGATGTTAGATGGAAGTGAGTAGGTAGCTTTATGCTATGACCACTTTACCTCTTAGGGAATGAACACCTGGTCCTTATTAATAGGAGGCTGGATGGGCCGCAGAGCTGATGTGGGCGTTTTAGAGAAGAGATAAATCTCTAGTCTTTATCAGGAGTCAAACCTTGATTGTCCAACCTATAGCCTAGTCACCATACTGACTACTATCCCTTGTAGGTTGAAAAGGTATGATTCCTGAAATTTCGCTGTATAAGTGAGTGGTGTATTTCATCTGATTTTTTTATTGCAGGACAACAGTGGCAACAAGAAGTGTCCACTTATTTTAATTCGAGTTCCAAGAGACCATGACCTGGTACTGGAATTTGACACTCCTGCTGCACGACGAAAGTTTATGTCAAAATTGGAAGCATTTCTAAATTCTCACAAGAAACGGCTGATCAGTGTGCACTCGCCACGTGAGATCATGCTCACAAACGCGGAGACAAGAGAGCGGAGACAGAGGAGACTTGAGCATTTCTTCCGTGAGGCCTATGCTCTAACATTTGGGCTTAAACCAGATGAGAAAGGAAGACGTGTACGTTCAGGCGGGGAAGAAGATGGGGAAGTGGTGACTGTAATGAGGACGTCACTGTCAAAAAGTGAATTTGCCAGTGCACTTGGCATGAAACCTGATGCTGTGTTTGTGCGCAAGATGTTTAATATTGTTGACAAGGATGGTGATGGACGCATATCCTTTCAGGTAAGATGACAGCATAAAACTGACTTTCATATGGTATGAGGAATGTGCAGTTAATAAGGTTCTCAAGATATTAAACTGAAATGGGAAGATCCATAGCACCATCACTCTCTGTACTGTCACAGATGAAGGTTAATATCATGTTCCTTCATCCTCCACCATCTTCTAAATTGTTTTTACAAAGAGACCAGACAGTAATATAGTAACACAATAAATTGTGAGTGAAAAGGCTACATATATTCATAACTATAGTTGTGGTAATGCTATATTATACATCACAGGAGGAAGTTGTCAGAAACAGCATAACTGACAAACACCATAGACCAGTGTCTTTACTGAGGGGCTAATTGTTCCTTGGCTCATGAAAAGGTTCTGACATTTTGTGGGACAGAAATGTTCATTACTGTGTTTGTAACAGCTCACCTCAAATACTTATCTTGAGTCAGATGAATCCATTTGATACCCTTTCATCCTATTTCTTTAAGACCCATTTTAATATTATCCCCCATCTTTGCTTAGGAGTTTCAAGTGGTCTGTATCCAGGTTTTCCCATGAAATCCACACATTCATTTTGCTTCTTCCACAAAGATAGAGAGCAGATAGATGCAGAGAAGTGTAGTTAAAGTAGTAGTAGTAGTAGTAGTAGTAATGATAATAATAATGAAAAGGGAACAGGTATGTTAATAGACGTTGCAATCTGAGGAGACAGAAATGTGATTAAAAAAGAAGCCGAGAAGATTCTAAAATATAAAGACCTTACAATAGAAATACAGTGCATGTGGAATGTAAAAACAAAGGTGATACCAGTAATAATAGGAGTGACTGGGACTATTTTAGAGTCATTCAGAAAATATGTGAGCAACATACCAGAAAAACATGAAGTTAAGGAACCACAGAAAACAGCCATATTGGGCACTGCACACATACTTCGGAAAATACTAATGTAAAGGTACAATAGATTCAACACTGAAACTAACGATATAAGCACCATGAATAGTAACAACAGAATAGCTGCAATGCTGTATTCCCTAGGGACATAGTTTGTCTCAGGAATATAAGTATAAATACCCTGCATAAAGGAGATGATGATGACAACGACAACAACGATAATGCCACCCCCATTTAATCTATGTGGAGAAGGCACATTTGCAGTGACAACTGACAGGGAAAAGCAGTTAGCATGCATCCAGATATCAGTCCATGCACTAACTCAGCCATATGTTGACAGAATCACATTGAACATTTGGTTGACCTGGGGTGGAATTTTGCCTGAAACAGAGGTTTTTATGTGTGCCATCCAAGACCAAGTGGTACTGTCTACTGAATGAAAGTACCCTGCACTGTAAGGACAGTCCATCAAAGATCTTAGAGAATAATGTGCCATGTTTCCATGGGACAGGGGAACACTTGACCCATAACTGCCCTGACATCACACTCTTTGAGAAAACTAACAAAGTAGTTTATTTAATTTATATCGGCATACCAAAGTGGGGTAATTTGCAAACTTCTTATACCAACATAATGAGAAAATATGCAGAATTAAACATTCAAGTAAAACAACAGTGGCAAGTAGAAGGGGCATACACCTGAGGTGTCAGTGTATCTGCAGCAGGAGTCATCCCTCACTTACTGCATGATGTCAGCCAACTAGACTGTACATGACCATACAAAGAACTATAGTCTTAAATACATGCAACACAGTCACAAAGTCCTGAGGTGACACTATGATTCAGCATAGGTCATATATGTAAAACCTTCACCTTTATTATCAAATGCATGACGTGGTTTGACTCGACCATGTTCAACACAAGTTAAAGAGGCAAATAATAGTAATGTTCATCTTGGTCATACCATTGTGCTGCATATATTACAAGGTAGTTACCAGTTACCAATCTTCACCAGCAGCACAACTGTTTGTATGCTTATTACCATTAAAATTACATTTGGGATTGTAATTTTAATGGTAAGTATTTTAACCCTTTAAACGCCGAATTAAATCCCACCTGCCATTTGCTGGCATTATTAGAAGCCCACCATATTTTCCACGTTAGTGGGTTAAGGGTTAATGGCTGGAAGATTACCTCTGAGTGGTCAAAACATGTAGCTGTGTAGCCAGTCCGCTAAAACAAAATAGAAAAATTGTTGCATTGATAGTGACACAAACTGTCTGGTAATAATAATCTGCTTATTCGCTGAGTTACGTTACAGAGTTTCTGCAATGTGCTTGCTAACCACATGTTTTCTGCAGTGCAGTTTATATTATAAGTTCTATATTGTTAATGAAATATTAGTCATAAATTGCATGTTATTAACCATATATTTATTTTATTTTCCAAGTCACATTTATACCCTTTAGTGTCCATGCCTTTTTCCACTGTTGCCAATGTCTGATGTGAGGTTGGTCAGTTGCCAAAGTATTTTGTCCATGAAGTGGTTATATTGTTACACAACTGGTCACACTTACAGTGAAAGTAAAAATATTTGAAAACACAGTAATTTATAACAAATATTTAATTGTTGTGTGAAACTGAATTTAAAATTTACCTTCAAAAAAATTAAATTCTGATATGAAGCAGGTCTGGCAAGTGGTAAGGTCGGTACATTATGATAAACTGAGACTGAAGAGTGACACTTGATGCTAGCCAGATCTAGCAAGAGTAGCAATGCACAGGAAAACAGAGGATAGAAGACTGTACCTCCTTGAAGCACTCTGCTCAAAAATGTTCAGACCTGCTCTTGGGCCTACCCAGCTTCCTGTTCATTGGGTATTGTGGGTTCTTTCCCCAGTGGTAAAGTGGCCAGGCTGTGAAGGTGAATGCTCACTTCTGTTTAGTGCTAAGGTTGAGTGTATATCTATACTTCTATTCCACCCTCTTATACCTTCATGGCATGTACAGGGACAATTGTACCTTTACTTTACCTTAACCCCTACCTATACCTTTTGCCTTTACAATGTCCTAGATTTAGCCCGATCATAAGTGTTTGCACTTATGTTATGGAGGGTCTGTTAAATGATAAGGTCACTCACAGAACAATATATGATAAAATGCTTAATTGTATTGCAGGAATTCTTAGACACAGTTGTACTCTTTTCTCGAGGAAAAACGGAAGACAAGCTGCGAATAATATTTGACATGTGTGACAATGATCGCAATGGTGTTATTGACAAGGGTGAGCTTTCTGAAATGTTGCGCTCGCTGGTGGAAATAGCAAGGACCACCAGTCTGTCAGATGAACATGTCACTGAGTTGATAGAAGGAATGTTTCAAGATGCTGGCTTGCAGCAGAAGGAGTTCCTCACTTATAATGACTTCAAGCTCATGATGAAGGAGTACAAGGGTGACTTTGTTGCTATTGGACTGGACTGTAAAGGTGCCAAACAGAACTTCCTTGACACATCTACCAATGTGGCCAGGTATGATACTGACGGCTTAGCTTAACACAGAAATAAAACAGAAATGAATTTGTAACTTCAAGAACATTAAGGCACCGGCCTTACAGAATAGGTGGCCTCTTGAAGGAAAGTCTAGATTTAAATCTTTGAAGACCAATCAACTTCATATACAGAAAAATACAGTGCATATATCACAGAGAACACAATGTGATTTAATAGGAAAGACCAATCAGTTAATGCTGTGTAGAGAAACAGTGCTGTTTTAATGACCTAGTTTATTGCACCAATCAAATGCAGTGTTGATTGTATGTAAATATTAAAGGCATATCACTTGAAATGTTTTGGTACAAGTGTACTATCTTTAGGGAGAACAATGCCAGTTTTAAAAACCAATTGCCAATGATAACCTGTTACTTACAAGGTTCTTCAGTCTGTAGTAACTTCATTTTTATATGAGTTAAGTATAAAAGGTATAGCTTGTACAAGTCTTTGAAATTTATAGTTAAAATTTGATTAAAACATTTCTTGCATAATTAAATATGATATAAACTAACTAAAATTATTGTTATTGTGTTTGGTAATGGAAGTGTCCAGTCATGTGGAGCACACATGCAGGTCTGTAGTGTGTATCACAGTCCAAAGTGGATTGGGTCCCTGTGTGTGTGTGATGTACCATGCAGCACTGATACATGTGCCCATTTGATGAGGCATCTGCTAATAAATCTTCTTCCCAGTGTCTCTACTGTGACAGTTTAACTGTTATGTCATTGATGATTGTGAATTGAACTGCTCACATCTTTCACTGACAGTTGCATGTCTTGGTGTTGTGTTTTCTCTTCCTTTTCACCTAGTGCATGATGGTCCACTGTTGCATGCCTGCTGCTCATGTTGCTAAAGATTCAGTTCTGTAGGAATGTTATGCAGTGTTGCGTATTGAATAGCTCCTGTTGTTGCAAACAGTCAAAGTAGCTTTATCTGAAGTTCAAGAACTTTTTGGAAGGCCTGGCCTTTGACCCTTTGAAGTGTCAGCAGCTGTTTGTCTACCCAGCAGCACAGCAAACCTCCCAGAAGTCTTGAATAATCTTTATGAACTTGTTGCCTATAGGTTGTTCATAATCATTTTTGGTATATTTATAAATATATTTTTAGATACACATGATAAAGGTGTTATGGTTTGGGCATATTTCTCACATGTAAATATTCCAGCTTGTTGTGTTACTGAAAGTTGTGCCTGAGGTGTGCTTGAGTTGAGATAATTTCGGAGAAGAGTTTCGTGCTCTCGAAAAGTTTGAGAAATGCTGAGTTATGACATTTTGTTTACGGCTGGATTGTTAGATTACACTGAACTTGTCATTGTGGCCCCTACCTGTGTGCTAAATCTCCAGTTTCCCTGGAGCTGAAATCAGCCTGTATCAAACATTTTTAAGGATCTGAGTTGTCTGTGCTGTGCGGTTGCTGGGAGAGTAGGGTGAGCAGTTCTTGGTTCTCCAAGGACTGCAGTGTCGTCATCTGCAAGGATGAAGGTAGTTGACTAAAATAATCGTAATCAGTAACACCATCCAAAGGACATTAGATCTAGCAAATTTTTTAAGGAGGTGATTTTAGAAAAGTGGTTAAATTATCTAAAATATTTGGCTCTTTGTCTTCATGTGAGACATTTTACTATCTTGTGTAATTAGTGAAACACAAGAAAACAAAATCTGTAGACAGCATTTGATGTCTGTATTTTGTGTTGTGTACCTTTATACGTTTCTTGTACCATAATTTGGATTGTGGTTTCATAGAAAGCGGTGGATACTGTTTAACCTGCTTGGGCAAAAGTAATCCTGTATGGCAGTTTTTGGTATGGACACTCTGTCCAATGTAAATGAAGTTAAAAAATTTCTATTACATTTAAGCATGGAGCTGTAAACTCGCAGATACTTCAGACAGTAACATTTACTGGTTGTTGCAGAATGACAAGTTTTCATATTGAACCAGCACAAGATGGATCTCGTCACTCGTTGTTGAGAAAGTGGGACTCCGTAACCACGTTCCTTGAGGAGAATCGCCAAAACATCTTCTATCTATTTGTTTTTTATATTATCACCATCTCACTGTTTGTTGAGCGATTTGTATGTAAGTAACATGTAGTTACTGCCAGTCATACATTGAACACTGACATGAGGTAGGCGTGTATGTAATAAATGAGACTTTTGGAAACTCCATCTTCAGATGATTAGTTACTGTTATAATGTCATAACTTTGTTCAGCAGGATTCTCTTTTAGAAGCTTATATTTGCATAGCTACAAACGAATTCTCTTTCATTTATGGAGACTGAAGGTTCATTACTGTGTGTTCACAAGTGCCATTGGCCTCTAATGTTCTGTTGGTGCTCACTACTGCTACACAAAAGTGGTGTTATTATTTGTGTTCACACCAGTAACAAATTGTCAGTCAACACAGTGTTATATCCCCTCAGAGTGTTAACCTCAGATCAGTTGATTTTAATGCTGTATGCAGGGACAAATGTCATGTGCTGAGTGTGAAATTTCACAAAAATTGAGGTAAATGTAACATTTGTACTCAGCATCTAATTTCTAGTCATGAAAAATAACTTAGTTGCTGTTTGTTTGTGTACAGGAGAGGAACAAGTTAAAATTCTGTATGTGGAAAAAATGTTGTTTCTTCTGTATTGGTAATACTACACCAAGAGGGTAGTAATACTGCAGTGAGAGGATAGTAATACTGCACTAAGATGGTAGTAATACTACACCAAGATGGTAGTAATACTACACCAAGATGGTAGTAATACTGCACTAAGAGGGTAGTAATACTGCATTAAGAGGGTAGTAATACTGCAGTAAGAGGGTAGTAATACTGCACTAAGAGGGTAGTAATACTGCACTGAGAGGGTAGTAATACTGCACTAAGAGGGTAGTAATACTGCAGTAAGAGGGTAGTAATACTACACCAAGATGGTAGTAATACTACACTAAGATGGTAGTAATACTGCAGTAAGAGGGTAGTAATACTGCACTAAGATGGTAGTAATACTACACCAAGAGGGTAGTAATACTGCAGTAAGAGGGTAGTAATACTGCAGTAAGATGGTAGTAATACTACACCAAGATGGTAGTAATACTACACTAAGAGGGTAGTAATACTGCAATAAGAAGGTAGTAATACTGCACCAAGAGGGTAATAAAACTGCACTAAGAAGGTAGTAATACTACACCAAGAGAGTAGTGATACTGCATTAAGAAGGTAGTAATAATGCACTAAGAGGGTAGTGATACTACACCAAGATGGTAGTAATACTATACTAAGATGGTAGTAATACTGCAGTAAGAGGGTAGTAATACTACACTAAGAGGGTAGTAATATTACACCAAGAGGGTAGTAATAATGCACTAAGAGGGTAGTAGTACTACACCAAGATGGCAGTAATACTACACTAAGAGGGTAGTAATACTGCACTAAGAGGATAGTAGTACTGCACTAAGAGGAAATGAAATTGAGAAGATAAGATCATACTGTATTTGACCATTTTAGATTATTCCTTCATGGCTGAACACACGGACCTAAGGCACATTATGGGTGTGGGTATTGCAATCACAAGAGGCTCTGCTGCATCATTGTCTTTTTGCTACTGTCTGCTGCTGCTCACCATGTCTCGAAACTTGCTGACAAAGCTGAAAGAGTTTTCTGTTCAACAGTATATACCTCTGGATGCACATATCCAGGTAAGCACTTAAGTGTGTATGTGTGTGCTTTTTATTTAACAGCACTTATAGTTGCTAAGATAGTATAGCATCAGTGTCATGTGAATGAATGAATGAATGAATTAATTAATTAATTAATTAATGAGTATGGTGCATTTGTGGAATGACACTGACAGGTCTAAATGAAGTAGTTGGAAAGAAACCTATTTTAGTGCAACACTGTCCACCTCACATTCCACAGGAAGTGGCCTGATGTTGAACCTGGACCTCCAAGTGACATGCCACTGGCTAAACACCTGAGCCATGGTACAGACTGGGGTGATGTTAAAGGAGTAAAAATGACATAACTCTTAATTCTAGAGAGACAAAAAATATGAAGGAGAAGCATTTAGGTGGATGAAAAAGAAATAAGTTGTCTACTGTATGTTGTATCAGGCACTGCTGGACTGTTAAGAACATTGACACACATGCGTGTTTGGTGGGAAATGTACTTCTCTAAATGTAAACCATAGTGGATATATCCTCTTACTCTAATGGGGAGCACGTTTGTGTACTTTCACATGCATGTGTGCACACACATTTTCCACCATGAGTTGATTAATAAAAACCATATGTAGACATGTTGTGATGAGGTCCTGTTGTCAGTGAGAGCATTAATTGTGTACTTGAGCATTTTTCTACATCACGTTGCCTGCAATTTGTTGGTAAGTTTGTCTGTAAGCATATTGTGACATGTAATGAATGTTGCTTTCTTCATTCCATATTAGTAGGAATTTCAGAAGTTTGTTGCTGTCCTATCTACATATGAGAACCATGTTCTGATTGTTCCATATAATATAAAACAAAATATGAACAGGAAGTTCAAAATAATGTAGTAGGAAATACATACAGTCTACAAAAGCAAAGTTTGTTAGTGTACATACTGTACATACCCACATTTAAGATGAGAGTTTTTTCTAATTTTTTTTCTGCAAACTGGGGGTTGCCACAAAGTTAACATTCAAGATTTGAGGTTCTCACAGTGGTATTGCTGAAGATTCAAATCTTGTGGGATGTGACGTATCATCATTGGGTGAGTAGTTTCTGATGTTCTGATGGATCGTAGTACCTCTATGTTCAAGAACAATGAATGAAGGCACATGGTCCTTCAAAATGTTGTGAACTGCTTTGCTCACCACAGAGCATCTCATCTGAGGAGACTTGAATGTGATGTTACATTTGTTCTGTATAAGTATACAAGTTGCCCTGTTTGCAGGACTATCTCATATTCTTATATATATAAATGGTAATTTGTGTGATTACTGATCATGGGGTTTGTGACGGAGTCATTTGGAGTAAAATTTCTTTCACATTTTGAGATTTATAGAGGTCATCCTGCGTTTTGCTGTAATTCTTTCCTTCAATTACAAGAAAGCTAACCCAATAACAATACCTGCTTTCTGTCTGTTTCAGTTCCACAAGATTGCTGCATGCACAGCACTTTTCTTCTCATTGCTGCACACTGTTGGCCACATTGTCAATTTCTATCACGTTTCAACACAGCCTGTGGAGCACCTGCGCTGCCTCACAAGTGAGGTTCACTTTCCATCTGATTACAAACCTGGCATCACTTTTTGGCTCTTTCAAACAATTACAGGTTGGTTATGCTGTTGAATCAACATTCACTAAGCTGTGGAATTGTATATAGTAAATTAGACATCTCACAACATGTCTGATATTTTGTTAATTATAAAACACCAAATTAAACCCTTTTTCATGGGTATCATATATTATGACGTACATACAATATATGTAGGATGCATAGAATATGATAAATGAGACAATCACTGTGCAAACCAAAATGATTTTAAAATTTGTTTATTATTGAATACCAATATGTGAATAAATGATTTTAAATTT
>Ga0131853_10020038_pt1 | contig 12166 bp, 12 predicted proteins | sample TergutLab28metaG_FD_92764 | JGI IMG/M metagenome (GOLD analysis project Ga0131853, IMG submission 92764) | Labiotermes labralis P1 segment gut microbial communities from Petit-Saut dam, French Guiana - Lab288 P1 (version 2) (version 2) | ecosystem: Host-associated > Arthropoda: Insects >...
GTCGGTCAGTCGGTCAGTCGGTCAGTCGGTCAGTCGGTCAGTCGGTCAGTCGGTCAGTCGGTCAGTCGGTCAGTCGGGAGATAGTTGCGCCTGAAAATCTTCGTCGAAATTTTGGTTTTGTAAAAGTTGCGCTCTTTGCGTTATTTTTTAACATTTGTTCTTACGGACAAACATTGACGATTGATGAAGCAATCGCCGAAAGTATGGAGCATTTTTCCAATAGATTACCATCCCAAACACGAGTTGTTATCCTTAATATAGAATCCGAGAGTAGAAATTTGTCGAATTATATTATCAGCGAAAGCGATATGTATATTATGAATAATACACGGCTTTCATTGGTAGATAAAACTCGTCTCCATAATATTTTACGAGAAAAAGAAATTACAGATTTGAATATGATTGACGAAACTACGGCGCTTGAAATCGGAAGACGACTTGGTGCGATAGGCGTTATTTTAGGAAGTATTTCGAGATTGGGCGGGAATTACAGATTTCGCGTTCAGGCGTTAAATACTGCGGATGGAAGCATTATTGGTATGCAATCGCTCAATGTGGCGCAATGTGAAATATTGGCGGATTTGACAGGTACAAACTTTGCGCCGCAACAACAGCCACAGCAAAATATAGCGATTGCTCCGACTGTTGCAACGACCTATACTCCCGCGCCTGCAGTGCCGCCGCAAAATCATCAAAACAATCTAAGCGCAAGAGAAAGAATGCAAGCTCAAATGAGCGGAGGCGGTATGCAAAATCAGCAAGCAGCGACAGCGCCGACTTCTATTACTCTGACAGATGTACGGCAAAATAGCGAAAGGCATAAAAATTACTTTTGGTTAAGCGGCGGATTTCAGCAATTTAGCGATTTTTATCAGGAAGAGGCAATATCGCCTCCAAGTATGAATTTAGAAATCGGCGGCATAAACGGAAGGCGCGGATTTACGGTTTACGGAATATTTAATCACGGTCAGGGAAATATAGGTTTTGGTTCGTTTTTAGGAAGAACATCTCTCAAAAGTGAGATATTCAGATTTAATTTCGGAACAGACATTGGTCTTTGGGAGATAAATACGCGAAGATACGATGTTGTAAGAAATAATTGGGTATTTGGCGGTCCGAGTATGAAATTTCTTCTTGGCTATAACCCTACATTTGTTTCGTTTGGACTTAAATGTTTAATGGGAATCCGCGAGGAAACGAACACTTTTGATCGTTTGAGAGGCAACCACGATACATTCGGTTTTACAGCGATGTTCGTGTGGAATGTCGGAATGACATTTACATTTTAAGGAAAGGTGCGAATTATGAAAAAGATTAAAATTGTTTTTTTTGCATTAAGTTTAGGTCTGCTTTTATCTTGCTCGCTTGAGCCTTATGGTCCAACTATTGCAGACGGCTTAGGCGGCGATGGGATAGGCGCTATTCCTTCTGTTCCGACAGGCGTTTTTGCATCGGCGACATCGTCAAGCAGTATAAGAATTCAGTGGAATGCAGTCAGCGACGCAACTCGCTACAATATATATCGCTCGACTACTGCAACAGGAACTTTTTCGTTTGTAAATTTCACAACATCGACCTCTTTTACAGATACCGGACTTCCTGCTTCGACAACGCGCCATTACAGAGTTTCCGCCGAAAACAGTCGCGGCGAAAGCGCAAGGTCAAACGCGGTTTCGGCAACTACAAGCGCCTCAACTAACGTTGCTCCGACAACTCCAACCGGCGTTTCGGCTTCTGCGCAATCGACAACAAGTATTCGTGTTCAATGGAATGCGGTGTCCGGCGCTACGCATTATAGGGTAGAGGTTGCAACATCATCTTCGGGACCTTGGGGCGGTTTGACTAATCCTATTTTAACCGGTACCGCTGTTAATATTACGGGTTTGACTCGCAATACAACATATTGGTTTCGCGTAAGAGCAGAAAATAACGTCGGAAATAGTAGCTGGAGTACAGCAATTTCTGCGAGAACATTTAATTAAAAGGAATGATAATGAACATTAAAATTTTGACGATTTTATTTTTGGCGGCAATAATTGGTTTCGCTCAACCGACAATTTGGAACGGTACCGCCGATATTTCTTGGTATAATTCGAGAGATACAATGTTTTTTATTTCGACGGCGGAGCAGTTGGCAGGACTGGCGCAGTTGACAGCGGGCGGAAATCATTTTAACCGAAAAACTATAAGATTAACTGCCGATATTTGGCTTAACGACACAACAGGTTGGCAAAACTGGAATGTTTTTTCACCTCGAAATCAGTGGATTCCCATAAATAGATTTAACGGAGTTTTTGACGGAAACAACCATTTTGTTTACGGAATGTATATAAATTCTCGCAGAAGCGGTCAAAAAGGTTTTTTTGGGCGCATAAATAACAGTAATGCGGTTGTTCAAAATCTTGCGTTAAGTCATTTTTACATACGAAATTTCGACAAATATACAGGAGGAATAGTAGGCTATATTTGTTGCGGAAGTATAATAAACAATGCTGTAAACGGTATTGTTATCGGCGATGGATACGTAGGCGGAATAGCAGGGTATGCAAAAAGTCGAAACGGTAATATTTCGGAAAATTTGGTTTTTGCGAGAATTTCTGGCAGAAAAAGGGTGGGCGGATTAGTTGGTTATGTTGATAGAAAAAACGTAATAAGCAATCAATTTAGCGGCACAGTTTTGAATAACAACAGAAATTCGCGTAATTTGTTCGGAGGTATTGGAAGAGCGCGCGTGGTAGCCGGCAATCTTTTTATGTGATTTTTGAAATTTAAAGGAGCTTCTTTTGAAAAAAACGGTGTTTTGGGGATTATTTTTACTGATATTGGTACCAATTTTAATTTTTGCCCGTCCGCGTGAGTTTATTCGCGAGTACACTTATATTGCGAGTGAGCAGGACAGTAGAGTTTCGGCGCGCGCCAACGCTACCGACCAAATGCGCGCGCTTTTGTTGCAGGAAATCGGTCAAGTGGTTATTGCAGAACAAAGATTGCATACGGAATCGCGCCATAACGAGTTTATTTACGATAATTTTTCAGAAAGAATTACCGCTATCGCCGCCGGTATGGTAAGAATGGAAATATTGAACGAGACCTGGGACGGACATCGTTTTTTTATCCGCGCAAAAATGGAGGTCAATCCTTCCGAAGTATCTCAAAGGGCGAACGAAGTATTGCTAAACACGACGGAAATGCGAGCTTTGGAAAATAAAAACCGAGAAATTATGCGGCAAGTCGAAAATCTTAACCGAGAAATTTCGGGCTTGAGAAACAGAGCGCAGAGAAATGAAAATTTTTTGTTTGCCGAAATTAACGAGTACAGAGCGCAAAACACTGAATATTTAGGACAAATCAATCAATTAAGGCGGACAAATTCCGAACTTGCGGCTAGGCATAACCGAGAAATAGCGCAAAGAGACAGTATAATAAATTTGCTGAATTTGCAATTAGCGCAGTTGCAGGGCGCGCAAACTCAAGCGCCGCCGCAAAGACCTGTTATTGTCGAACGAATTGTCGAAAGAGAAGTTCGCGTTCCTGTGCAAACTGCGCCTGTCTCACCGCCGCAAGACGAAATTGTGATTAGCACAACGCCGTCGGGCGCGCTGGTTTTTGTGAACGACGAATTTGTAGGAAGAACGCCTTACACTCACAGAAATGCGCCGCACGCAAGATTGTCGATAAGAGTGAGAGCAACGGGATTTGAGCCGCATATTTGGGATATAAACTACACAGGCGGAAGAAGAGTTTTGGATAAAACATTTGCCGCGCAAACTCCGCCTCCACCACCCGCGCCCGAAGCGCCCCGACCTGCTCCTCAGCCCGTTCGCGAGGGAATTTCAACAATAACGCGGCAAGACGTGGTATCGGGCGAATCGCTTATGATTATAGATACGAGAGGCGTGGGAAATCACTATATAAATGTGTCTATCAACAGAATTTTTGCAACTCGAATGCAACCGAATGCAATGCAAAATTTTGTTCTGAGAAACGGGCAACATACAATAGTTTTGTCTTACATTTCAAGAGACGGCGCAAGGTGGAGAACTTTAGATGAAAGAACGTTTAACATTTCGGTTTCTCCCGAAACTACAAGAATTTTAGAAGTCAGCGCAAATCAAAACAGAATTCAAAACGTAGAAACAAAAAATCCGCCCGGGCAACAATTCGTACAAGGAAATATCATTCGAGTGAGATAGGGCGTATCGCTACGCCCCAAATAAATAACAAACCCTCACACATTCCTGTGAGAATGGCTCTGCTCAAAAGCATTTTTTATACACGTTGAAAATTCTTCGGTGGTAATTCCTAATTCGGAGATTGAATTTTTCAGCACTTCGGGGTTATCGCTTTCGTAAGCCGATACTGTTTTCAGGATAAGTCCGAGAATGCCTTCGTGGCGTAAAACCGCGCTGTTTATCTCTTCGTCGAAATTAAATTCTTTCAGAATTTCTTCTATCGCTACGCCAAAAAGCGTGTCCATCAAACTTACAAGCCCTACAAGAAATGCTTTTTCTGTTGAATTTTTGCTTTTTGGGCAGAGTTTTGCTATGTTTTCCATTGCGGAGGCTCGCATAATTACGTGCTCGAAAATCGGAGAATCGGTTTTCATTCCGCCGCTTTCGCGCTGAGCGTAGAGTAAAAGCATAAGCCATCTTTCCAGATTTTTTATTCCGTACATTGCAATAGCGTGCGAGAGCGAAGATATAGGATTTCTTAAACCGAACGCCGATGAATTTATAAGTTTGAGCAAGTTAAGCGAAAGTTCGGGGGACTGCTTAAATTCGGCTTCTATTTCTTTGGTCGGCTTTTCGCTTCGGACTTTGTCGAGCAAACTCATTGTCGTAATTGTTGTTGTTGATATTTTTTGGGTCTGCAATACCTGAGGTTTGGCGAAAAAATAACCCTGAAAATAATCGTAGCCGTATTTTTTGCATTCGTTAAAGCATTCCGCGGTTTCTACTTTTTCGGCAAGGGCGATTTTTCCGTTCTTTTTTATATACTGTGCCGCTTTTTGCCAAAATTCTCTCGGCGTTAACATTAAATCAACTTTTATTATGTCTATCAAGTCGATTACTTTGTTTGCTCTATCTACGTTTTCCTTGTCCCAGACAAAATCGTCCAAAGCAATTATGAAATTCTGCTCTTTCAGTTTTTTCACTGCGGCAACTACGACGTCGTCAAGTTCTACGTCCTCTAAAATTTCCAGAACAAAAACATCTCTGTCCAATATTTGTACGACGTCGTCCAAAAGAATATCGCGATTACAGTTAAAAAACGCCTTGTTGTTTCCGATGATATTTTTGACGCCAATCTGCGTTGAATTGTGCAAAACCTGCGCGGTAGCCGAAGTTGCGTCAACAATGTTGGCGCTGCCTTGGGGGTCGCAACTGCGAAACAGTAATTCATACGCCCACAGTTCGCCTTTCCCGTTAAGAATTGGTTGTCTTGCTACATAAGTGCTCTCAATCATATTTTACCTCCCTTTTACCTCGCAAAAAATTTTTACTATTTCCAAATTCCACTAATTTCTGTTTCACGCAAACTCTCGTCAATATCCCCAAGCATATTCAAATGTCCCATTTTACGTCCGATTTTACCCTCCGCTTTGCCGTAAAGGTGCAGTTTTCCTCTTTTCAGAAGCGGCATATACGGCGCAAGATTATCTAATTGCTCCATATTCAGATGGTCGCCCAAAATATTTACCATTACAACGGGCGTATGCAAATGAGTATCGCCCAAAGGCAGACCGCAGACAGCTCTTATGTGCTGTTCAAATTGCCCTGTTTCGCACGCGTCCATCGAATAATGCCCCGAATTGTGAGGGCGCGGCGCAATTTCGTTGATGTATATTTTATCGTTTACGACAAACATTTCTATCGCGAGTATGCCGATAGCGTTAAGCTCGTTCGCTATTTTGTGCGCGTGGTTCAGGGCAAGCGCTTCGAGTTCGGGCGATATGCGCGCAGGAACAATAGTTTTGTGCAAAATGTTATTTTTGTGCTCGTTTTCGGCAACGGGAAGAACGGACGTTTCACCCTGAGTGCTTCGTGCGACCATTACCGATATTTCTTTGGAAAAAGGCATAAATTCTTCCAAAATGCACTCGTATTTTTCGGCTATTGCTATTGCTTTGGGAAGGTCGGCTTCGGATTTGAGCACCGCCTGCCCTTTTCCGTCGTAGCCGCCCATAGTAGTTTTAAGCACGCTCGGATAAAAAACGTTTTTTTCCAAGTCCTCAACGCCGTTTATAAGAATAAATTTCGGCACGGGAATGCCCATATTGCTTATTGCGGTTTTTTCTCTGAAACGATGCTGGCTGATTTTCAGCACCTCGCTTCCTTGCGGAAGATATGCGTGTTTTTCGAGGTAGGCGAGAGCGTCGTAGCTTATGTTTTCAAATTCATAAGTAATAACGTCGCTGATTTCGGCAAGTTTTTTTATCGCTTCCATGTCGTCGTAGTTTGCCGTTATTTCGACGTCGGCGACTTGCGCGCAGGGGCAATTTGGGGTCGGGTCAAGCACTGCTACATAATATCCCATCGCTTTTGCCGCAAGACACATCATTCTGCCTAATTGTCCGCCGCCGATAATTCCTATGGTTTTGTAAGGCATAATTATTTTATTTTTCATAATGGCAACTCGCTTTCCAAAACTGTTTTTTCTAATTGCGCGCGCCTGTCAAGCAACTTTTCGTAAATTTTACCGTCGAATGCGCCGAGTATCTGCGCCGCCAAAAGTCCTGCGTTGGTAGCGCCCGCAACGCCGATTGCAACAGTGGCGACAGGAATACCTCCCGGCATCTGAACAATGGAAAGCAGAGAATCAAGCCCGTTCAGCGCTTTGGATTGCACGGGCACGCCGATTACAGGCAAACAGGTTTTTGCGGCAACCATACCGGGCAAATGCGCCGCGCCGCCCGCTCCCGCTATAATCACTTTTAATCCGCGATTTGCCGCTTCTTCGGCGTATTTGAACATATAATCGGGCGTTCTGTGCGCCGAAACTACCTTTTTTTCGTAAGGAATTTTCAGTTCTTCCAAGATAAGACAAGCGTGTTTCATTGTCTCCCAGTCCGAAGAACTTCCCATAATTACACCAACAGATATTTCCATTTTTGCTCCGAGTTTCTGAATTTTTACTTTAAATTTTCCGTAAAAATACTATATGGCGACGGTTGTCATATAGTATTTTATATAAAATCTTCTTACTTCATCCCACCCTTGTGATTAAACAAAACACTGCCGTCAACGCGTTTTCGGCGCTCGAAAGCGGTTATTGCGTTTCTGAAAAGCGAGACGTCGCTTGCGGGCAAAAATGAGAAGTCCAAGACAAATTTGTTTATGCCGCATTCTTGCAATTTGTCTATTCTGTGCGTTAAGCCCAAGGGGGAGTCGCCTAAAACATAAGATATTTCGCCTGCGGTTTTACCCGTGAATTTTTCACCCATAATATCAACTGCGCTTTTTCCGTCTTGTAAAACGGGTTTTACTCGCGATATAAAAAGCGGCACTTTCATAAAAACAGGGAAAAGTCCGCGACTGCTTCCTGTTCTTTTTAAGTTCAAAATATCGTCTTCGGGCGAGTAAGAAAAGCCCGCAAAACCGTTGTCGTCAAGCATTTTTTGAGTCCAGCGGTTTATTGTCCAAAGCGGATAATCGGCAAAAACTTTGTCGTTTGACGTAAAAAACTCTTTATCGCCGATATTTGAAACCATAAATTTGGAAATTCCTTGTTTTTTGTAGCTTTCTATTGCCGTTTTCCAAAAAGAAATGTCGTTTTCTGGGATAAATTGGGGGAGAGCTATAATAATTTGACCGACAAAATTACTCAGTTTTTCTTTTTCAATGTCAATATTTGAAAATTCTTTTGAAACGCTCAAAATATAACTTGCGTTTTTGTTGTTTTTGAACTGTCGAAGCCACTCAACACTGTCGCCGCGCAAATATAATTGCGGTTTTGCAGTGTTAGTTTTTCCTGCGGTTTTATGGTTGCCGGGCTTGTCGAAGCCATCTACTTCGGACATTATTTTTCCTGCGGGGATTGTCTTTTTAGGGTCGAATTTTCGCGGAGAAACACTGATTTTGCGCGTTTTCCACTCTTTTATTTTCGGATTTTGCCGCGAAATTATGAACAGCGCGCCGTCGTTGTCTATTTTGAAATTTTCCTCAATAATAAGGCGAATAAGTTTGCTGTCTTTTTCGCAAATTACCTTTTCTATCTTTATAACTTCGCCTTCAACGCCTTCAACCGTGTGAAAACGCAAGCGGTCGCCTACTTGCGGCAGTTCGGAAGACGTATCCGTTTCCAAAATTACTTCTTTGCCGTTTATTCCTGCGACTTTTCCTGCGTAATTGCCCGTTCCCGCTTGACGAGCCGCCGAAACAACGCCAACGCTTTCCACACCTTCAAGCAGAAAGGTGCATTTTTGCCGCCCGAAATCGTGAGACAGGCGTTCTTTTGCGGTATCGAGGTCAATTTTTTCGTCGATAAAATCACGGTAAGCGCTCACTACCTCGTAAACATATTCCGCGCCTTTCATTCGTCCTTCGATTTTCAGCGACGAAATGCCGATATTTTGGTATTCTTTGACGTAATCTATCGCCCAAAAATCTTTCGGCGAGAAGTAAAAGCCCTTTTTCTGCGGAGATTGCGCGTAATATCTGCGGCAAACTTGAGTGCAATGCCCGCGATTTCCGCTTGAGCCGCCCAAATACGATGAAGCCAAACACCGCCCCGAAATACCATAACAAAGCGCGCCGTGAACAAAAAGTTCTATCTCGCATTGGGCTTTATTGTTTATTTTTCTTATTTCCGAAAGCGTTAATTCTCTTGCGGGAACTACTCTCGATATGCCGAAATCGTGCGCGAATTTCATTTGCATACTATTGTGAATTGCCATTTGCGTGCTTGCGTGAAGCGGCATTTCGGGCAGATATTTGCGTAAAATCGCCGCCATTCCCCAATCCTGCACAATAAGCGCGTCGGGTTTAATTTGCTTGAGAGCGGCGCAATCGTTCCAAAACAGAGGGATTTCGCCGTCTTTTACGAGGGTGTTCATTGTAATATAGACCTTTACGCCCTTTTGTTGCGCGTATGGAACTAAAAACGACAGCGTTTGCGGGGTAAAATTCTTTTGCCTCTGCCTTGCGTTAAAGTTTCCCAGCCCCAAATATACCGCGTTTGCTCCGCCGTCGAGCGCCGCGTGAAACGCCTCAATCGTGCCTACAGGGGCAAGAAGTTCTATTTTTTTGTTTTGTTCTTTTTTGTCGTGCGTTTTCATTGCGTAGTTCCTTACTTTATTTTACAATACCACTGCTTTACCGGACAGGAAAACCTGAAGGTTCAGCGAGTCCAAACTTTCCAATAGGCTCACCCGTCCTTGTTCCTTTTCTCAAAGACATAAGAAACTCAGGGCTCGGCAAGAAATCGTCAATTCTTACCATATTTTCCATTTCTTCTTTAATTTCCGGTCCCGGATCAGTATAAATTGTTTTTTGTTTCATACATTCCCCTTTCTTTTCGCCAAAATCCTGCTCCGATTATACGGATTTTGCTTCCTCTTAATGTAAATCTTACAGTTAAAATATCATTTTTACACATACCGATACAATAAAATCGTTGTTCTACATAAGAATGTTTAATATCTATATATACGCAACGATTTTTGTCGTAAAATGCTTCCTTTGCCTCTTCAAAAGAAATTCCGTGTTTCTTTATATTGTCAAGATTTTTATTCTGATCCCATTCATAAATGTCTTCTTCAAAAAAATAACCGTCAAGCATATTCATTCTCTTCCTCTTAAAACCTCTTGCATTTTCTTTAATAAAATACTATTTGCCGTCGAATATTATACTAATTCAACGCCTGTTCGCTGAATTTCGGGCAGGAAGTCGGCGTAATCCTCTTCGGGAACTATAAAATGTGGCTCTATTCTGTCGTCGATATGGTCTCGTAATTTCCAAACGGGAACAATTGTGTCCAAATAACCGCCCTCAAAATTGCTCACAACAAATGCGACGTCAATATCGCTGTATTCGTGCGGACAACCTTTTGCAAACGAGCCGAAAAGATACCCCTTTTCTATTTGCATACGAAAATTGCTTGCCTTTACCAACTCAAAATATTTTTGAGCTTTTAAGATAATATCTTCTCTTTTGTCCATTCAAAAAACTCCTTTGTTTGTTTGAAAACGCTTTCAGTAATTTCATCTGTCAAATATTGGGCAATTCTGTTTTTATAGTCGGGATAACGCGCTTCTATATTAAACGGATTTACCTCTATTATAAATTCTTGTTGCTCCTCGCTCAATAATTCATAAAGCCCCGACAATTTAGCGAGTTTAGGCAAATCGTGTATATGCGGCGGCGCGTTGTCTTTTACTTTTGTAAAATACCCTTTAATTATCTTTTCGACAACTTGCTGACACATAAAACCCGCGTAAAGATTGTGTTTGTTTTTAACAAGTGTTTCGCCAACGCTTAAATCTGCATAGCACAAATCAATCCAATACTTGATTTTATCTTCTTTTGTCATAGTATTCCTTTCTTTACTCTCCAACAACCATTTTTCTTCGCTCCGACCCGCTCTATCAGTCCTCGGTCTTTTAGTTTGGCGATGTTTACTTTTATGTTGCGGACGGTTATTCCGATAATCTGCGCCAATGTCTCGGATGTGATTTCGGGGTTCTTTTTTATTTCGTCTAAAATTGCTTTTTGGTTGTCCGACAACTTAAATACGTCGTTTACAGTGCTGCTTGAGGTGTCGTTTATGGTGTTTTTTGTGCTATTTTGTTCGTTTGTCGTCCTGTTCTCTGCTTTTTCGGCGGTTTTTATGGTGTCGATATACGAATTTATGGTGTTTGTCGGCTCATAATGCTTTTCGTTGTATATTATCACCTGAAATCCGTTTGCCGTTTCGCGAAAAAGGGGCTGTCTTATGCTGTTGTCTCTGCAAATTCTGCAAATTCGCGAAATTCCCGTATCGTTGTACTGGGTCATTGCCACTTCTCTGAATGCTTTTGCTATAAGTTTATTGCGCGATTTTGAAGTGTATTTTTCCGTGAAAAGTTCTTCTAAATTTGCGCCGCCGTATAATCTTCCCGGATTGTAAAATTCTATTTTGTTGTCGAAAATTTTTATTACGCTCGGCGAACTGTCGCGGTAGTCGCGGTGAATTATCATATTCAAAACTATTTCGTGGATAACGGCGGGCGGATACGTAAATGCAATGTGCTTTTTTATGTACGATATAATATCGTCGAACTCCTGAAACAAATCCGTGCTCAACAAAACGTGGTCGGAGACGGTGCCGTCGCTTTTAAAACGCCCCATTCGCACGTCGCTGATAAGGCAATATCCTTTTGCAAACATAAGATACGCTCCGAAAGACACTTTGCCGTATCGCAGAAATTCCATTTTGTTAAGGAGGTCTGCGTCCGACAGTTGTATTAGTCCGATGTGTTTGTTTCGTCTTATTTTAGTGGCGAACGCGGTCATTTTTTCTCGCGACAGGTCTAATGTTGTGTGGTTCGGGTCAATGTAAAAATCCCAGCTCGAATTTATGCTTTCGAGATGTTCGTCGGCGATTTCGGAGGAATTAAGCAGGTGATTTAAGTTATTTATCCGTTTAAAGTGCCGTCCGCGCGTTGCAACGGGCTTTACGGGAAACTCGCTGACCGAAAACGCAACTACATCCTTTCCGCCGCTCTGAAAAATTTCTACCGCGGGTATAATTGTAGGCTCGGTTTCGCTTTTAATTTCGTCCACCCAGTTTTGCACGGTTGCCTTGTCCACATTTATTCCCAGCGGTCTTGCGTTGTCGCTTACCCCGATAAAAACAGTTCCGCCGCTCGCGTTTGCAAATGCGACCAAGGTTTCAATTACATCTTTATTATATGCGCTCTTAAATTCGGTTGTCAAATTTTCAGAGATGGGTATTTTAATCATAATTAGACATTTCTCCGTTTTTTCTATATAAAATACTATTTGCGCGACGGGGAATTTCTCTTTTTTGTTTCCTTTTTTACTAAAATAGCTAATAGTTTTTTGTTGTATATATATATAATGTACATAAATCAGTATAAATACCGTAAAAAACGCGATAAACGTTTTAGCCTTTTTCAGCGACGAAGTAATGCTGAAAATAGTTTTTTTCCACTTTTAAACGCAA
>Ga0131853_10020040_pt1 | contig 12165 bp, 13 predicted proteins | sample TergutLab28metaG_FD_92764 | JGI IMG/M metagenome (GOLD analysis project Ga0131853, IMG submission 92764) | Labiotermes labralis P1 segment gut microbial communities from Petit-Saut dam, French Guiana - Lab288 P1 (version 2) (version 2) | ecosystem: Host-associated > Arthropoda: Insects >...
GGCGTATGCAACTAGTTTTGCTATTGCGGGTATTCCGCTAACGCAGCCTATTATGCCGGAGGCTATTATTTTCCTTGGTTGTGTACCTATTGCAGAGTATGGCTTGCCTTCCACAATGGAAATACCCGATAATGTAGAGAAATATTTGGAACATTATGACGCCGTGCTTCTGGAGTCTCATGGCGCATTAACTTGGGGCGGGGATTTGATTACTGCGTATCATAAAATGGAATCTCTCGAGTTTTATGCGGAATTGTTATATCGCTCAAAAATGTTGGGCGGGCCAAAAGAGTTAAACCAAACCGAAGTTAAGCGGCTTTATGAATTGCGCAAGAAACTGGGTATTCCCGGACGGCACCCGGCAGATTTATGCTTGAATAAGAGCGGACCCAACTGCCATAATTGTGGGGTTGGGGAGTAAAGTAAAATTCAACTGGTCGGAAAAACCGACCAGTTGAATTAATCATGAAAGCGGCTCTGCCGCTTTTTTTCTGCAAGGGGTAGCGGCTCGCCGAAGGCGAACCAGCGATTGCAGCAAAATTGCGAAGCAATTTCCTAGCATAAAATACAAAATCCATGGAACAGCTGTTCTGTGGATTTTTTTTTGATATGCGCCCAAGCGCTTTTTTTCAGTGACAAAATCTTAGACATATTCTATAATACTTGTATAATCAGCAAAAGAAGGATGTGTTAGTAATGGTAAAGGTCTTATCCGTATTTGGCACCCGGCCAGAAGCCACAAAAATGGTTCCATTAGTAATGGCAATGAACAAACACCCAGAGATAGATTCTAAGGTATGCGTAACAGCCCAACACCGGGAATTACTTGACCAAGTACTTACACCATTTAATATTAAACCAGATTACGACCTTAACATAATGTCTGTTGGGCAAACATTAACAGATGTTACAACAAAAGTTTTGCAGGGCATGGCCCCTATACTTGCAGATGCAAAACCAGATATTTTGCTGGTACATGGGGACACTATAACAACTTTTGCAGCATCGCTTGCAGCGTTTTTTGCCAAAGTAAGCGTAGGCCATGTAGAGGCCGGGCTGCGCACCTACGACAAATATCGCCCATATCCGGAAGAAATAAATAGAAAACTAACCACCGCTATAGCAGACCTGTATTTTGCCCCAACAGAACAATCGCGAGATAATTTATTAAAGGAAAATATACCGGGCAAGACTATTTTTGTTACAGGCAACACTGCTCTTGACCTAATCAACTACACAGCACAAGACAATTACCGCTTTAAATCAGATGCGCTTAACAATATAGACTTTACAAAACGGGTACTAATTATGACTGCCCACCGGATGGAAAACAGGGGTAAACCAATTGAAAATATCTGCCATGCAGCCAAGCGGGTAGTGGCCGACAACCCGGATGTATTTTTAGTATGGCCTGTTCACCCAGGCAAAGCAGCTTCTGAACCTGTTCACGCTATTTTAGGCGGGCAAGATCGGATACTTTTATTAGAACCGTGGTGTGTGTTCGATATGCACAACCTTATGAAGCGGGCTTATTTAATGCTTACAGATTCTGGTGGTATACAAGAAGAGGCTCCATCTTTTAACTTACCAACAATAGTTTTGCGAGAAGTAACAGAACGCCCGGAAGGGCTTCTTGCAGGCACAATGGTTCTTGCCGGGGTGGATGAAGACCGAATATATAATGAAGCAACCCGCCTGTTAACCGATAGGTTAGCGTATGACAAAATGGCGGCTGCATTAAACCCATATGGGGATGGAAAGGCCAGTGAGCGCATAATAGAAGCACTATTGCGTGAAAAGGAGCTTAAGTAACATGACAACCCTTGACAAAGAACTCCAAAAAAGAAATATACCTGATATTTTTTTAGGCAACGGCTGGGATAGCCAAGTGAGGCAAAAGTATGTAGACATCATGCAAAAAAATGAATACGGATACCTACCGCCTAAACCCATAAAAGTTGAAAGCAAGGAATACGAAGACCTTCGAGATGAAAATTGTTTTAACGGCACTGCGACATACAAAAAAATGCAAATCATTTGCCATCTTTCAGAGAACGACTACCCTTGGATAAGAAAAAAGCCCGAGCTTGGCAACATATTCACATTTGAAATAAATTGCTATATACCCAAAATTTCCACAGAAAAGAAAGTCCCCGCAGTTATTGCTATGAACGATAGAGATGCTTTCGATTTTAGTACATGTCCGGCAGATATACTTTGCGACCATGGAATTGCAGTGTTCAACTTGCGCTACCGCCGCATTGTAGAAGACCCCGTTAACCCAAAAGATTCAACCGAGTTTGATGAAAACGGGCTGGACCGCTTCGTTTATGGGAAACAGTTCCGCAAACTACAACCAGGCGAACGAGAAAGCGACGCGCCCGGCTCTATTGCCATGTGGGCTTGGGGCGTTTCACGGGTAATGGACTATGTGCAAACGCTTGACTTTGTTAACTTGGATATTGTTGTGGCGGCGGGGCACTCCCGCATTGGCAAAACAGTTTTGTTAGCCGCAGCAGTGGATGAACGTTTTGCCTATGTGTTCCCCAATGCTTCATGCGGCGGCGGTGTTTCGCTTTCACGCGGCAACCCGGTAGAATCTATGGAGTTTGTTGCAAACCGCTACCCTTACAGTAATTTATGGTTTTGTGAACAGTCCACCACTTTCAGTAGCGATAATTATATCGACCATAACGGTGAGCCGTTCGACCAGCACTTTCTTGTAGCTTGTATTGCCCCAAGAAAATTGTATGTAGGTAATGCAGTAGACGATGTATACTGCGATGCCGCTTCGGAATATCTTGCTTGCGTAGCTGCCAGCAAGGTATATAAACACTTGGGTTTGAAAGGTTTTGTTCACCCAGACAGGTTGCCTGAGCAAGGTGATAAATTTCACGATGGGGACATAGGATATCATTTGCGGCCGGGTGTACATGCGTTTATTCCAGATGATTGGAAAATGTTTTTGGAATTTTTAATGAATAGGAGTAAGCAATGTTAACAATGCAATGGTTTTTTGGAGACAGAGAAGCACTTACAGACGCCCATACCATTAGACGTGTGGTATTTATAGAAGAGCAGAACGTGCCAGAAGCAGATGAATTAGACGGCACAGACCACGCATGTATTCATCTTGTAGCTTACGATGGTGAAACACCGGTTAGCACAGGCAGGATAATGGTAACCCGTGAGGATTTTATTATCGGCCGTGTGGCAACAATAAAAAGCCACCGTGGCCAAGGCATTGCCACAGGCGTTATGCAGGCGTTAATTGATGCCTGCGTTACTATGGGCGGAGAAAGGCAAATTCTGCACGCACAAACTCACGCACGTAAGTTTTACGAAAAGTTAGGCTTTACCGCTTACGGGGAAGAATTTGACGATGCCGGTATTCCGCACATAGCCATGGAGCATTTTGGAACGGAGAGGCAATGCGGGAAATAGTACAGACAACAAGGAGGTTAACATGCGACTAGACAAATACCTAAAAGTAAGCCGAATAATAAAACGCCGCACCATAGCCAACGAAGCCTGCGACGCAGGCCGTGTAGAAATTAACGGCAAAGTGGCCAAAGCGTCTGTAGACGTAAAAGTTGGCGACATTGTAGCAATCAAATTTGGAGACAAAATTACAAAGCTGGAAATACTGGATGTAAAAGAAAATGTGCGTAAAGAAGATGCACAGGGTATGTATCGTATGGTGGAGTAAGGTGTTTTTGTAATATTCCATGTCCACCCCCCATATACTTGCATATAGTAATATACAAGAAAGGGGAATACCCAAATGCCACCATTACCACCAGCAAAAATGGAAGACCGCAAACGTGCCCCATCCCGCCACAGTGTTCAAATAGACAGGCGGGAAAACATAACTGTATCAGGGGTTATAGATGTTATTTCTTTCGACGAAGAATCCGTAATAGGCGAAACAGAGATGGGGATAATAATAATCAAAGGCGCAAACCTACATGTAAAACGTATTAACCTAGAAAATGGTGAACTGGTTGTTTCAGGGGAAGTTGATGGAATTAACTACGAAAGCCCGGGCAGCGGAGCTAAGGCAAAAAGTTTGATGGGTCGTTTATTTAGATGATACTCTCCATGTCCAACCAAGGCTGGCTATTCCTATCCACTGTACTTGTAGGCGCAACAATTGGCCTTTTTTACGATTTTTTCAGGATTTTACGCAAAACTACCCCCCACTCTACATGGGTGGTTCAACTAGAAGATGTACTGTTTTGGGTTATTGCCACAGGTGCAACGTTTTACTTTATGCTAAACCGCAATTTTGGGGAAATTCGTTTGTTTGCTCTGTTAGGTACAGCATGCGGTATTATACTTTATTTCGCCACAATTTCTAAAATTGTACTAAAAATTTCTGTTACAGTAATCAACTTTTTCAAGCGGGTTATTGCAGCGGCAATTCGCATAATAACATTGCCGTTGCGGTTTATTTTTAATTTAATTGCACCACCAATAAAAAAATTTTTATTTAAACGCCGTAAAAACTTGCGCACAGCCGCTAGGTATGGCAAAATTCAAGTGAAAAAAACAATGCGCAACTGGTTTATAATGCGCAAAAAGGTGTGAAATACAATGGCAGAAACAAATGAAGAAAAACTTGCGGAACCCAAAAAAAGAAAAAAAAGAAAAAAACCAATATCCAAAACATCGTTAATTTTTCTTATCTTTTGGGTAGCCATTATCAGCCTGTCTTTCATTCTTGTGGTTAACCAAGCCAGCACTTATAACGACTTGCGTACAGATTTAGAACGCCTTCATGAAGAGATTGATACACTTACTACAATTAATGAAGAGCTAGATCGCCAAATATTGTTTTTCGACAGCGATGACTATATAGAGCAACGTGCCAGAGAATGGCTAGGCATGGTACGCCCAAACGAAATTGTTTTTAGAAATATAGCAGCATCGGAATAGCGCGTACAAATGTAAAAACATTCGCACAGGAGGTACAAATGATAGACATAGCACTCGTTGGCACTGGCGGCATGATGCCCTTACCCGGGCGTTTTTTGTCGTCCATGCTGTGCAGGGTAAATGGCAAAATGATATTGTTCGACTGTGGCGAAGGCACGCAAGTGAGCCTTCGCATTTTGGGTTGGGGCTTTAAGCAAATTGATATAATTTGTTTTACTCACTTCCATGGAGACCATATATCTGGCCTACCGGGGCTGCTTTTAACCATGGCAAACGCAGAGCGCACAGAACCGCTTAAACTTTTTGGCCCCAAAGGGCTTGAGCATGTTGTTAAGAGCCTGTGCATAATAGCACAAGACCTCCCATTTCCCTTGGAATTTTACGAATGGAACGCCGCCAGTACCTATACAGAGGACATGCTGTGCATAAAAACACTGCCCCTAAACCACCGTGCACCATGCTTCGCATACAGTGTAGAGTTAGCACGCCGGGGTAAGTTTGATTTGGAACGTGCAAAAATGCAAAATATCCCAATGCAAATTTGGAGCCAATTGCAGAAACAAAATGACAATCCTATCGTATATAATGGTAAGACATATACAAGCGACATGGTTTTAGGTGAGCCACGGAAGGGTTTAAAATTGATATTTTGCACAGACACCCGCCCTGTACCGGAACTGCCAAACTTCGCCCAAGAAGCAGACTTGTTTATTTGCGAAGGCATGTATGGCGACCCGGAAAAACAAGAAAAGACAGCCATGCGCAAACACATGACTTTTCAGGAAGCAGCGCATATAGCCAAAGCCGCAAACGTAAAAGAAATGTGGTTAACCCATTTTAGCCCTGCACTACCCGACCCATATAATTATCTGGAAAATGCAACCGCAATTTTCCCCAACACAAAAATTGGTAAAGACCGAAAGACAACAACATTAATATATGAAGACTAAATTAAGCGAAAGAAGCGAACTTCACAATTAGAAAGGCAAGGTGAACCAATGACAACAGACACACGCACAGATATTGAGCTCATTCAACAATGCCTTGCCGGCAACGAATTATCTGATTTTTGTTTTGAGGAACTGGTAAACAGGTATAAAAACCTCGTATACTCCATAATTCTGCGCCAGACAAAAAACAAAGACGAAGCTAATGACCTAGCACAAGACGTTTTCCTAAAAGTATACAAAAACTTAGCACGCTACACTTCCGAGTTCAAATTTAGTACATGGATAATGCGGATAACATCCAACCATATAATAGATCAGCACCGTAAAAAGAAAATGGAAACAGTGTCTTATGAAGAATACACAGCAGACGGCGGCATAACCGGAACAACATCTTCTACCGAAACAGTATATCTTCAACAAGAAAATACAGAGCGTATAAACAAAATATTAACCGGCCTACCCGAGCAATATAAAGTTCCCGTGGTGCTATACCACCAACATGGGCTTAGCTATCAACAAATTTCAGATACAATCGGCGAGCCTGTATCAAAAATAAAAAACCGAATTTTTCGGGGACGCAAATTACTAAAAGAACTACTGGTGGAAGGGGAGTAAATAATATGAAACATAAGCATCATGAACACGTTTTTCGAGAACCTATGCAAAACATGGACTGCGCTCAAGCAGAGGTTGCAGTGCTTAAGCATATGGAGCAAACTATTTCCACAGAAGATGCCCAAAGGCTTGCCCAGCACGTGAAACATTGCCAATCCTGCAAAGAGTATTACCTTGCCTTCGATGAAATAATGGAATATGCGTCTGCAGAAACAGACTGGCAGGAAGCACCAGAAGGCTTTACCGCCGCAGTAATGGCAAGCGTAGGCGAAATACACGCAAAACAAACCCAGCCGGAAATTTCTGCAGAAATTAATAACCGTGTGAATTATGTACTGCATGTGTTATGGGGCATGGGTGCAATTCTTTTAGGAGTAGCTTTTTTCTTTGTATATAACCCAGAGCATTTTGCAAACTTGGTGGAAATGTCTCCTAACCTTGCAAGCATTTCTGCTGCGGTTTCGGGCATGTGGGCTTCCATAAGCCAGTGGATAGACAGAGTAATGCAAAGCCAAGGCCTGCCTACAGAAACCAACCTTGGCATTATGGCGTTGCTGTTTGTGTTAGTACTGGGGTCTCTACTGGTTGTCCTTCACAGAGACCAAGAGCGTAAAGAGCAGGGGGCTTCTTCTTGATTATATTAGGAATAGAAACCAGTTGCGACGAAACATCTGCCGCAGTTGTAAAAGACGGGCGACAAGTTCTTTCTAATATTATTGCATCTCAGGTAGATGTGCATGCCCCTTTTGGTGGTGTAGTTCCAGAACTTGCCGCCCGCCGCCATATCGAAAATATTGGATACATTGTAGGGGAAGCTATTTCCCAAGCAGGGCTTACACTTGAAAATATAGATGCATATGCCGTAGCAAACGGCCCCGGCCTTGCAGGCGCATTGCTTGTGGGGCTGAACTACGCAAAGGGTTTAGCATACGCAAATCAAAAGCCGCTAGTCGGCGTTCATCATATAGAAGCGCATGTTTGCGCAAATTATCTTGGAATTAACGAGGGCGATTTACAACCGCCCTTTTTGTCATTGGTAGTTTCCGGCGGGCATACCTCTATATTGGCTGTAGAAGACTACGACACTTACCGCATATTAGGCTCTACCCGAGACGATGCAGCAGGAGAAGCATTTGACAAAACCGCAAGAGTGTTAGGTTTACCATACCCAGGCGGACCGCAAATAGACAAGCTGGCCAAAGTAGGCAACGAGCTGGCTATATCCTTCCCCCGTGCAAGAATTGACGGGCTGGATTTTAGCTTTAGCGGGTTAAAAACCGCTGTTATGCAATACAAGGCAAAAAACGCAGATACACCTGTGGAAGATGTCGCCGCTTCTTTCCAAAAAGCTGTGGTGGATGTACTTGTAGAGCGTACTATTACGGCTTGTTTGCAAGAAGGATATGCAAAAGTAGCATTAGCCGGTGGCGTGGCCTGCAATAGCGGCCTACGCACTGCAATGGAAGCTGCTTGCAAAGAAAAAGGGCTACAGCTTTTTATGCCGCAACCCATATTCTGTACCGATAATGCTGCCATGATAGCGTGCAGAGGATACTATCGCATAGGCGATAATTATGCCGACGGGTGGGACTTGAACGCTTTCCCCGGACGTATGGTGTAGCCTAGAAACCGCTATACCACCCTGCGAATAGTCTCCACAACACTTTCGTTCCTTAGTCGTGCGGCGGAAAACCTTGTGGTAACAAAAGTTACAATAAAAATACCGGCAATACACACAAGAGTTATTTCCCATGGGAATATGAAATTAAACCGTACTCTATCCATTTGTGTGCCAATGTACACACCATATGCCGCTAATGCCCCAAGTGGTAGCCCAAACAACAATGCTCTTGCAGAGGAAATTATACTTTCCAGTGCGAGCATTTTTTTTATGCCCCTTGGAGTCATGCCAATACTGGTTAGTACGGCAAACTCACGGGCTCTAATACGGGTGTTGGTTGAAATTGTACTTATTACATTTGTAAGGGCAATTAACGTAAGCATGATGGAAAACCCGTATACCAGCAAGGTAATTATATTGTTTAATATTCGTATTTCAGAATTGCGAGCATCTAGGCTGTTTATGGAGCTGCTCATGTTGCCTAGGTCGAAGAAATATTCATCTCGTATTTCGTGCAAAAATTCCATAAACTCTGTCGAGTGGTTGGTTTGAATGAACCAATAATATGAGGCAATGGGGAAATCGGGGACAATTATACTTAGTATCGAGTACGATGGAAAAAGTATATCTTCCGGCATATGATGGATTTGCCCATGGATAAAGATGTCTGGCGGAGCGCTTCCGTAACGGCTTCCGAAGCTACCGAAAGAGGTTGATGGCAAAAGGCTTAAATTTGCCCCAACTAAATGGGTAAAAGGGTGAGTTTGGCGGGTTATTCCAAGTACATCTGTTTCGTTGCGTACATTTAATAATACGTTTGAGCCGTGCGGTACACCCGCTTCGTTTATGATGCGGGAATACACTTCCGGTGCAACTGTTATTATTCTAACGGTTTCCAGCTCATAATTTACATATGTGTCAAACAAAGAGTGGGAATACCCACGAACAACTGCTCCCGGGAATTCTTCCATGCGGCTAGTAACATCTCGGATTAATTCTGGCGGGATGTCCATAACGCTTCTGCGGGAGTAGAATACAACATTTGCGTCGATGTTGTCATAGTGCATGATATTCCACTGCCTAAGCAAATTTTCCCGCAGGCTGGCGGTTGCTAAAAGTAGAACTATGCTGATTGTAAGAGATAGAACTGTAGCACGGTAGTTCCGGCGGCTGCGCTTCATTTGCTTGGCCGCTAAGTGGCCTTCTATACCAAACAGCAGGCGGCTTAGCCCCAAAGTGCGGATTTTTTTTACTCTTATGTCGTCTCCATGGAAAAGTGCAGAAACAGCAGGGTGTTTAGCAGCCCTGTATCCGGGCAGCCAGGCAGAAAGAAGTACTACCGCAAACGATGCCAATATAGCCCCTGCCAACGCCAAAGCCGACACTGTAAAAGGAAGGCTAAAATCTGCTATATGAGCGATGGGACGCAACATGTGGTTGATAATTTCCAACACAGAAAACTGCACAGCTAGCCCAACCGCCAAGCCAACAGGAATACCTATTAAACCTAGATAAAAAGCTTCGTACATAATAACAGACCTAATTTGTGCCTTTGTTGCCCCAACGCTCTTTAGAATGCCAAACTGCCGCACACGCTCCCCAGCAGAAACTCTGAACGCATTGGAGATTACGATAATAGACGCCACTGCAATTACCAACCCCAACACAAGGGCAATTACCAAAAAGCCCAACCTCTCCCGAAAATTTATACCCATATTTTCGGAAGCTAAATATGCCATTGCAGAAGAAGCGAACCCATTTACTGCTGTAAGCATTGCTACGCTTAGGCTAATGCCAATAAGCGTCCATATTGTGCGCTTTTTCGCAGTCATTAATTGCTGTACTGCCAATGCTTTTATTATTTTTGCTGTCATTGTATAGCCACCATGCTTTCGTCCCGCAATATTTTACCATCGCTTAATGTAATAATGCGGTCTGCTTGCAGGGCAATTTGCTCGTCGTGGGTAATTAGTATAATTGTTTGGCTAAAGCGCTTGTTTGCAAGCAGCAATAAATCAATAATGGTGCGGCTGGAGTTACTGTCTAGGTTGCCTGTAGGTTCGTCGGCAAGTATAACGGCGGGTTTGTTTATTAGTGCACGAGCTAAGGAAACCCGCTGTTGCTGCCCACCGGATAGCTGGCTTGGCAAATGGTTTGCACGGGAAGTAAGGCCTGTTGTTTCCAAAAGCTCTGCAAGAGTTGCGTCGCTGGGTTTGCGCTTGTCTAGTAAAAATGGCAGCATTATGTTTTCTTCTGCAGTTAATGTGGGAATTAGGTTGTAGAATTGGTAGACGATACCCATATTGCGGCGGCGGAAAATTGCCAAGTTGGATTCGTTCATTTCAAAAATTTCCTGGCCGTCTATGGTTACTTTGCCGTGGGTTGGGCGGTCTACACCGCCTAGTAGGTGTAGGAGTGTGGATTTGCCGCTGCCGGATGCACCTACGATGGAGACGAATTGGCCTTTGGGTACGGTGAAGGATACGTTGTTTAAGGCTGTAATTTGAGCGTCGCCTTTGCCGTAGGTTTTTGTTAGGTTTTGTACGGATAGTATGTTCATTTTTTTCCTCCATTGTTAAACTTCAATTGATTTCAAATGATTTCAAAATATGGTTTCAAAATGAGACCAGTTGAAGTTTGATGAGATATGTGTTGTTGGTTGTTATGGTAGAAGTATACATGTTTTTTGTGACTGTAAAGTGACTTTTGTGGTTTTTTTTGTGACAGTTTTGTCACTGGGAGGAGAACTTTTTTTGAGCACTTAAATGATACAGTTTTATTTCATGTTTTTTTCTGAATTTCAAAGATGTTACATATTTCTGTATTGATACCTTCCCATGTTCAGTAATTTATACTACAGCCGTTCCGAATGGATAAACTATGCTGTAATGAAAAGAAGGCACACCACGATTCTTGACGGAAATATCATATTATTGTAATATGTTGCCATCACATATACGTAAAAGCATTTTGCGATATATGAAGTAATAATAAGAGTTGGGAGAGAGGCCTTATGATTATAGAGCAAACTTCGAAAGCTCTCGTTAAATTTGTAGCAGGGATGGCATTAAAAGCTGTGGCCGAGCAATTGAGCAGTAGATTTCACAAGTGTAGATTAAAAAGAGATGTAAAGGCATTTGCAAAACGGCAGTTTAACAACAAGTATACACATTTGCCCCACAAAAGCGAAATTGATTTTGGTGGCTTGCTGGAATATGTAAATGATAATTTATTAGATGAAATTCAAATATATTTATTTGACACCAACATGGATAGAAGAAGTAGCCGTAAAAATCACATGTTGCTTATGGCATATAGGTATACCCAAGCAACCAATGACTCCAAAAAGGAAGAGATTGAAAATTTTATTAATGCCACGCTAGACATTGCAAGGGATTACTATGAAAAAAGATTGGATGCTAAGGATAAGCTGCTAAACAACATTAATGTTGAAAGCATACTGAAACCGATATTAAAGAAACTTGATGAAATACCCAGGCAAACAGCAGATCTAGTTGTTGCAGAGCTTGAGCGTAAAGGAAAGTTTGTAGCCAGCAACTCTCCTGGCACCCCTCACCTCTTAACCATGCAACCTTCGCAAGCAGGCAAACATTTTATGCACCGTGGCAAAACGGTAGAAGAATTGCATGAGGCAATAAAGCAGAAGCAAAAACTTGCACTAATAAACGGCTTGGGTGGAATTGGAAAAACAACTGTTGCAAAAGCGTTATATCACGAGGTTAAAGATGAATTTAAACATATTGCATGGGTAGAGTTCCAGACCAGTGTAGAGGAGAGCCTGCTTAACTCGTTTACAATTTACAATAGCAATAATGAGGAAAAAGCCGTTAGATACAATAAAATAAAAGAGTTCCTCCAAAATGCTACAAGCGACACTATTATTTTTATAGACAATATATCTGATGATGAAGCCGGGGTAGATTTTTTACAGCGGCTTAATGCAGTGGTTGTGCTTACATCAAGGTTGCATAAAGTAAACCATTTTAAAACATTCCCTATAGGCTTTATGTCGGAAGAACA
>Ga0131853_10020042_pt1 | contig 12165 bp, 12 predicted proteins | sample TergutLab28metaG_FD_92764 | JGI IMG/M metagenome (GOLD analysis project Ga0131853, IMG submission 92764) | Labiotermes labralis P1 segment gut microbial communities from Petit-Saut dam, French Guiana - Lab288 P1 (version 2) (version 2) | ecosystem: Host-associated > Arthropoda: Insects >...
ATCACAAAAAAAGGGTTGATTTTTTGTCCGGGGTGTGGTATGATTATCCATGTTATTTGAGATTTGACAATCGTTCTACAACTCGAATGGTGGTCCAAATATTCAGTAATCGCGTGTTGGGCGGAGTGAAAGACAGCGCAAACCCCTGAAAATACAGGAGGTTGGCAAGTCCCTTAATTCCACCCGCACCACGTTAGAGCAAAGTCCGCTCTGCTTCGTTTCCGCGTAAACAGGCTTTGCTCGGGACAGATGAAGCAATAGCGCGGCAGGCAATATATAGCCGCGAATAATTTCGAGCAGCCTTTGCACTGCTCTTTTGTTTTTTAGCTGTTCAAGCACACCATTGAACATTTTGAGGAGGAACATGATGTCTGGTAAACTGGCGTATGTGGCGATGGCTACGGATTTATATCACTCAGGCCACGTCAACATTATCAACCACGCGGCGGAATACGGCAAGGTGATTGTCGGGGTATTGACTGACGAGGCCATTGCGACATACAAGCGACCGCCGATTTTGGATACGCAAGAGCGGATGAAGATTGCTGCCAGTTTTAAGCACGTTGACCGCGTAGTTGTGCAAGAGCAATTGGATTATACAGCGACGTTGCGGGAATTAAAGCCGGATTTTGTGCTGCACGGCGATGACTGGCGCACGGGACATATGCAAATCATTCGTGATAAGGTGCTAACTGTGCTTAAGGAATGGGGCGGCCAATTGGTTGAAATCCCTTACACTGAGCATTTGTCAAGCGATAAGTTATCGCGACAACTTGCCACTATGCATTCTACTTCTGACCAACGGCGGGCGCAATTGCGCAAATTGCTGAATCTTAAACCCTATGTTCGCGCTATTGATACGTCCAACGGCTTGACCGGCATTATTGCCGAAAACGCCCGTGTGATGGACGAGGCGACTATGACGCTCAAAGAATTCGATGCCATGTGGATTTCCAGCCTTTGTGACTCTGCTTTTAAGGGAAAGCCGGATATTGAATTGGTCGATTTGACCAGCCGCATCAACACCATCAACGAGATTATGGAGGTGACCACCAAACCTATCATTCTCGACGGCGACACCGGCGGTAAGGTTGAGCATTTTACATTCCATGTCAAGACGTTAGAGCGCATCGGCGTGTCGGCCATCATTATTGAAGACAAAACGGGTTTGAAGCAGAACTCTCTCTTTGGCACCGACGTTGAGCAAGTGTTGGATGACCCCGAGGAGTTTGCCGCCAAGATTACAGCGGGCAAGCACGCACAGGCCACCCGTGACTTTATGATCATTGCCCGATTGGAGAGCCTTATCGCCGGTAAAGGTGTGGACGACGCGTTTATGCGAGCGAAAATCTATATAGATGCCGGGGCTGATGCTGTAATGATTCACAGCAAAGAAAAGGACGGACGCGATATTTTTCAATTCATGGAAAAATTCCGTGCCTATTCATCCAATATTCCCATTGTGGTGGTGCCCACGACATATAATCAATTTACCGAAGAAGAATTGCACGCCAAAGGCGCGAATATCATCATCCATGCCAACCACTTATTGCGTAGTGCCTACCCTGCCATGATGAAAACGGCGCAGAGTATATTAACAAATGGTAACAGCAAGCAAGCCTCGGCGGATTACTGCATGAGCATCAAAGAAGTGCTGACTTTTATCGGTTAAGGCATAGAATCAACATAAGGGCGGGAATTATCCCGCCCTTGTTTCAGAAAAGGAGCTATTTTATGAAAACCGAAGCATTTTTCTCTGTATTAGATAATTTGGGCGCAGAGTTCTACACCGGCGTACCCGATTCATTGCTGACACCGTTTATCGATGAGGTTATGGATAGGCATGGCATTTCTAATTCACACATCGTAGCTGCTAACGAAGGCGCGGCGGTTGGATTGGCTGCCGGGCATTATTTGGCGACTGGTAAGCCGGCTGTAGTATATATGCAAAACAGCGGTATCGGCAACACTGTCAATCCCATTTGCTCATTGCTGCATGAAAAAGTATACGCGATACCAGCGATATTTGTCATTGGTTGGCGTGGCGAGCCAGGCATAAAGGATGAGCCGCAGCACGTTTTTCAAGGTGAGGCAACGCTGCCGATGTTGGATTGCTTGCAAGTTCCTTACATCGTTGTGTCAAAAGACACCGATGACTTGAGTGCCGCCGCTGCTGAATTTAAGCGGCATATCGCAAGCGGACAGTCTGTCGCCTTTGTTATCAGCAAAGGCGCGTTAGAGAATGCCAACAAGCAAAAATATACCTCTGACGCCGCATTGGCGCGGGAGGACGCGCTGAAAACAATCCTTGACTGTACAAACGATAACGCCGTCTATGTCTGCACGACGGGCAAGTTATCCCGTGAGATATTTGAGATTCGCGAGCAGAATGGTCAAGGACATGAGTTTGACTTTCTAACGGTCGGCTCCATGGGTCACAGTTTGATGATTGCTTACGGCATTGCACTGGCCAGATCGAACAAGCAAATATATTGCCTTGATGGCGATGGTGCGGTGCTGATGCATATGGGCAGCTTAGCGGTTGTCGGCGCGCATCGTCCGGAGAATTTGACGCATATTGTCATGAACAACGGTGCGCACGAAACAGTGGGCGGATTACCGACTGTCGGTGGGCAATTGAATTTCTGCGAAACGGCGAAAACGCTGGGCTACGCGCAGGCATTCCGTGTTGAATGTCAAGATGAGTTGGCGGCCGTTTTGGCTCGTTCGAAAGACGCTTGCGGCCCAATTTTAGTAGAAGTTATTTGCAACTTGGCTTCCCGCGCTGATTTGGGGCGACCGACCACAACGCCGATTTTTAACAAAAACGCGTTGATGGATTATTTAAAGGAGTCGTAGGTATGGCACAAGTAGTATATGCCGGCATTGATACATTACGGCATATGAGCGAGATTGTCAGTGGTGCGAAAAGGCCATTTGTTGTGTGTAAGCCGCGAGTGAAAGAGAGTTTGCCACGGCTTGATTCGACTGTGTATTTTGACCAATTTACGCCTAATCCCATGTTGGCCGATGTGCTAGACGGCGTTGCATTATTCGAGCGGGAATCATGCGACTTTATGGTGTCCGTCGGCGGCGGCAGTGCAATTGATGTTGCCAAAGGCATTAATATTTTGCAGGGCGACGACTCGGCAGCGTTGTTGGACGCGCCGCGAGCACGGCATTTGACGGTGCCGACCACGGCAGGCACAGGTAGTGAATCAACCTGTTTTTCTGTATTGTACAAAGACGGTGAGAAGATCTCGGTTGAGCAGGCAGGCATCTTACCCGAATTTGTCATTCTCGATCCTGTGTTTTTGCGTACGTTACCGCTATATCACAAAAAAAGTGCATTGCTCGACGCGTTGTGTCAAGCGCTTGAGTCGCTTTGGGCGAAAGGCAAAACGCCGACAAGCAAGGCATACGCACTAGATGCCATTGATGTAATTTTGGCCGATATGGATGGTTACCTTGCCGGCGATGACAGCAGCGCATTGCGGATTTTGCAGGCAGCCAATCTGTCGGGCAAGGCCATCAACATCGGCAAGACAACGGCGGCGCACGCTATGAGTTATAAGCTATCAACAGTGTTTGGCATTGCGCACGGGCATGCGGTGGCGCTGTGTTTGCCCTATGTTGCCGAGCATCTGCTGGCGGTGGGCGCAGCACCATCGGAGTTTTCACAAAAAGACTATGATAGATTTGTTTCGATATTGATTGGGCTGGATATGGCCTTTGATTTTGCCGCACATGGTGATGTTTCGGAAGCGATGATTGCGTCATTGGCGGCTTCAGTAAATCCCGGGCGTCTGGGCAATCACGCTGTTGACATTTCGACCGATACGTTGGCAAGTATGTATCGCAAAGTGTTGGAGAACGCAGTATTTAGTGGGTAATTTTGGTGCAAGAAAAAATGCCTTTACTTTCTACCCTATCTTTTTTTCGCAGGATAGCAGTGATTTTATTTGTAAATTTTCAACAGTATACAGACCTGCTTCGACCAGCAAGGCTAAAGCACGTTGTTTGCTGACGCCCGGCGGCTTATCCCGCAGCATATCCTGGGGGATGTGATACCGCGCATCATCAATGTGGATGACGCTTTCTACTACTTTGATGTCCCAGCCGCTGCCAAGTTCCAGCACGATATTACCCGGGCGCGGCTGTAATGGCACGGCTTGCGGCGGCGCATCGAAAAGTAGAAATATATCAGTATCGGCGCGGCAGTCTGTTACTGACTGTTCTAACACGCTGATTCCATAGTCGTGGCGCAATTGTCGCGCCATCAATTCAGTGTCAATGCCGCCACTCAATGTAAATGTCTTGACATGGCGGCATACCGTGCGGGCGGCGGCGATGGCTTGGTTGTTGAGGCGCGGCGCAATGACAACAGCATTGCGTTCATTCAGCTGCACATCGCGCTGCTCGGCGATGTGAAAAAGCAGTTTTGCTGCCATTGAAGGCAAGAGTGTGCGGATGTCGGGCTGTCGCAGGCCGTATTCATGCAGCAAATTGCTGTATTCGCATGCATTCGGCAACAAAACATATGTAACATGACGTTCGGCAATATGCGCTAAAGCTTGCCGCACCAACTGTTGGCGCGCTTGCGACGGCTGTCGGCAAGTAAATGTGATATGCACTTGCAAGGCCTTTAACCCCCATCGTCGTTGTGGGTTGATAATAATGCGTGAGCGGCGTTTTAGGCTCTCGGCCAAGCGTTGCCGCCATGATGGTTCAGGGATTATTTCGAAGGCTAGAACAGCAAACATAGTTTTATTCTCCACAAGATAGATCTTGCGGTATCCCCTTTCTTGATTTTGTCGAAAAATTTCCGGCGATGCATTTCTATTCTATGCAGACAAGCTGTTTCGTTATGACTTTCATGGCAATTCAACGTTAAGTTGCATCGCCGTGCTTCTCTCAACCATCCATTGATTGATTTTTTGAACATTTGTGCTACAATATGACACAGATGCAATGGATTTCGAAACGAGGAGCGTAAAGGACAAAACGAATGACTGCTTATGAACTAATGACTAAAACAAATCATCATCTGCTCAACGGCGGCGCGTTAACTGATGTGCAAAAGGCGAATATTGTGCGCCAGTTGCTTGCCGCACGAAATACACCGGAGACGACACAGCGGTTTTATCGCGGTATGAGAAATCCGGGCAACACCGATGGTATGTATCCCCTCTTTTACATTCCGCCGTATAATGATGGAAAGAAGTATCAGACTGTGATTGCTATGTCGCCTAAAACGCATATCCTGTCGGCCAACTCATATGAACTTGAAATATTACGACTATTGCATATTTTTGCGCCACACGATGCCGATGTATGCTATATGGTTGGCGAAACATTGAAACGGCTGAAAATAACTTGCTTCGGCTATAAACATTGCGCTGTTGGCGAGTGTTTTGAGACATCGATTGTTGTATTACGGTTTTTGGTGGCTGTTGCGCCAACAGATACAAATTGGCTGAAAAAACAAGTTTCCGTATTCGATAAACATTACGCCGACAAGCGGCGGCATGGCGGTGTGTTGAAATATTATCGACTGTGCCTTTCCGAGATGTCATACTCCGACAAACCTTGACAATATAGTCCACATAGTGTAGTGTATTGTTAGGAAAAAGACATAAGGAAATTTGCAAATTTATGAAAAAATTTATTGTGACGGGAAGCATTCTGTTGTTTGCTGTGATTGTGGTCATAACGTTTATATATTTCATACCCCAAATTAATCAAGGTGGCAATGATTCTCATGCGCCACCGCCGCAGGAGAGTATAACGCAAGCGCCGCCGCAGAAGGACACTGAGGAATGTCCCGACGCTGAGGCTGAAGAATTACGTGCACGGAGAACAGCTCTTTTAGAAGAGGCTGACTTTATGCTCCGTGGCTATTTTTATCAAGAGGCTATTGAGCTATTAAATGCGGATGAGACGTTAATCAACGATGAGACGCGGGATCTGGAGGCGCGAATTCTTGAAGCAAAGGATAGCTTGGTGCTGTTTGAAGGACAAGTCAAGCATATCTTTTTCCACAGCTTGATTCTTTACCCTGAATTGCTATTTCCGGATTTATCTAACCCAACGGGCGGGTATAGAGAGAGTTTTATATATCAAACTGAATTTATCAAAATGCTGCCCCAGCTGCTTGAACATGGCTGGGTGCTATACAACATTAATGATGTCTTTAGGGTCGGTGAAGACGGTCATATGGAGCGACGTGAAATTTGGCTGCCGCCGGGCCGGCGACCGCTGATACTGTCGATAGACGACCCGACATATCATTACAGCCGCGGCTTTGCTAACCGTTTGCTTGTCGACGAAGACGGCATACTAAAAACCGAAGTGATTACGCCGGATGGGGAGACTATTCTGACCAATGACGGCGACATTCAATTGATTTTGAATGACTTTATACGAGAGCACCCTGAATTTTCCTGGCGCGGGCACAGGGGTATTATTGCCGCCACGGGCTTTATGGGCATCTTTGGCTATGACTTACAAACCGAAGAATCGCGTGCCGAGGCAATTAAAGTAGCTGAATACTTAAAAGAAACCGGCTGGCTCTTTGCCAACCATAGCTTTACCCATAGCCGACGACCCGGTTGGTGGGCGCCAGACGCCAGTGTGGCAAACATTCGGAGTGACGTTGAGCGTTGGCGCAAAAAAATTGAACCCATCATTGGTGAAACGAATATTCTAATCGCGCCATTTGGTTTTGTGTTGCCACCCCATGCCATGGAAGTTATTCTCGACAATGGCTTTAATATCTATTGTAATGTAGATTTCAATCAGCCCGCGTTTGTACGCCAAAGATATGTTTTGCAAGGGCGTATTGAAATTGGCGGCTTTTCCATGCGGTCGCAGCGTTGGGCAGCGTATATCACTGAGCATTTCTTTGACGTAGAGAGTGTGCTGGATGCAAGGATTGCGCGATGATTTTGGCATGCTTAAGAAGAAACCCCATAAGATAGGGCTTGGATACGCCTCTCTTATGGGGTTCATATGCCAATAACGGCTATTTTATGTTTTGCAAAAAAACGGAAACTTATGTGGCAGATTTCTTATTTATCAATCATCCTTTTGCCAAGGCGCCGTAATCATTCTCAATCCTTGCTTAACAGATACGCCACAGGTGATACGCCAAAAATCTTTGCAAATTTCGACTCACAATGTATTCCCGAAACGTTATGCCTTCAACTTCATGAAATTTTTTGGTTGCATAAAAATATGAATATCCCAGACGCTCGGCAAACTCAGACAGCGAGGGGATATTTTCTATATCTTTGTCAATCCAATGCTTCATCATTTGAATCATATCATTCCATGAGCACAAAGAAATCACCTCCCAAAATGATTGTAATCGATGTACTTCATATTTTCTTGACATTTGTTGCAATATAAATAAAAGTATCACATACCATCGGACTTGTTGTCAAGGATTTTCTATGTATGGAGGGGGCGTGCGCCTCTATGTGTTCCGGTTTTACATTTCTCATTCGCTACCCCACGATATATAAAACAAGCCCGTAGACCACCGATACCGCAATACCGTAGACCAGCACCGGACCGGCGACAATAAACATTCGCGCACTCATGCCCATGACCAATCCTTCACTTTTAAACTCCATGGCGGGTGCGACAATGGCATTGGAAAAACCCGTAATCGGCACCAGCGTGCCTGCTCCGGCATGCTTTGCGAGTTTGTCATATAACCCCAGCGCGGTAAAAATGGCAGCAAGTAAAATCAGCGCCATCGGCATGGCCATTTTCACATGTTCCTCATTGACTCCCAGCTCAGTAAATGCGAGCTTGGCCCCCTGCCCCACTGCGCAAATCGCGCCACCAACGAGAAAGGCCAACACTGTATTCTTGACAACCGGGCTCTTGGGATCTTTTTCTTTAAGATATTCTTTATATTGTTTGTTTGTCATTTTCATGGGCATAGTATGCTCTTGTATGCGCATAGATATTCATGGGCAAACTGCCTATGAGGTATTATCATGGAAAAATTACGCGAGCTGTCAGAATTTTCTGTTGAATTATCATCTTTTGAGCAACTCCCGCGCAGCAAACCGCATGTCGGGCGCTATCACATTTCGGTGGTTTCGGCAAAAATTAACGAAAAAGAGAGCAAATCAGAGCAAACAAAAGCATAAGAGTATTATTTTTATTAGATTAAATGCATTGGTCAGAGAATGTCAAATTTTACATTTGCCAATTACGCGGCAAGCGCGTATAATACAAGAAAGGTCAAAGATAGTCAATGTCAAACATCGGGAGATATTGTTTATGCGAATCAGCAACGAAATTGCTCGTTTTATTTACGATATGCTGCATGAGGCAGATGGCGTTGCCGAGTTGCAACGCGGCGCGCTGGCAGATAGGTTTAACTGCGCGCCCAGCCAAATCAATTATGTCATTGCCACACGATTTTCGCCCGAGCGCGGGTATATCATTGAAAGTCGGCGGGGCGGCGGCGGGTATATCCGTATCACACGTGTGCGTGGCGATGGGCAAAATTTGCTTATGCACGCCGTCAGTGCCATAGGGCAATTGATTGACGCACGAAGCACCGCCACTATAATCGACAATCTGCGCCATACCGATGCGCTGGATGAACGACAATCCGCGCTACTGGCCGCCGCGACTTCAGATAACGCATTGCGCCCTGTACCGCAGCCATTGCGTGACACGGTGCGCGCCAATATTTTTAAGCACACGATGCTTTCTATCTTAGAAAGGAGATAATCATTATGTTATGTGATCGCTGCCATGCGCATCCCGCGTACATCAACATGCAAGTCACTGTCAATGGACTTGCGCGTCAACAACACATCTGTGTGCATTGCGCGCAAGCCATACAGGGCGCGTCGGAACTGCCAAGTATTCTATCTTGGGATATTCGACGCTCCGCTTTACGCTGCGATGTATGCGGCATGAGCCAACAAGAATTGACAAATTCGGCACGTGTTGGCTGTGCCAAGTGCTATGACGTTTTTGCCAACATTCTGACACCATACATCCGACAAATTCACGGCCAGGCCGAATATGTCGGTGACACGCCACCTAACTATACACCGTCGCCTGCCGAACAACTACGAAAGCTGCAACGACATATGCAGTCGGCCATCGAACAACAGAACTTTGAGGAGGCGGCACGACTGCGCGATGAAATCAAGGTGTTGGAGGTGCAACATGAGCCAAACTAATGTAGTGTCCAGCCGTGTGCGGTTGGCGCGAAATCAAGTTGACCTCCCCTTCCCTGCCCGTATGGACGATATACAAAAACAACAAGTCTGGCAAACCGTGTGCCGTGCCTTGCCCGACACATATGACAAAATGTCTATCAACCAAAACGACTTGACAGGGCCGGCCATGCTTGCCGAACAACACTGGGTATCGCCCGAACTATTGCATGCTAAAGGCACACGCGGGGCGGCAATTGATCAGCAAAACGGCATCAGCGTTATGGTCAATGAAGAGGATCACTTACGCATTCAAGCCATTCAACCTGGCTTTTCATTGAAAGACACATTGCGCACTTGCACGGAGACAGAGCAGATGTTAGGCCAAACAATCCCTTACGCATTCAGCGATAAGTATGGCTACTTGACAGCCTGTCCAACCAACCTGGGTGCTGGTCTTCGAGTTTCTGCGATGCTACATCTTCCGGCGTTGACACAGAGTGGACATATTCGGCATATTATCGCCGAAGTTGATAAAATTGGACACTTAGTACGCGGTTTTTATGGTGAAGGCAGTGACGCGCTGGGCGGCTATTATCAAATTTCCAACCGCAACTCTCTAGGGCTAACACCGGAAGAAATTGTCAAACGTCTGCAAAGCACAGTGTCGGGAATTCTGGCAAAAGAAGACGCCGTTCGAAAAGCGTGGCGCAATGACAACCCAGTGACATGGGAAGATCGTGTATGGCGCGCTTATGGCATACTGAAACATGCAAAACTCATGAGTTTCGAAGAGGCACTGAGCCATCTGTCATTGCTGCGTATGGGTATGCTAGAGGACATTATCCCCATACTCTCTATCGAAGACATAGACAAACTCAACCAAACCATCGGCCCGCATACACTATCTCAAAAGGCGGCAAAACAACTTGGAACGCAAGAGAGGGACGCATGTCGGGCGGAGATTATACACAATGCACTATCCGTCACCAGCTAACCCGGCGTTAATTACAAAGCAATATGGCAGGGGTAGTTTTAGCGCCCCCAGCCGCCGATAAAATCAAGAAAGGAGACCCCACGAAACCTATTTCGTAGGGAATGAAGAACATGCAAGACAAACGATTTACAGACCGTGCGCAAACGGCTATGAAGCTGGCGCTGCAAGCGGCGACACAATTGGGACACGCCTATATTGGCAGCGAACATTTGCTGTTAGGGCTGACTGAAGAAAACGAGGGCATTGCAGCATCTGTATTGCATAACAATGGTGTGACTGCCGATACATTGCGTGAGCAAATTATTGAGGCTGTCGGGCAAGGTGACAGCGGCAAAGCGCCCATACAAAGCTGGACACCGCGCACTAAGCACATATTCAGCATGGCCTTGCAAGAGTCGCTCCACATGGAGCATAGCTACTGCGGCACAGAGCATTTATTGCTGGCATTGCTGTCCGACAATGAATCATTGGCCTCACGGCTGTTATTGTCCTTAGGCGTAAATATAAAGGATTTACAGCGCGATATTTACGACGCCATCGGCGTCAATCCTGCTGAGCAGAAAGCGGCTTCCGGCAAACAAAAAAACAAGAAAAGCGACACAAAAACACTCGACGAATTCGGCCGCGACTTGACACAATCTGCGCGTGATGGCGAGCTTGACCCTGTTATCGGACGTGACGATGAGATTACACGCATGATTCAAATTTTATCACGTCGCAGCAAGAACAACCCCGTGCTGATTGGTGAGCCCGGTGTCGGTAAAACAGCAGTTGTTGAGGGCTTGGCGTTGGCGATTGCCGAGGGAACCGTGCCTGAGAATCTGCGCGACAAGCAGTTGGTCACACTCGACTTAGCTGGCATGATTGCGGGAACAAAATATCGAGGTGAGTTTGAAGAACGCTTGAAAAACGCTATCGCTGAGGTTGAAAAGAGCGGCAACTTCATTTTATTCATTGATGAAATGCACACGATTATAGGCGCAGGCGCGGCTGAGGGTGCCATTGATGCCGCAAACATTATCAAGCCGGGACTGGCACGTGGCACGATTCAAATGATTGGAGCGACAACGCTGAACGAATACCGCAAGCATATCGAAAAAGATGCCGCGCTGGAACGTCGCTTCCAGCCCATACAAGTCGGTGAGCCGTCACAAGACGAGGCTATTTCCATCTTATCGGGACTGCGTGATCGTTACGAAGCACATCATAAAGTCACCATTTCTGACGATGCCATCAGCGCAGCGGTTCGTATGTCGGCACAGTATATTGGCGACCGTCGCTTGCCTGATAAAGCCATTGACGTCATCGACGAGGCTTGCTCGCGCTTACGCATGAGCCAGCTAACTGCGCCTCCGGACTTACGGGCGTTGGAAGACAAAATTGAGCAGTTGGCCAAAGAGAAAGATGCTGCCATCCATGCGCAGGAATTCGAACGCGCCGCACAGTTGCGCGACGCTGAAAAAGAAACACGTGAAAAATTAGAACAACAGCGCGAAGACTGGCAAAAGAGCCAATCGGCGCACGGTGGCATAGTCGGCGAAGATGAGGTCGCCGCCGTCGTCAGCAATTGGACAGGCATCCCTGTGGACAAACTGACCGAGGGCGAGGCTGAGCGCTTGCTTGACATGGAGCATATCTTGCATGAGCGTATTGTTGGACAAGATGACGCTGTCAATGCCATCGCACGGGCCATTCGCCGTGGGCGTGTTGGCCTAAAAGATCCAAAGCGTCCGACCGGCTCATTCATCTTCCTCGGCCCGACCGGCGTGGGTAAGACAGAACTCTGTCGTGCCCTGGCGGAAGCCGTGTTCGGCGACGAAAGCGCCTTGTTGCGCGTCGATATGTCAGAGTTTATGGAAAAGCATACTGTCAGCAAACTCATCGGCTCGCCGCCGGGCTATGTCGGTTTTGACGACGGCGGTCAATTGACCGAAAAGGTGCGCCGAAAACCGTATTCCGTCGTACTGTTTGATG
>Ga0131853_10020043_pt1 | contig 12165 bp, 11 predicted proteins | sample TergutLab28metaG_FD_92764 | JGI IMG/M metagenome (GOLD analysis project Ga0131853, IMG submission 92764) | Labiotermes labralis P1 segment gut microbial communities from Petit-Saut dam, French Guiana - Lab288 P1 (version 2) (version 2) | ecosystem: Host-associated > Arthropoda: Insects >...
GGCATTCTTCCACATGTCTGGTCTCCTTCGTCGCACACGTTCACGGAGGGTCGTCAAAACATTTTTATAATAAACCTGATTGACACTCTGACCTTCAGGCACCCAATCAATGTAGATAACCCCATGAAATTGAAAAAACAACCTTCATTTCTTTGAATTTCGATTTTCTCATGCGCCCTTTCTTCTTCCAAGGGGATTGGGGGCTCTTGCAATGCGTGGATTGTCTCTTATTATCTGGATTATATTCAAAAATCCAAGTTTCGTCACACGTAGTTACGTATAGGAAGAAATCAGTTTCATTTTCAATGTTTTTTGTGGTGTCAGCACAGCAATTCTCTCGATGTTCGTTTTGCTTGGGAGTAAGGATTTTTGACACCACTTTAGTACACACCATTTACTTGCACAATTCGTCGTGTAAAAATCTGTCTAACACTTTCCTTATTGATGTTGGTAATTTCAGACATTGCTCGAATGCTCAGTCGGTGGTCTCCTCGAACAATTCTAGCGAACGTCTCCACATTTTCTTTAGCTTTTGCATTGGAAGGACGGCCCGATTTTGAATCGCCCTGATTTAATCCCAACCGTCCTTAAACTACATAAAACACTTGAAAACTTACGTGCGAGATAGACACTGATCACCCTACACTTCTGTCAACAAATCGTAAGTTGTGTGGCAGATATACAAGTTTTGTGGGGAATTTGATGTTAAAACTTTGTTCTATATTAGAACTCAGCATTATTCCGACGGAGATCAGACACACGATCCGAATCTATAAATGGTCACGGTCAGACAAATCGATGTGCGTGAATCAAATTTTTGTGACGGTAGAGGGAAGTCCACGGATAAATGCCCCACCATCATCTCTTAGATCGAAGTGGCCGGGAATGTGTAACAAACAAATCCTCTTTCCTTATTGACACAGCACGTATATGTATGTATGTAGGTACGAATATATGTGTGTGCGTATGTCTCTGGTGCAAAGATATATGGGTGTATGTACGTATGCATGAATGAGTGAATGTATGTGTGTGTGTATATATGAATCTATGTATGAGTGTGTACTTTTGTATGTGAGCATGTATGAATATATGTAGGAATGAACGTATTATATAAGTATATTTTTGTGTATATATATATATATATGTGGATGTACTTTTGTATGTATCTTTAAATATATGTATGATTGTATGTATGTACGTATTTATGTATGTATGTGTGTATTTAATTATGTATGTGTGTAAGTACGTGTGTTTATGAATGAATGTATGTTTGTATTTGTGTATATATGTATGGGATTTGCGGTTATGAATGTAAGAATGTATGACTATATATATGTGTAGGAATGTATGTATGTAAGTGTTTTTTTATTTATAATATAAGCATACAAAACTACATGTAGTAATGCTACTTGCTGGATTTACATTTCATGCTTTAAACTAGGAACTACCAATGTTGACATTTGTTTTTGTACGGCATATCGTTTTGAGTATAAGAATTACAAGTATGTGCCAATTATAAATTTCGGCTTATGTCTCGTTGCTTCTACTTCACCCAATTATAAATGTAACACTTGCAGTAAAGTGTTTTAAAGTAATGTTATATACGTATTTGTTTGGTAATTTTGAGCAATGTATTCGGGCGTAAGTATATATTCACGAATCTATATATATATACGTTTGTATGTATTTATGTGTGTACGAATGTATGTATTTATGTACGTATGTATGTGTGTATGTTTTTGAGTATTGTGTATATATGTATATATTTATTTACGTATTTTTGCACGAAATTTTGTATGTATGTACGAATGTATGTATATATGAATTTAAGAATTTATGTATATATATATATGTAAAATATACGATTCTATACATGAATGTATGTTTATATATATTTATGTTTGTATGTAAGAATGTATGAGTATATGAAAGAGTGTATGTAAGAATGAATTTATGTAGGTATTAATTATGAATATGTGTATGTAGTTATTTTTGTACGCATGAATGTATGACTTTATGTATGTGTTTTTGTATGTATGTTGTAAGTGTGCGTATATGTAAGTGTGTTTGTATGTATGATTATATGTACAAATGTATGTATGAAAGAATATTTGCATGTATGTATATTTGAGTGTGTGTACGTAAGTTCGTAAGTATGAATGTATGTATGAACGTACGTACTTACGTACGTATTTATATATGTTTGTATATATGTACGCATAAATGTATATATGTTTTACGCATGTATATGTGTACGAATGTATTTATGTATGTAAATATATGTATGTATGCATTTCTTCACGTATTTAGTAATACTCGTATGTGTGTATGTATATACGTCCGTACGTACGTTAGTACGAATCTATGTTTTTATGCACGTATGTATGTATGTATGTACGAAATTATGTATGTAGGTACGTACGAATGTAAGTATGTGTGCAAGTATGCATATATGCATATATGTATGTGTGTGTGTATATATGAGTGCTTATATATCAATGTTTGTTTTTAATTGTAAGTAATTATTTGCGGTTACATATGTATTTTTATATAAGTATATATTAATGTATGCATGTATTTATGTATATATGTTTTCTGTATGTATGTATTCATGTATGTATGTATTTTTATATGTATATATCTGTCTATAAATGTAGGAATCTGTGTATGTATGTATGTATGTTTGTAAGCATGTATGTATAGATATTTATGTAAATGTGTGTATTTAAATGTATGTACGGATGTTTATACTTATGCATAAATATATGTATGTATGTAGGAATATTTATACGTTTGTATGTACGCTTGTATATATATGTACGAAATTATGTGTGCATTATACATGCATGTATTTGTCTATGTACGAATGTATAGATTAATGTAAGTGTGAAAATATGTACGTATATATATATATATATATATATATATATATATGTAGAAATGTAATAATGTATGAATTTATGTATATATATGTAAGTTTATATATATATATGTGCGACTTTATTTATATGTATGTTTGATCCAATTAAAGTGTGTAGGTGTGTATGTACGAATGTATGAATTTTTGGTAATATGCGAATGAAGATATATATATTTTCATAAGTATGAATGTATGACTGCATGTAAGATTTACGTAATTATGTATTTGTATATATATGCTTATATGTATGTACGAATGAAGGTATATATGTAGGTGTGCACGAATGTATGTATGTATATATGGAGAAATATATAGATATGTATGTCGGAATTTGTTTGTACGTATGAATGTATGTATGTTTGCATGTATGTAGGTATGAATGTATCAATGTGTGTATGTATGTGTGTATGAATGAATGTTTGTGATTATGTATTTATGTACATACGAAAGTTGTATAAATGTACGCATGTTTTTACGTATTTATTTACGATTGTATGGGACCCTGTATATAATTTTATGTATTTTTGAATGTACGTATGTACCAAAGAATATATTTTTATACATGTGTGGAAATGTGTACTATGTGTATTTGTTTGTTTCTGCGAATGTAGGAATGTAAGTATTTATTTGTGTATGTACGTACGCTAGTATAACTCTAAATGTAAATATGTCTGCAACTACGAATATAGGTTTGTGTGTACGTGTGAATGTATGTATGGATATATGTAGGTATGTACAGTTGCCTGCGTTCATGTATGTATGGATATATGTAGGTATGTACAGTTGCCTGCGTTCATGCATGTATGAATGTATGTAAGTAAGTGTGTATATATGTAAATATGTATGTATGTGTGTGAGTATGTGTGTATTTGTGTATGTCTATTATTATTTACGTATTTATGAATGTTTGTATTTAAGAATGGATGTATGTATGTATATATGTAGGTATATATGTATATATGAATATATTTATGAATGCATGTATGTGTGTATGTATGTAATTATGTATGGTCCGAATGTATATATGTATGTAAGGATGAAAATATGTATGTACGTAAGAGTGAAAGTGGTTAATTATATATGATATGTGTATATATCTAAAATTATGTATTTATGTACTACGTATGTATTTATGGATTACGAAATCATGTACGTATGATTATATCTATGTATGAATCTATGATTCTCTATATGTATGGAACCATGTATGCATGTATATAAATGTGATATTGTATGTATATATGTATGTAGGTTTGTACTTACTTATTTATAAATTTGTGTATAAAAGTATCTATGTATGGATGTAAGTGCGTACGTATGTGCTTATGTTTGTAGGTATGTGTGAATATATACATGTTCGTACGAATATAAGTTTGTATATAAAAATTTATGTATGTGTATACGAATGTATGTATGTGTATGCATGTATGTGTATATGTACGAATGTATGTATGTCGCAAGTTCGATTGTATGTATGTGTGTATTTACGAATGAATATAACTATATATCTAGGAATCTAAATATGTATTTACAGATGTATATATGTGTCTATATATGCAAGAGTGTGTGTTAATATTTGTGTATATATGTATGTATGTCAATATGTAGGTATGTATGTTTCTTGTTCTTATGTAAATATATATTTATTTGTATCCATATTCGTTTGTATGTAAGAAGGTGTGTATAAATGTATGTATTTATGTATACGGGTATGTGCTTATGTATGTATGTTTTCACGTATGTAAATATACATCTATATATGTGTGTGTGTATGATTCTATATATTTATATATGTATGAGTGTATGCGTATATGTACGTAATTATGGATGTATGTTCGCGTGTATATATGTGTTTTTATGTTTATGTAGGTTTGTATGAATATAGGTGTTTATATATGTATATATGTACTATGTTTCATGTATGTGTGTATGTATGTATACATATATGCATGTATGTATGCATGTGTGTGTAAGTCTGTGTGTAATATGTATGTTTGTATCTATTCATGCATCTATAAATATATGTACGTACGTGTGTACATGTGAGTATGTACTATGTATGTAATTATGGTTGATTGTGTGTATGTGTCTGTACAAAAATTTGTGTATGTAATTATATATGAATGTGTGTATATATGTTATGTATGTACGAATTTATGTATGTTCGTTTCCATTCATTTATATATGTATTGACGTACGCTTCTATGCATGTGTGACTATACGAATTAATGTGTAGGTATCTGCGCGTATGTATGAAAGCATGTATGTTTGTATGTTTTCATGTATGTATAATATTCTTGTAAGTATATGTGATTATGTATGTTTATACATAAGTGTGTGTTAATGGTTTTATGTTTGTCTGCTTTAATGTGTTTTGTATGTATGAATGTTGGAAAATATATACGTATCTTTGTACGAAAGTATGTATATATGTATATGTATGCTTGTATGTAAGTGTATATATATGTACATAAAGATATAAAAATGTTTTTATGTATATATATGTGTGTACGTATAGGAATTTATGTGTATATATGTACGAATATATGTGTACATGTAACTGTATATGAGAGTATATATGTGTGTATGTTCGAAGGAAATCTGTCCATGTATTTATATATGTGAGTATATGGGAATTTATTTATGTATGCATTTGGTATATATGTCTGAATATACGAATGTTTCTAAATGTGTAATTATATATTTATATGTATTTATATATGCATATATTGTAATTATGTGTGTTTAAGTGTTTATGTATGTGTGTATACATGTATGTATTTACGAATATAGGTATGCATGTATGCTTTTATGAAAGAATGAATATATGTGTCTACTTATATATGCATATATAAATATGTACGAATGTAAGTATGTATGAATGATAGTTTATTTATACACGTGTGTATGTACGAATGTCTGTACGTATGAAAATATGTATGTAAAAATGAATGCATAGATGTAAGTACGAATTAATATATGTATTTATCTTTGGTATGTATGTATATATGCATGTTTGTGTGAATGCGTGTATCCAGTATTTACGAATGTGTGTATGAATATATGTGTGTATGTAAAAATTTATGTATTTATATAAGTATTTTTGTATTTATGTGTGAACGTATGAATGTTAGCATGTAGATATTTCTGAATGTACGTATGTATGTAAAAATGTAAGTGTGTATGTTTGAATAATTGTACGTATCTATGTACAAATATATGTATGCATTTGTATATAAAGGGTGATCCAGGAGGAAAGGACCTAATTACGGGACAGTTTTCCTTAGTTCAAAAAAACAATATATCCCAAAATTCCTATATAGAAATTTCAATGTTTACTGATATATTGGCCAGAGAATTCTGAAATTTGACAGCTATTACTCACTTATTTATTACCAAATACTTATTGAAACTGGCAGGAATATGTGGTTCCTGTAATGTTAATATCTGTACATAACATCAAAGTAACATGTGAGTGACATAAAGCCTTTAAAAAGACCTACAAAAACACTCGCATAGGTGTCATAAGTGTCCAATAAATTCCACCCATTATACACTGCAAGCAATTGCTCGCCAAGGTCGGTGTTAGCTGTATCTAGCGATAGCGCAGAAGTGCAGCCAAAGGATAGCGGGTCCAACTGTTGTGTGTGTGATGAACGAAATTAAACATGTCGGATGTGGATTAAGGTGGGCTCACATATGAACATTTCTTAAATTATTTATGCTGTCCTGGGTAAAAACGCCTAATCTTTGAATAAAAATGTGTTCAACAGTTCTGGATGTGCATTTACACAGTGGCACAAATCCATACGTTTAGCATGGTCGCCTGGTTCCAAATGCTGTACACTCTGATCATGGTACGGATACAAATTCTCTTCGTGTAACGATCGCCACACGTTCATTCTTGATAATCCAACACGCTAGGCCATATGACGAGTGGACAGACGTGGACTCTCTGCACCATGTCAAGAATGTTCTCCCGCGCGTCTATCGTTCGCACAATCTCTCTTTCAGAATGCAAAGCAAAGCTCGGAAGACAACTATTGTAACGCTATTACTGCTCAACATGCGTAAATACGCGTTTAGACGGAATTCTCCTTTCGGGGTAACGGCGTCGGTTTTCGTTCACGGCAGCACTTGCATTACCATCGCAATATCCGTAAACATAATGCATAACGCAATATTCAACGTGGGTAAAGAGAAAAAGCATTTTAGTAAATAAAATTTAACCAAATCACTGTCTTGCAATCACAAACACAAAACGTATATTAGCACCTCAAACGCAATCAACTGATTGTCTATCATGCCTCACGGTTAATGCAGGATTCGCGCGTTGAAGTTCAAGTGCATATGACTAGTATGACGTCACGGACAGACTACAGTACGCAGACACATTAGACATACACACTTTTCTCTGGCCAATATCACCGTAACCATTGAACATTGGATATAGTCTCCCGAAGTTAGGGCCTATCCTCCTGGGACATCCTGTATATGTATGTGTACGTGTGTATGTACGTATGTAGGAATGTATGTATTTATGTATGTACATACGATTTTATGCATGTATGCATGTATGAAATATGTATCTACGAAACTAAGTATGTCCATATATGTGTGTATATTAATGTATGGGTGTGTGTAAGTATGTATGCATGTACGAATGTTTGTATGTTTGTATGTTGTATGTATCTTTGTATATTTTTATGTAAGTGTTTACTTTGTGTATGTATGTATGTTTGTGTGTAGGTATTTATGATTGTATGTATGTATGTATGTGTGCACATATGTATGTATAATTTTGTATGATATTCGCATGTTTCCATGTATGTATATATGTTGTATGTATATGAGTGTGTTTATGTACGTATTTATATATGTGTGTATTTATGATTGCATGTTTCTTTTATGTATATATATATGTGTGTGTATGCATGTATGTGTGTAAATATGAATGTATATTTTTATATATGTATGAATGTATCTGCGTGGAAGTAAGTGCCTGTACGTGTGTGTATGTACGTATATATCTATACATGTGTACGCAATTATGTATGTTTGTATATATATACGAATACATGTATGTAATAAGAATAAATGTAAGTATGTATATATGTATGTATGCGTATACATATTTATGATTGTATGAATGTATATATGAATGTACATATATTTACGTTTGTTTGTATGAATGTGTGTACGTATTTACGTATGTGTTTAAGAATGAATTCATGTATGTAAGCGTAAATGTGTGTATGTATGTATGTATCATGAATTTATTCGTGTTTATATATATATATGTGTATACGTATATATCTATATATGTGTGGATGCATGTATGTAATATTTAGCTATATATGTATGAATGTGTGCATGTACGTATGATTGTATATTTGTGTTTATATATATATAAGTGCGCACTTATGTATGTATGTATATATGTGTGTTTGTATGTACGAATGAACGCATGTATGTATGAATATATGTAGGTATGTAAGAATTTATTTGTGTATGTATGTACGCATGTATTCTTGTATAAATCCGTTGTATATGTGTATATGTATAAATGCAAGTTTGTGTGTGTATGTATCTACGAGTGTTTGAATGTATGTATTTATGTATGTGTTTTCATATGTATGTATGTACGAATGTATGTATGTATGTACGTATATTGTAAGTATGTGTGTACGAATCTAACTTTTAGATATATATGTTTATATGAATGTATGGATGTTTGAATATATTTATGAAAGAATATATATATGTATATATGTGTTTTATGTTTGATTTATATAAGTATTTAATTATGTGTTTGTGTGTATGTATGTATATTCGTATTTAGGCATGTATGAACTTATGTATGAGTGTATGTATATTTGTATCTATGTATGTAGATATATATACGCATGTATGTGTGCATATTTTTCCTTATTTATATATGTACGTGTGTTTCTATTTGTGTATTGTATAAGTACGTATGGATGTGATCATGTACGTATTTACTTACGTGTTTATATGTGTATATATATTTCTATATATGTAATTATATATGTATGTTTGTATACGTATTTAGATATATTTGTTTGTATGTATGTATATACGTGTATGTATGTATAAATATATGTGTTTATACATGTGTTTATGTACGTGGATTTTATATATGTATGAGTGTATGTATGCACAAATGTACGTATGTACGTATGCGTTTGTATATCTTTGTGTATTTTATATGTGTGTATGTATGAATCATGTATGTGTGTATGTATGAATCTGGGTTTGAGTATATGTGTATATGTTTTTATAAATATACGTATGTATTTATGGATGATTTTGTGTGTGTGTGATCAAAAATTTGTGCGTATGTTTGTAAGTATGAATCTGTGTATGTATGTGCTATGTGTTAATGCATATATGTAAAGATGTTTGTGTGCATGAATTTAAAAATATATGGAAATATATTTGAATGTATGTGTGAATATATTTATTAATGTACTTGTGTATGTAAGTATGTTTGTATGTTTATGTGCGTGAAAGTTTGCACGTATCTGTACTTATGTATTAATGCCTGTATATGTGAACATATATATGTATGCATGCTTTATATATATATGTGTTTTTATGCGTTTGTATGTAAATGTGTGTAGGTAAGTATATGTTTATGTGTGTCAGTATATATGTGTTTTGTATGTATGAATGTAGGAATACAAGCAAGTAGGTATGTTTGATTGTATTAAAAGTTTTTTATATACGTATGAATATATATAATATATATTTATTCTTTTGTATGTATATATTTATATACATAAATGTATAAGGATATGCATGTAGGTATGTATGTACGTATTTATGGATGTATTTACATAAGAATATACGTGTATATGTATGTGTGTATGTATATATCTATGTATGTTTGAAGGAAAGTGTTTATGTGTTTACGTATGTATGTGTGTGTATATGAATCTGTTAAATATATATGTTGGTATGTATGTATGTATATATGATTGTATATAAATTTGTGAGAATATATATAAATATTAATTTTGTGTAATTATGTGTACGAAAGTGTGTATATATGCGTACATATGTGTTTATGCATGTATTTAGGAATAAATCTATGTATGTATATATGTATGTGTGTGTATATATATATGTACGAATGTATAGATGTATGTATGAATTTATGTTTGTACGTGTGTGTGGACGAATGTATGTATGTACTATGTATGTAAGGATGAATGTATATACGTAAATATGATTGAATATATATAAGAGACATGTGTTTACGTATGTTTCTGTGAATGAATTTATTTTGTATATTTATATGCATGTACGTGTTGATGCAAGTATGCAATATTTACAAACGTATGTATGTATGTATGTGCGTAGGAATGTATGTATACATGTAGGAATATATGTATGTATGTATGTGTATGTGTATATATGTGTTTATTTGTGTTTTTATGTATGTATGAATGTATATATGTATATATGTATGAATTTATGTATGTATGAAAGAATGTATGTGTATATGTATTTATATGCGTTTGTACGTGTGTGCACAAATATATGTATATATATATTTTATACTTGTATACGTACGAATGTATGAAAGTATGTATTCATGTATTTTTGACGAAATTATGTATAGGTCTATGTACGAATTTATTTACGTATGTATGTTTGTCGGAATGTAAGTATGGATGTACGAATCTAATTGTATATATTACGTGTATAGGAATGTGTGGATGTGTGTATGTATGTTTGTATGTAAGAATGTCTGCATGTATGTGTGTGTATGTATCTATGTTTGTATATATGTATATAAGTATTTACGTGTTAGTATGAATGTATAATTGTGTGTATGTATGCATGAATATATGTATGTGTGTATTTGTTTGTATGTATGTATGTATGTATATAGTGTGTATATATGCATGTATGTGTGTATGTATATATTTATGTATATATGTATATATGTTTCTATGTATGCCTGTATATATATATAAAATATATGTATGTATGTGTGTATGTACTTATTTATGTTTGTTTGTATGTATGTTTGTAAATATATGTGTTTTTATGTTAGTATGGGTGTGTAAATATTAATGTGTGTGTTTATATATTATGTGTCTGTATGTGTTGTATATATGTATGTATGTATGTATGTATGTATGTATGTACGTATGCGTGTATGCATGTATGTATGTTTGTATGTATATATTAATACATGTTTGTACGTAAGAATGAATTCATTTATGTTTATATATGTGTATATATATATACGGATGTATATACTTATGTATGATGTATGTATATGCGTTTGTATATACGACTGTTTGTATGCATGTACGCATATATATAAAGTTGAATGCATGTATGTAAGTATAAATGAATGTACGGATATATTATCATGTTTTTATGTACGTTTGTAGGAATGTGTGTACGTATGTATATATGTCCTACGTTTGAATGCATGTATCCAATGTTTACGGATTTATATATGAATATATGTATCTATGTACGAAAATATGTTTATTTCTTTCTATATATGGTATATATCTTGTCCAAATACAATGGTATTAATACAAGTTTAAAATCTTATATTTCATTTGTACAATTATTTCCTTATTCTTAATTTTTTTATCAAATTCTAATTCTTTTTTATGTTCCGTAAATTCATTTTAATGTCTTCTTATCAAGTCGCTATTGGTAATTGGGCAATTCTTTTTCGTGTTATCGCTCTCTTTAGTTTGTCTCTGTATTTTTCAGTCTTTTCATTCATAAGGTATATGAAAATATGTTTGAACGCCTTCTCCGCATGAATACGTTGTCTCTTCTTTACTTTGAAGCGTTGTAAGTATTCTCCCGTTTCCGTACCGTTTATGTATATATATGTATGAAAGTGTGTAGGTTTATATAAATTATTTGTACGAATTTATGGACTATGTATGTATGTATGAACGTAAGTATATATGAAAGAAAGTGTGTGTGTATTTACGGACGTAGTATTTATGTATTTGTATATGTACGTATGTATGTGTGTGTATGAATGTATGTATTTACGTATGTATGTGCATTTGTATGTATGCACGAATGTAAGTATGTACGTATGAACGAATGACGTATAATAATAATAATAATAATATTTATTAACTGCAATTGGGTGGTCACCCGGTGGCAGTACACACTTACACACAAGAACAACATAGAACAACACAATTAACCAATGAACTACACAAAAAATA
>Ga0131853_10020045_pt1 | contig 12162 bp, 9 predicted proteins | sample TergutLab28metaG_FD_92764 | JGI IMG/M metagenome (GOLD analysis project Ga0131853, IMG submission 92764) | Labiotermes labralis P1 segment gut microbial communities from Petit-Saut dam, French Guiana - Lab288 P1 (version 2) (version 2) | ecosystem: Host-associated > Arthropoda: Insects >...
GTCAGTATTCGGAAGGTCCTGCGACCGGCCACCTCGACACAGGTTTTTCTTGTTTTCCCTGTGTCTATAAGCAAATGCTGAGATGGTTCCCAAGATTCCAAGTTGCCACTACATGCTTCTCATATAGCCCTCCCAACTTAAATTTATTAGTAACTAGCTTCATATTTAGTATACACGTAAAATTACCACTGCCACCGGGTGACAACCCAATTGCAGTAAATAAATATTATTATTTATTAAAGTCACAACACTGTTACAACACACCAGCTGCTACATGTTTCGGGCCCCACTGGCCCATCATCAGTGGGCACACGATTGTACAAAATAGTTGCGTAACATTTTCTGCATGTAGCAGAGCTGCCGAAATCTGCTCAATATAATACATTTGTACTGAACCCAGTTGTGCCTTGGGAACTAGAAAACATGTAGCAGCTGGTGTGCTGTAACATTGCTGTGATTGTCATAAAACTGAGCACTTTCGTTGGTTCGAATTGTAATACATATGGTAACGTTTTTGTAGAACATGAAACAGTAACTCCGGCTTTCCTCTGTCACCATAATTTCACCAAAACACAACCATACTTGGTCAAAGGATTCTGCATATCTAAAACAGCGACAGGTTTCGACCTACATTTATGTGTCATTTTTAAGCTCATACAATTCCAAAGCTCATAATAAGGAAGATAATATATAAGCAGTCGTATATGTTAGCTTCTTTAATATGGACTTTGGAATTATATGATCTTGAAAATCATCTATATGTGTATATATACATATGTATAAATATATATATATATTACATATGTATAAATAAATAAATAAATATATATATATATGCACCGCATAACGAAGTTTCGGTCAACGAAGGACGGCATATACGACGGTGGTACCATAATAATATAATATAATATAATATCATTGTTTTACAACTGCCTGCAGTATTCAGTACAGTAACGTGCTGTACAAGTCTGTAGCCTAGGATCAATAGGCTATACCATATAAACTAGGTGAGCAGTAGGCTATACTGTACTATCTAGGTTTGTGTAAGTACATGTTCGCACAACGACGAAATCGCCTAACGACGCATTTCTCAGAACGTATCCCCGTCGTTAAGCGATACACACACACACACACACACACACACATATATATATATATATATATATATATATATATATATATATATACATATATATATACATATATATATACATATATACACATATATATATACATATATACACATATATATATATATGGCAGTATGTGTCTCAGATTAAGTACAAGCACAATGTTTAGCGCTTCTAACGACACGTAAGACACAAGAGGAAATTCATTACAACTCCAGAGCAGAATGTATAAAATTACGGGGACAATACACAGCAAGAGCTAACCCGCCGCGCAAGCAAGTGATTTCAAGTGTCGCTGAATGCTTTAACAATGTCTTCCAGGAGTTCAGCCATATAAACCGGCGCTAAAAGTTGTCACCGACTGCATTAGTCAAACAATAGCCTACCAAAACTGTATTTATGCACCAACTGATGCACTAGTGGGTTGTCTTAAAAAACAATATTAAAGTTTACATTAAAACAGCTCTGCAAGTTTCGGTGTTACAGTTACACTATCATCAGGGAGCGCATTAATCCTTACTCAGCTAACGTGGAAAATATGGTGAGCTACTAATAATGCCAGCAAATTGCAGATGGGATTTAACTCGGCGTTAAAAGGGTTAATTTGTGCTCACTAAAGTTACAGTTGTTAAAATAGGCCATTAAAATACATCGGTTTGCTGTTAGTACGGTGGTGGTGTGGCTGCATATATTAGGTCCTTATTGGTGTCTGTATGGTGCACTGTTCGGCATCAGTTCTTGAGTAAATCAAACTCTAATAATATCAAGATGCACGGTACGAATGTGGAAAAGAAGATACACTGGACAGCACAGGTAACAGTGCCTACAAACCACAATATTTAAGACTTTAACACAGTGTGGGAAGAAGTTACTATAGTTCAGTGCACGGCTTTGGGCCGGTGGAATTTTCAAACAAGTAGGCTAGGAGCGAGTCACTGATGCAGCGACATGTTTGGTCTAGTTCTTCTTTCCGCCTCTGTAAGTACAGTCGACCTTGTCACACTGATGTTCCAGACAAATGAACACCCACCCCTCACCACTTCACCACACCCAGTAAGCCCGTCAGCCAGCAGCGCTAACTCCCCCGCAGGCCAAAACCGAAGCAACGTACAGTATGAATTAGGATCTAAAATCTTATCAGACACTTTCCATATATGCGGTATAAAACATTACCAGACTCTGTGCCAAAAAACGGTGCATTATGCTAAAATGTGTAGAACCAAGTGACTTATCACAACACAAATATACAGTACAAGATCAAGTACACCCTAGAACAAGCCAAGAAGACCCACAGGGTAAGTAGAGGTATAGCTCTACTCTTCTTAAACCTCGGTGCTAGATGGGGTGGGTGGTCAAGGCCACGCCTCGGCCACTTTAACCCGAGAAAGAGAACTGGTACCCATTTTACAAGAGGCTGGTTGGGCCCCAGTACCGGTTTGGACGGGCGCGGAAAATCTCACCCCTACTGGGATTCGATCCACATAGCGAGTCGCTGTACTGTCTACCGTACTGCGGCCACCACGTCTGCAGTACGTTTAAATTGACAACATGCTTAGAAGCATGAGATACTTGGATGTAGCCAAGGAGAAGGCTAGCCGTGATCCAAATAATGAAGTTATGGTAATTAGGGATTCAAGAGCTACTGGTGACCTCTTTCTTTCTTTCTTTGTGCCCAAAGATAAATAAAAGTCATTTGGAGCCCAGTTTTTAAAGCAGTAAATCAACAACCACAGGACATTCTCGAGTGATGGACACGTCGTTTGAAGAACAGAAAACGACGTAAGGTATATCTATTAGAGAAATGACAAAGAGCTTTTTGAAATATCTAGAAGTGTTTCGGGATCAATTGCGACACAAAATTACTGTAGTGGATATTGGGAAATAAACAACAGACGCCGTCGTGAGAAGATGGTAAAACTTAACCCATAGGAGTCCAAGCCTTTTGGTAAATGAATGATCTGCGGTCAGCACGTGTAAACATTTCAGAAACTGGTATAACTAACCTGCTAGCTTACTGCGTAACTTTAATAGTGTATATATATATATATATTTATTTATTTATTTATATTTAGAAATGTAGCTGCGGGCCGCATAAGGCAAACTGGAGGGCCGCGGGTTGAATACCATGACTTAACCAATATTCTGCGCTCTTACACAGCAGTCTACGTGGTTTTTCCAAACTTTATTTCATGCAAGAAACCCTCAAAGTATCTGTCATGTCTCTAGGAGCCCGTAAATATAGACACGTCTACAGGCCAATGAAATGTGAGAGCAGGCAGCTTTGTATTGCTACCGGCTTGACTACTGTGAAGCATTACGAAACGAAGACAGACACAACACAGCTAAATATAACCTTAAACACGAACTGACCAGAATATAACAAAGAGGCAGCTGGCAGGGCACGGCGATGACTGTCATTACTGCCACATGCCGGACAAACATTCCTGCTTGATTCCTCCTGCTATTTTGAACGTTGTAACGGGGCATTTCAAAATTTGTATTTACTCACTCCATGATTTTTCAAAGAATCCCCTAGTGGCGTTCTGCTGAAAGCAAGTTACGTAACATTAATATGCTCTAATCTTCATTTAATGACATCGAAGCACACGCTTATACCCCGTATGCAAAATAGATGATCAAATATAATATAACTGTACACGCTGATAGCAATTAATTGAGGATAAGCCGTGAAGTACAATGAGGACATTATTGGATGTAAGAGCAATTTGTACCTTATTGCTAGTTCGTTATCTTGAAACAAAAGGCTGAGCAGTAAATGAATTGTTGTGTGATGCGCTGTAATAGAACTGCCGGGAGAAGTTCAGAATGTTTTAGAACTTGGGTTTTGAGATTTACTGGTTTTAAGGTTGGTGGGTGGGGGGGGGGTGACGGCGATGTACGGTATGCAGATTTGAGGACAGGGCGATCAATAGGTTCATTAATTGTTCGGTAGCGCAGGACTGAGGAAAATTTGCTTGAAAAAGAAGGCTGGAGGCGAATGAAAATATAAGTACTAGTACTGTGTGCTAAACATTGATTATTGTGTTAAGAAATAAATGGAAATTTTATATACTGCTTTTTGCGAGTAGCAGCACCGTATGGACGCAACAGCAGTGCAGGCACAGACAGTAGTAAAGGAAAAAAGGAATGCAGTCCAACTACAGGCCTGGAGTGGCCCAGAGAGTTCCAGCAAATTAAGGTTCCCAGATTTCATGACAGCGGCACCGGCCGCCTTTACCCCCAAGAAATACTCCTGGTACTCATTTCTGTTAGAGGCTGTGTCGACCCCAGGGCCATAGTGCGATCGGAAGGATTTTATGTCAATGAAAAATTCCAAGGCACCAGCTGGGATCGAACCAGCGACCTTCTGATTTGTAGCACAGCACCTTAACCACTGTGCTACCGCAGTCCTTCCTGGTCGGGCTAAGGAATTATCAGCACCCCTGTATAAACCGTTGCGTAAATTTCTATAGTAAAAGAACTAGATATGCCAATGTATCAAATTATTTTATTTCGGAATGACACTCTACATGTTTCGGACGGTCTTTCCGCCCATTATCAGGAGTTCAAGACTGTACGTACGTCTGTCAAACAGTAAGCAGGCAGCAGTATCTGTTTGACAAATGCCTGTTGCTGTATGTACAGTCTTGAAATCCTGATGATGGACGGAAAGATCGTCCGAAACATGTAGTGTGCCATTCCAAAATAAAATAAATTTGTACATTGGTGCATCTTGTTGGTTTTACTATACAAATAACATTACGATGCACGGCCCTGTGAACGTCAAATTACGTAAATTATTACATTTGAATTTTGTTTTTTTTTCCCCCGCAAGTAAACTCTTTTACCGCTTCTCGTGCAACCAGTAATAATTATGAAGATAAACCTGTTTTTAATCGGCCCTACTCCCGTAGCGTGCATGATTTTCCCAAACAAAACCTTGCACCACTTTTTAATGTAACAGATGGCCTGTGTTAACCTTAATCGTCAAAGTACGGTTGATGACGTGAAATAGCAAGACATTAGTTTTGGGTACCTAACAGATGTCTCCGTGGGCGATGCAGGTGTCTCTGCACTTGCTTTGTCTCATGATATTGGTGCACATCTGCTCTAATCTTGCATATTTATCATCTCCCTCCAGACACTTCAGTTTCCCTTCCATTATTCCATCCTTCTATCATGACTCTCCACTTAGTACTTCACTCTGTAAGATGTTAGTTGATATTCCAAGCAACTCAATCCCGTGAAAGTTACAAAACTGGCAGTAGATAGGATTTTGTCTTTAGGTTTACTGAACATCTTTGCACCTTCAAGAAACGACCAAGATTAAAGAGCTTCTGTACTTCCAAGTTATTCTATTTACGTTCCCTTATGAGTGCTTCTGATACAGAAATGAGGCGGGTCCTTGTGAATAGGGAAATGAACCTTGGCGTACAAGGAGATCTAAATAATATTAAACGACGTTACACCAAGGTTGTCATCATAGTCACGGGGGTATATAAAAAAAAGTAAAGTGATCCCGTTACAGGCCCGGTGTGGCCCAGAGGGTGGGTAGAGGTATAGCTCTACTGTTCCATGACCGCGGGTACTAGAAGGGGGTGAGTGGTCAGCAGCACGCTCCGGCCGCACTTTACCGCCGGGAAAGACCCGGTACACATTTCACAGGAGGCTGGGTGGGCCCCAGGGCCGATCTGAACGGGAGGAAAATCTCTTCCCCACCAGGATCCGATCCCGGACAGTCCAGCCCGTATTCAGTCACTATACCGACTGAGCTACCCGGCCCACACTTGAGTTATATATTTTGTATTATTTTTAGTCCTAAATACGTAATGGTAAATTTCACCCTGGAACTGAAAAAAAAACGTGGAATTTTGTGTAAAATTTCTCACGTTTATGCAATGTTTCATACTTAATTCGTTAAACATCCTGGCAGTGCCCGTACCGGCAAACAAAGCTGTTGCAGCAAAACAGGAAATGTACCCGCAACATGCGGATACCAGCCGGAAATCCGGCGTTTGATGGGATGGTGATGTAGTGGCTATAGGTCTTTATTTCCGTTGGTTCGATCTTTCCAACGTTGCCCCAAATATCTTAGTGTGTATTTATTTACACTATATTTACTATATATATTTATATTTAATCATATACTGTCAAAGTGGTTAATGGATGGAGGCGCAGACGGTGTTACATGGCATATATTTGGAAGGACTGAAGAAGCCAGTGGAAAACCTGAAACAGGGTACGAAGCAGGGGCCCTGTGCTTATTTTGTTCGTATTCGGTAACATAGTTGTTTAGTAAGGAGAGTAGCAGAACTGGGGAGCAATTGAGCTCAGCTGGGCTCCACTGAACACGACGTAGCTATACAGGGACATGGCACCAAAAAGGACTTTCCAAAACAAGAAACTTACACAATTTATGGTTCTAAATGTGTATTTTACACGAATATGTGCCCACTTTCAACAGAATTAATACGAACATTTTTACGTAAAATTAGTCGCATTACAGTGTCAGTCATATTTAAGCACACAGCCTAAAAACGGAAAATCTTGCCGAAATCTGCAGCATATTAATCCCGTAACAATGCAAGAATCGGTCACAAAACAGTTTACATGGAGTCTAATTTCATAAACAAGTACTCTATACTGGTTTATATCTTATTCTGTGGCTTAACAGTCCAACTTGGGCCTAGGCCGCCTCTTAGCTGAGGTTTCCATATCGCATATATATATATATTTGGTAGGCCCGGTAGCTCAGTCGGTATAGCGAATGACTACGGGCTGGAAGATCCGGGATCGAATTCCGGTGGGGACGAGATTTTCCGCCCGTCCAGACCGGCCCTTGGGCCCATTCAGCCTCCTGTGTGATGGGTACGGGGTCTTTCACGAGGTTAGAGGCGGCCGGAGCGTGGAGCTGACCCCTACCCCTATATATTGCCGAAAGTTCCTAGAAAAGGGTACAATTATACCTGTACTCATACTAAGGGCCTGCGTGTCCTATAAAAAGGTTGAAAACCTACTTATATATATATATATATATATATACACACACACACATACACGTACGCACACACACACACACGTGCGCGCGCGTTTGGGCTTCTTCTAACGAATGATCAGCTCGTCGCAGAGGCCGCTACCCACACAACACACAACAAACACAACAGACAAACACCCCAGCGCCCAAAGAGATTCGAACCAGCGTTTCCAGCATTCGAACGGTCGCACACCCACACCTTAGTCCGCACGGCCACCGGAGCCGGCTTAACCGTGATTATGTGAGGGAATTCACCGCCAACCTCTTGTTGTCTCTCTTAAGGTAATGCAAAATCTTGGCGTCCACAAACGTAAGCCTAATCGCGAAGTGCAAACAGCTGTGTCACAACGGCTGCTAACACAGGACACGGGCTGATATCAGACAATAGAAAAGCTTCTCCTACGATATGAAAAATCCATAAATTGGGAGGGGGACTACGTGATAAAATGGTGGGATGACAGTAAAATGTTGGGATGACAGTACAATAGTGGGATGACAGTACAATGGTGGGTTGACAGTACAATGGTGGGATGACAGTACAATGGTGGGTTTACAGTACAATGGTGGGATGACAGTACAATAGTGGGATGACAGTACAATGGTGGGATGACAGTACAATGGTGGGATGACAGTACAATGGTGGGTTGACAGTACAATGGTGGGATGACAGTACAATGGTGGGTTGACAGTACAATGGTGGGATGACAGTATAATGGTTGGATGACAGTACAATAGTGGGATGACAGTACAATGGTGGGATGACAGTACAATGGTGGGATGACAGTACAATGGTGGGTTGACAGTACAATGGTGGGATGGCAGTAAAATCAAATGACAACTGTCGCTGTTACGCGCCATGCACTGGTAACTTATTTTCTGACCGACGCAGGTATACGAAGACTGCTAAGTGTAACATCGAATCCGACAAATTTTAACACTTACTGACAAAGTTTATCTTGAAGTAATGAATATGTCCATAACTGACGTCTTTGAGGTTTAACAGGTTTCACGCCCCAATATTCAAACTCCTCTCACCCATACATATTTATATAAAATCAGGAAATTTACCACTAAGGCAATCTCCGTACCTGTCGTTGCTATTATCGTCTTTACATATACGATATTATTCGCGACTTTACATAATTCCGTGTAAGTCTTTATATGACCGTTTTAATGTTACAGTATATATTTCGCACAAACAAGTGCACTGACATATAAATACATATAATTTAATACAAATTTCATACACCAACACATGCATTCTTTATTAAACTTGACAAAGTTTTAAATTTCACATTAAAAATCACTTTGACTTGCTCCTACATGTTTCGGTCTGCGACCATCATCACGGAGCGTTCATTAGAGCCTAGCTAAAGTTATATTTGGGTTAAGATTCTGTAAAAACTACGTCGTTATATGTTATGCGGTGGTGTGGCAGCATGTCATATGTGTGGTGTGTAGTGTGTGGTGTGTGTGCTGTGTGCTGTGTTGAGTGCGACTGTATGGTGTGTGTGCTGTACGCTGTGTTTAGTGCGACTGTATGGTGTGTGTGCTGTACGCTGTGTTTAGTGCGACTGTATGGTGTGTGTGCTGTGCGCTGTGTTCAGTGCGACCGCATTCAACACAGCGCACACCACACACACCATACAGTCGCACACAACACAGCGCACAGCACACACACCACACACTACACACCACACATATGACATGCTGCCACACCACCGCATAACATATAACGACGTAGTTTTTACCGAATCTTAACCCAAATATAACTTTAGCTAGGCTCTAATGAGGGCTCCCTGATGATGGTCGCAGACCGAAACATGTAGGAGTAAGTCAGTGAGATTTTTAATGTAAATTTTAAAACTTTGTCAAGTTTAATAAGATTGCATTTCTTAGCGTATGAAATTTATAGATATTAAAATGCACGGTACAACGATAGAAATTACACACAATTTAACTTAACGCTATTTCCTACATAGCCAGTTTCCCTCGTAAAATAGCTGCTTCCTCATAAATACTAAGTTTCTTTCGCCTTTTGTGAACAAGAAAACAAATTTCCTGGTAACAACATTATAGCCAGGATATCTTAAATTGTAAAACTGCTACTAATATGCTTAATATAGACATAATTTTTCTATTCAGAAGCTAGAGACATGTGCAGCAACCGAGCTTCCAATTCAAAATTTTTGCTTTGAATGGGTGTGTGAAAGGTAAAGTTCAGAGCCCAAGTATTTTCGTACTGTACTGCATGTCAGAAAACACTGTGCTACTGAACGCACTGTAGCAGATCTGTAGGCCTGGTTTTAAAAGCCGGTTGTACGTTATCTTCAGTGTAGACCTAGGCATAATTTTCGCGAACTTAAAAGTACCTAACTGCATACAGCAGATCCTTTACTAAGAAACTAAAAGTTTAAAAGTAGTCAAATGGTGAGTTAATTTCAGTCAGAAAACACAACTATAATTTACGCTAGATGATGGTATTTATTGGCAAAGTAAATAAATATACATGTTTCGACCTAAAGCGGCCATCTTCAGGTTATCACAATTACAATTTTACTCAAAGAGTGTCATATATATATGTCTATATTGCATAGTGATGTTGAGATCTCATCATCGTATTACATCGTATTACTAGATAAACTGACTTGTAGCACGTTATACGTAATACGATGATGAGATCTCAACATCACTATGCAATATATACATATATATATATATATATGACAATCTTTGAGCAAAATTGTAATTGTGATAACTTGAAGATGGCCGCTTTAGGCCGAAACATGTAGTTATTTACTTTGCTAATAAATACCATCATCTAGCATACAATTATAGTTGTGTTTTTTACTGAAATTAACTCACCATTAGTCTTTCAACACACAACGGGGATGACATACTTTAGAATTCAGAGCAGTCAATGAATTTTCCTCACTTTATACATAAAGAATTTGTAGGTAAGGTAAAGCAGTCCCGTTACAGACCTGGAGTGGCCCAGAGGATTCCAGGAAGTTAAGGTTCCCATATTTCATGACAACGGCACAGGTTGGCGGTAAGGTTGTCAACCTTACGCACCGACCGCCTTTACCTGCAGGAAATGCTCCTGGTACTCATTTCCGTTAGAGGCTGAGCCGAACCCAGAGCCATAGTGCGATCGGAAGGATTTTATGTCAATGAAAAATTCCAACCAGCGACCTTCCGATTTGTAGCACAGCACCTTAACCACTTTGCCACCGCGGTCCCCGAAGAATTTGTAGCAGATTTTTAATAACACCACATCAATGGTACTATCGTGAGCCTCGCCAATAGAGTCCACTCTCACCTATCTAATTCCTTGAAGATCCCCTTTATTATTCCCCCATTTTTGTCTAGGTTTTCCAAATTGTCTATTTCCTCCTGGATTTCTCATTGAAATCCTCTATGCAGTTCCCTTCTGTTCACAGTTTTTAAAATTTAATTTTCACTTATTAAATTTGTATCGACCTACATAAAAAATGTTACCTGAAGAAAATGTTGATATATATATATATATATATGAACAGTTTTTCCTCTATACAATTCTCGCAGACTTCATAAAGCAGCGCGGAGTCCGTATCTATCGGAAATTGCAGTGTACACGTCTTGACAGGACATCAGAACCAGACGACGGCCCAGTGTTGCGAGAGCGTCGCTTTTTGTAACTCTGCTGCTGTCTGCCGATAATTCAGACTCCCAGCCATCAGATCAGAGTGACTACAAACATTCGTAGAAGAATAGGAAACTGATCGGCCGGCCCACCCCTCAAAACTGTGTGATGGTTTATACTTTACTGCGGGTGATAGAGACAGTTTGTAGAGTCGTGACAGACAGTCGGTGAATTTTTGTAGCGTTTTGACAGACAGACAGACAGACAGTAGGTAAATGGTGGTTTGTAGCGTTATGGAACACAAGAGTAGGTGATTGTAACTTTGTTGCATTTTGCAAGACAGAGAGTGAGTGAGTGAAGGATCGTAGTGTTGCGAAATGTAAACAGGTGAGGTAAGATTTAGAGCGTTGTAAGAGACAGACAGTAGGTGAGTGACATTTGTAGCGGTGTGGAAGACGCTGTGACTCAATGATGGTTTGTAGAGCTGTGCACAACATGTATTGGGTGACAAAATGTTTAGTGCAGCTGTTCAAGATAGAGCTGCGAAGTTGTGTTTTAAGTTACGGCTCGTTTTATGTCTCGCACCACACGCTCACAAGTGCTTTCTTCTTAACTGATGCCAACATGCCCAGATTTTATAGAGGTCTGTAATATTTAGAACATGGCCGATGAGGAAAATTTCCTAAGTTTACATGAAAAGTAAACATTTCATAAACAAAAATAAATGCACACGGTTCCCACTTGTTAGGTTCAAAAGAATGCAGTTTAATACTTAGAAGTTCGGAGCGCAGAAGAGGAAAATCTAGTAAAGTGAACATTACAGAAATGAGCGAAGAAGATATGGGAGGGATTTGTTATATCACGATGCAAGGTACAAGAAACATAAATGTAGGGTCAATTAATAGAGTTAAACAGTTTATTATCCAACTAACGCCCAGTATATAATATGTAGATACAATTAAAATTATAAAATATTTAAAAGTGCTCCAACATGTTTCGGATCGCAGAGGATCCATCATCAGGGAGTCTTGTACAGTGTTTGGCTAAAAATTACAAGAATGATTCTATCGTGTCCGTTGACATTGACAAGGTCGGTGTTATGTCAGCATATTCTGACCCGCTGTACGTGTGTGTAGTTTGCTGTATATGAAGGCACTCACACAGACGCACAATGGGTCAAAATATGCTGCCATAACACCGATCTTGTCCATGTCAACGGACATGGTAGAATCATTCTTGTAATTTTTAGCCAAGCACTGTACAAGGCTCCCTGATGATGGATCCTCTGCGATCCGAAACATGTTGGAGCACTTTTAAATATTTTATAATTTTAATTGTATCTACATATTATATATTGTGCATTAGTTGGATAA
>Ga0131853_10020046_pt1 | contig 12162 bp, 8 predicted proteins | sample TergutLab28metaG_FD_92764 | JGI IMG/M metagenome (GOLD analysis project Ga0131853, IMG submission 92764) | Labiotermes labralis P1 segment gut microbial communities from Petit-Saut dam, French Guiana - Lab288 P1 (version 2) (version 2) | ecosystem: Host-associated > Arthropoda: Insects >...
CCGGCGACCCAGTGGCCGCTGCCCGAGCGGACGCCGATGCCCGAGAGCCGGGCGAGGGGACGGCGACCGGTCTCGGTGAGCCGCAACCGCAGCCGGGTGGTGTAGCCATGCACCCCGGCGGCATCGCGTGTGGCGGCTGCGACCATGCGCTCGTGCCACGCCCGCACGGCCGCGTACATGCGTGGCGCCTCGGCGCGCAGTGCGGTGACGTGGGCGCGGACTCGCTCGGGATGGGAGTTGAGACCGAGCGTGCCGCCGACGGTCCACCACAGCGCCGCAGCCACCGGTGCATCGTGGCGGGCGCGGCCCAGGTAGGTGGCGGTCAGGTAGCCGGCGCGGGCGTCGAGCACCGTGCGGTACGACGGGGTGCGGCTCGGCCATCGCAGGCCGGGCCCGGTGTCGAGGCAGATGCCGACGCCGCCGTCACGCAGCAGCCCGACGCCCAGCTCGGCCCCACCGCGGGTGACGTAGCCGGAGAAGCCAGGGACCGCCACGTGACCGGGGCCGACCTGCTCGGCAACTGCTGGTGGCGCCCCGGCCATCGGCACCACCAGCAGGACGAGCAGGGACAGGAGCAGTACGCGGACAGATCGAAGTCGTGAGTTCATGGCCGAGACGATGCCCGGCCGGGCTCCCCGTCAGCCGACGCTGATCCGGCCCCTGTGGAGAATGCTGCGCGAGCCCCGGGGTGTGGATCGGAAGTGGCCTGTTCAGCCGCGACAGATCACCACCGGGGCGCCGACAACAGCCGACTAGAGCAGGGTCATGCCCTTCTCGAGCACCGCTCGGATGATCTGCTCGATCTCGTCGAAGTGCGACTGGTCGCAGATCAGCGGCGGGCTGACCTGGATCACCGGGTCGCCCCGGTCGTCCGCGCGGCAGTAGAGACCCTCCTCGTAGAGCGCGGTGGAGAGATAGCCGCGCAGCAGCCGCTCGGACTCCTCGGTGGAGAAGGACTCCTTGGTGGTCTTGTCCTTGACCAGTTCGATGCCATAGAAGAAGCCGTCTCCACGGACATTGCCGACGATGGGCAGGTCGAGCAGCTTCTCCAACGTGGCCCGGAAGCCGCCCTCCCGTTCCCGGACGCCCTCGAGGATCTTCTCCTCCTCGAAGATCTGGAGGTTCTTCAGCGCCACCGCCGAGGAGACCGGGTGGCCGCCGAAGGTGTAGCCGTGGAAGAAGGTGTTCGAGCCCTCCTTGAACGGCTCGAAGAGACGGTCGGTGGCGAACATCGCCCCGAGCGGCGAGTAGCCGGAGGTCAGGCCCTTGGCGGTCGTGATGATGTCGGGCACGTAGTCGTAGCGCTCGGCACCGAACATGTACCCCAAGCGGCCGTACGCGCAGATCACCTCGTCGGAGACCAGCAGGACGTCGTACTCGTCGCAGATCTCCCGCACGCGCTGGAAGTATCCGGGCGGCGGCGGGAAGCAGCCACCCGCGTTCTGGACCGGCTCGAGGAAGACGGCCGCCACGCTGTCCGGGCCCTCGTGCTCGATGGCCTCGGCGATCTGGTCGGCCGCCCAGCGGCCGAACGCCTCCTCGTCCTGCGACACCCACGACGGCGCGCGGTAGAAGTTCGTGTTGGGCACCCGGAAGGTCGAGGGAACCAGCGGCTCGAAGGGTTCCTTGAACATCGGCAGACCAGTGATCGAGAGCGCGCCCTGGGTGGTGCCGTGGTAGGCGTACTTGCGGCTGAGCACCTTGTGCTTGCCCGGCTTGCCCGTCAGCTTGAAGTAGTTCTTCGCCAGCTTCCACGCCGACTCGACCGCCTCGCCGCCGCCGCTGGTGAAGAAGATCCGGTTGAGGTCACCCGGCGCGAGCGCGGCCAGCTTCTCGGCGAGCTCGATGGCCTTGGGGTGGGCGTAGGACCACAGCGGGAAGAACTCCAGCTCCTTGGCCTGCGCGGCGGCCGCCTCGGCGAGGTCGGCCCGGCCGTGACCGAGCTGCGAGGTGAACAGACCACCGAGCGCGTCGAGGTAGCGCCGGCCCTGGGCGTCCCAGATGTAGGCGCCCTCGCCCTTGACGATGATCGGGACGTCGTGCGTCTTGTAGACCGAGTGGCGTGCGAAGTGCATCCACAGGTGGTCCTTGGCGGCCTGCTGCAGGTGATCGTAGTCGGCGGTCATGCGGCCCATGATTCTCTGCCGGACCGGCAAAGCACAAGCGAATCCGCAGGCCAATTGGCCGGAAATACACGGATTCCGTTGTTTTTCCTGTCGTCGCAACGACGGTTCCGGTGCCCTGACGCGATGCTCGTGATAGGAATCGGCGGTGCCCACGACCCTCTTCATCGGCGGCAGCCTCTTCGATGGCGTGGCCTACCGAGGCCGGTTCGGGGCGCTCGTGGTGCGCGACGGCCTGGTCGAGGCGCTCACGGATCGGCCGGTCGAGGTCGAGGCCGACCAGGTCGTCGAGCTTCGAGGCGGGCTGGTGCTCCCCGGCTTCATCGATGCGCACGTCCATCCCGTCCAGGGTGGCTTGGAGCGCACCCGGTGCGATCTGTCCGCACTCGCGACCCGCGAACAGATCCTGCGCCACATCGGCGAGTACGCCGCCACGCACCCGGATCTGCCCTGGATCCTCGGCGGCGGCTGGTCGTTGGCCGCCTTCCCCGGTGGTACGCCGCTGGCCGCCGACCTCGACGCGGTCGTGTCCGATCGGCCGGTCTTCCTGGTCAACCGCGACCACCACGGGGCCTGGGTCAACTCCCGAGCGCTCGCGCTCGTCGAGGCCGCCGACCCCGCTGACGGGTACTTCGAGCGCGACGAGCGCGGCGTGCCCACCGGCGCCGTACACGAGGGGGCGATGGCTGCCTTCGAACGCGTGATGCCGCCGCCGACGCGCGCGCAGATGCGAGCCGGACTGCTTGCCGGCCAGGCCTACCTGCACTCAGTCGGCGTGACCGGCTGGCAGGACGCGCTGGTGGGGGAGTACTCGGGCATCGCCGACCCCGGGCCGACGTACGCCGAGGCGGCCGCCTCGGGCGAGCTCACGGGCGACGTCGTGGGTGCGCTGTGGTGGGATCGCGAGCGCGGTCCCGAGCAGATCGCCGACCTGATCGAGCGGCGCGCCGCCTACAGCGGCGGCCGGTTCCGGGCGACCAGCGTGAAGATCATGCAGGACGGCATCGTGGAGAACTTCACCGCGGCGCTCGGCTCGCCGTACCTGGACCGGTGCGGGCGCTCGACGACGAACGCCGGCCACGGGTTCCTGACCCGCGACGCGCTGCGCGAGGCGGTCGCCGCCTGCGATGCGGCGGGCTTCCAGGTGCATGTCCACGCCATCGGCGACCGGGGCGTGCGCGACGCGCTGGACGCCTTCGCCGCGCTCGGTCCTACCCAGCGGCGCACCGAGCGACGCCATCACATCGCCCACCTCCAACTGGTCGAGCCGAGCGACGTGGCCCGGTTCGCGGCCCACGGCGTCGCGGCGAACCTGCAGCAGCTCTGGGCCTGCCGCGAGGAGCAGATGGAGGAGCTCACGATCCCGTTCCTGGGATCGGAGCGCGTGGCCTGGCAGTACCCGTTCGGCGACCTCGCCCGCGCCGGGGCACGCCTCACCGCGGGATCGGACTGGCCGGTCAGCACCCCTGACCCCTGGCAGGCGATCCACGTGGGCGTCAACCGGATCGAGTACGGCGCCGCGACGCCGCCCCTGGGCCCCGAGCAGGCCCTCACGCTGGCACAGTCGCTCGCGGCGTACACCAGTGGCAGCGCGTGGCTCAACGGCCGCGAGAACCTCGCCGGCCGGATCGCGCCGGGGTGCGCCGCGGACCTGGTCGTCACGGATCGGGACCCGTTCGCGGGGCCGGCCGAAGAGATCGGCGCGACGCGCACCATCGGCACGTGGGTGGCCGGGCGGCGGGTCCACGAGGCGTAGCTGCCCCTCGCGGGCGCTTTCTTTGCCTGCCAATGTAGCGAGCGCTTCACACATCGGGTTATGGTCGTGCCATGGCAGACCAGACCTTCAAGAACGTCATCAACGGCGAACTCGTCGACGCAGCCTCAGGTGCGGCGTACGACGTGGTCGACCCGGCGACCGGTGAGGTCTACGCGCACGCGCCGATGTCGGGCGCCGAGGACGTCAACCGCGCGTACTCAGCCGCGGCCGCGGCGTTCGAGAGCTGGGGCGAGACCACCCCTCGTGATCGGTCCGAGCGGCTGCTCAAGCTCGCCGACGCCATGGCGGCGCGGGCCGAGGAGCTCGCCGCCGTCGAGGTCAGGGACACCGGCAAGCCCTATGCGCTCACGCTGAGCGAGGAGCTGCCGCCCACCATCGACCACTTCCGCTTCTTCGCCGGCGCCGCCCGTGTGCTCGAGGGCCGCAGCGCGGGTGAGTACGTCGCCGACCACACCTCCTGGATCAGGCGTGAGCCCATCGGCGTGGTCGGCCAGGTCACGCCGTGGAACTACCCGCTCGCCATGATGGCCTGGAAGATCGCGCCGGCGCTCGCGGCCGGCAACACCGTCGTCCTCAAGCCGAGCGACACCACGCCCGCGAGCAGCAGCCTCCTGGCCGAGATCGCGCAGGAGTTCCTGCCGCCCGGCGTACTCAACGTCATCATGGGGGACCGCGACACCGGGCGCGCGCTGGTGTCCCACAAGACCCCGCAGATGGTCGCCATCACCGGCTCGGTGCGGGCGGGCATGGAGGTCGCCGGCGCCGCCGCGACCGACGTCAAGCGGGTCCATCTCGAGCTCGGCGGCAAGGCGCCCGTGCTCGTCTTCGACGACGCCGACATCGCCAAGGCAGTCGAGGGCATCGCGATGGCCGGATACTTCAACGCCGGCCAGGACTGCACCGCGGCCACCCGAGTGCTGGTGCAGGCAGGCGTCCACGACGAGTTCGTCGCGGCCCTCGCCGAGGCCGCCCGGGCGACGAAGACCGGCCTGCCCTACGACGAGGAGACGTTCTTCGGCGCGCTCAACAACCCCGACCAGCTGGCCCGGGTCAGGGGCATGGTCGAGCGGTTGCCCGACCACGCCACCCTGGCGGCCGGCGGCGCGGTGGCGACCGTCGCCGGTGGCGAGAACGGCTATTTCTATGAGCCGACCGTGCTCGCCGGGCTGCGGCAGGGCGACGAGCAGATCCAGAACGAGATCTTCGGCCCCGTGATCACCGTGCAGAAGTTCTCGGACGAGGCCGAGGCGCTGCGGTGGGCCAACGGGGTGGAGTACGGCCTCGGCTCGAGCGTGTGGACCAGGGACCACGGCACCGCCCTGCGGGTCAGCAACAAGCTCGACTTCGGCGTCGTGTGGATCAACACCCACATCCCGTACACCTCGGAGATGCCGCACGGCGGCTTCAAGCACTCCGGCTACGGCAAGGACCTCTCGATGTACGGCTTCGAGGACTACACCCGGATCAAGCACGTCATGTCCTTCACCGGCTGAGCCTCAGCCGGTGCCCGCAACTCAGACTCAGATTCACTAAGGAGAACACCATGAACACCGCCAGCACCGAGTCCCATACGGGCGCGATGAGGATCCTGCTCGTCGGGTCCGGCGGCGTCGGAGCGGCCTTCGCCGCGATCGCCGCCCGCCGCGACTTCTACGAGCAGATCGTCATCGCGGACTACGACGCCGAGAGCGCTGAGAAGGCGGCGGCGGTCGACTCGCGTTTCGTCTGGGCAGAGCTGGACGCAGGCGACGTCGACGCCATCGTCGAACTGGCTCGCGAGCACGCCATCACGCACATCATGAACGCCGTCGACCCGCGCTTCGTGATGCCGATCTTCGAGGCCGCGCGCATCGTCGGCGCTGACTATCTGGACATGGCGATGTCGCTCTCGCAGCGCCACGCCCAGGAGCCGTACTCCAAGACCGGTGTGATGCTGGGCGACCAGCAGTTCGCCCAGCACCACCTGTGGGAGGCCAACGGCCGCCTCGCGCTGGTCGGCATGGGCGTCGAGCCGGGCCTGGCCGACGTCTTCGCGCGCTACGCCGCCGATCACGACTTCTCCGAGATCGACGAGCTCGGCGTGCGCGACGGGTCGAACATCACCGTCGAGGGCTACGAGTTCGCGCCGTCGTTCTCCATCTGGACCACGATCGAGGAGTGCCTCAACCCGCCCGTGGTCTGGGAGAACGGCACCTGGCACACCACGCCGCCGTTCTCCGACCCCGAGGTCTTCGACTTCCCCGACGGCATCGGGCCCGTCGAGTGCGTCAACGTCGAGCACGAGGAGGTCCTCCTCATGCCGCGCTTCGTCAACGCAAAGAAGGTCACCTTCAAGTACGGTCTCGGCGACGAGTTCATCGAGGTGCTCAAGACGCTCTCGAAGCTGGGCCTGGACAAGACCGAGCCGGTCGAGGTCCGCTCCAGCGCCGGCCAGGTCGAGGTCAGCCCGCGCGACGTCGTCGCCGCGCTGCTGCCGAACCCGGCCAAGCTCGGCCCGCAGATGAAGGGCAAGACCTGCGCCGGCCTCAAGGTCACCGGCCTCGACAAGGCGGGCAAGCCCAAGGCGACGTACTACTACCACGTGGTCGACAACGAGTGGTCGATGACCGAGTACGGCCACCAGTGCGTCGTCTGGCAGACCGCGATCTGCCCGGTGGTCGCGCTCGAGCTGATGCAGAAGGGCGTCTGGACCGGCGCCGGTGTGCTCGGCCCGGAGGCCTTCGACGCGGTGCCGTTCCTCGAGCTCCTCAACGAGTACGGCAGCCCGTGGGGGCAGAAAGAACTGGGTGCCTCGCGGGGTGCTGACCTGGCTAGCGTTACTGAAATCGCGGGCTGAGGCGGCCACCCCGACTGGCATAGCGGCGCGCCGCGACCGCTCAGGCGCCTCGGCGCAGCGTGCGGCCGCCGGGTCGCAGCGACCTATGCCAGTCGAGGTGGCACCGAGCCTGCGAGGATGAGTCTGTGGAACGCAGAGACATCATCGTGCTCGGCTCGACCGGGTCGATCGGCACACAGGCCCTCGAGCTGGTACGGCGCAACCCCGGCCGGTTCCGGGTCGTCGGCCTGACCGCGGGCGGAAGCAACGCCGAGCTCTTCGAGCAGCAGGTCGCCGAGTTCCGGCCGACGTACTCCGGGCTGGGGGAGGAGGCGAGCGTCGAGGCCGCCGGCCGCCCTGCAGACGTCGTGCTCAACGGCATCACCGGCGCCGTCGGCCTGCGCCCGACGCTGGCCGCGCTCGAGGCGGGCAACACCCTGGCGCTGGCCAACAAGGAGTCGCTCATCATCGGCGGCCCACTGGTCAGGCGGGCGGCGCTGAGCACGCCCCGGGGACTCTCCCAGATCGTGCCCGTGGACTCGGAGCACAGCGCCATCGCGCAGAGCCTGCGCGCCGGGCGCGCCGACGAGGTACGCCGCCTGGTGATCACCGCAAGCGGCGGACCCTTCCGGGGACGCACCCGCGAGCAGCTCACCGACGTGACGCCCGCTGAGGCGCTGAAGCATCCCAACTTCGCCATGGGCCGGGTCATCACCACCAACTCCGCGACCCTGGTGAACAAGGGGCTGGAGGTCATCGAGGCACACCTGCTCTTCGACGTGCCCTTCGACCGCATCGACGTCGTGGTGCACCCGCAGCAGCTGATCCATTCGATGGTGGAGTTCGTCGACGGCGCCGTCGTCGCCCAGCTCGGTCTGCCGACGATGATGGTGCCGATCGCGATGGGGCTGGCGTGGCCGGAGCGTGTCGCCGGTGCCGAGGCCGCAATCGACTGGACCAAGGCGGCCGACTGGCGGTTCGAACCGGTCGACGACGCGGCCTTCCCCGCGATCGCTCTGGCCCGTCGCGTGGGCGAGCTGGGCGGCACCCACCCCGCCGTCTACAACGCCGCGAACGAGGTCTGCGTCGACGCCTTCCACGACGGGCACCTCTCCTTCCTCGGGATCACCGACACGGTGGCGGCCGTCGTCGAGCGCCACGTTTCCGCTCACGACGTACGCTCTGACCGCGCCCTCTGTGTCGAGGACGTGCTCGCGGCCGACGCCTGGGCCCGCGAGGAGGCCGCCCGAATGCTGGAGACAACGCTGTCGTGACCGCCCTGCTCTACCTCCTCGGCGTGGTCCTGTTCTTCATCGGCGTCGCCGCGTCGATCGGCCTGCACGAGCTGGGGCACCTGATCCCGGGCAAGCTGTTCGACGTCAAGGTGACGCAGTACTTCGTCGGCTTCGGCCGCACGGTCTGGTCGCGCAAGCGCGGAGAGACCGAGTACGGCGTCAAGGCGATCCCGCTCGGCGGCTACGTCAAGCTCGTCGGGATGCTGCCGCCGCAACCCGGCGCAGAGCCCGAGATGATCCCCAGCCGCAACACCGGCATGTTCGCACAGCTGGTCAGCGATGCCCGCGCGGCGGAGTACGAGCACGTGGGCCCGCACGACCACCATCGCCTCTTCTACAACAAGCCGTGGTGGCAGCGCGTGATCATCATGGGCTGTGGCGTCACGATCAACATCGTCATCGCGTTCGTGCTCCTCGCCGTGGTCTTCATGGCCCACGGCATCCAGACGGTGAACACGACGGTCGGCCATGTGTCGCAGTGCGTGAAGGTCGTCCAGCTCAACCAGGCGCCGGGTGCATGCACCGCGGCCGATCCCGTCACGCCGGCCGCGAAGGCAGGTCTGCGCCCGGGCGACCGCATCGTCTCGTTCAACGGTGCCGCGATCACCGACTACGACCAGTTGCAGGGGCTGATCCGCGCCAACGAGGCTCGCACTGCGACGATCGTGATCGACCGTGCCGGCAAGGACCTCACGTTGCACGCCAGCACGGTCGTCAACGACCTGCCCTCGCTCACCGACCCGAACGCGTCCGTCCACGCGGGCTTCCTCGGCATCTCGCCGGAGGTCGTGTGGCAGAAGCAGGGGCCGGGGTTCGTCGCACGTCAGATGGTCGACAGCACCTGGCAGACGCTGAAGGCGATCGGCGCCATGCCGGTCAGGGTCTACCACGCCGGCCGCGCCGCTCTCGGGCTGGAGAAGCGCGACCCCAACGGCCCGATGAGCGTCGTCGGCGCGGGCCGCGTCGCGGGCGACATCGCCTCGCAGCACGCCACCCTGGCCGACCGGTTCTTCGAGCTGCTCGCCCTGCTCGGCTCGCTCAACCTCTTCCTCGGGTTGATCAATCTCGTGCCGCTGCCTCCGTTCGACGGCGGCGGCATCGCGACCACCCTGGTCGAGGCCGCACGTCGCGGCATCGCGCGCCTGCTCGGACGGCCGGACCCGGGCGGACTCGACTCGGCGAAGTTGCTGCCGGTGACCTATGCGATGGCGATGGTGCTGATCGCGGTCAGCGTGGTGCTCATCCTGGCCGACATCGTCGCGCCGATCCCCTTCCCCCAGTAGGGGCCGGAAGGATGCGACCCGAGTAGCCGCGTCACCTGTGATTCACCTGCGCGGGCTAATCTTCATGCGTGACAGATCTTGGTATGCCCGGGGCTCCCGCTCCCGTCCTCGCACCGCGCCGTAAGACCCGTCAGATCAAGGTCGGCAAGGTCGGCGTCGGCAGCGACTACCCGATCTCGGTGCAGTCGATGACCACCACCTTGACCTCCGACGTCAACTCCACACTGCAGCAGATCGCGGAGCTCACCGCGGCCGGCTGCGACATCGTCCGGGTGGCCTGCCCCAGCGCCGACGACGCGGCCGCGCTGCCCGAGATCGCCCAGCACAGCCAGATCCCGGTCATCGCCGACATCCACTTCCAGCCCAACTACGTCTTCTCGGCGATCGAGGCCGGCTGCGCCGCCGTCCGGGTCAACCCCGGCAACATCCGCAAGTTCGACGACCAGGTCAAGGAGATCGCCCAGGCGGCGAAGGACCACGGCACCTCCATCCGCATCGGCGTCAACGCCGGCTCGCTGGACAAGCGCCTGCTGGAGAAGTACGGCAAGGCCACCCCCGAGGCCCTCGTCGAGTCCGCGGTCTGGGAGGCGAGCCTCTTCGAGGAGCACGACTTCCACGACTTCAAGATCTCGGTCAAGCACAACGACCCCGTCGTCATGGTGCGCGCCTACGAGATGCTCGCCGAGCGCGGCGACTGGCCGCTCCACCTCGGCGTCACCGAGGCCGGCCCCGCGTTCCAAGGCACCATCAAGTCCGCCACCGCCTTCGGAGCGCTGCTGAGCCGCGGCATCGGCGACACGATCCGGGTCTCGCTCTCGGCCCCGCCGGTCGAGGAGGTCAAGGTCGGCCTCCAGATCCTGGAGTCGCTCAACCTGCGTCCGCGCCGCCTGGAGATCGTCTCCTGCCCGTCGTGTGGACGCGCCCAGGTCGACGTCTACACCCTCGCCGAGCAGGTCACCGCCGGCCTCGACGGTCTCGAGGTGCCGCTGCGGGTCGCCGTCATGGGCTGCGTCGTCAACGGCCCGGGCGAGGCGCGCGAGGCCGACCTCGGCGTGGCGTCGGGCAACGGCAAGGGCCAGATCTTCGTCAAGGGTGAGGTCATCAAGACCGTCCCGGAGTCGCAGATCGTCGAGACGCTGATCGAGGAGGCGATGAAGATCGCCGAGGGCATGGAGGCCGTCGACGGCTCCGCGCCCTCGATCTCCGTCAGCTGAGCCTCGCCGCAGCTCCGCCCGACACCGTCCGATGGTCGCGGGGCACCTCGTAGGGGCAGGCCGTAGGCTCACCCCATGCTGACGATGCGCCAAGGGGTGCGCCCGCTGAACGCGGGCGACCTCCCGGCCTTCCTCGAGCTGACCGGACACGACCCGATCGTCAACGTCTTCGCCGAATACCGTGCCCGGACGACCTCGCTGGAGCCCCGCTGGCTCGGCGGTGAGATGTGGGGCCGCTGGCGTTCCGGCGAGCTCGTCGCCGCATGCCATGTGGGCGCCAACCTCGTGCCCGTCCAAGCCAGCTCCGAGGATGCCCGTGTCTTCGGTGAGCGAGCTCTCGGTCGTGGGCGCACCATCTCGACGATCGTCGGCCCCCAGCCGGCCGTCGGCGCCTTCTGGGACGTGGTCGGCGCGACCTGGGGCACCCCGCGCGACAGCCGCTGGTGCCAACCGCATCTGGCCATCAGCGATCGGCCACTCCTCGAGCCGGACCCGCTCGTACGGCGCACCCATCGCGGCGATCTGGACGAGCTCTATCCCGCTTGCGTGGCGATGTACACCGAGGAGGTCGGCGTCTCACCCGAGTCGGGCGGGGGAGGGGATCTCTACCGGGCACGGGTGATGCAGCTGATCAGCCGCGGCTGGTCCTTCGCGCGCTTCGACGAGGGGCGCCTGGTCTTCAAGGCGGAGGTCGCCTGCGCCACGCCGCATGCCGCCCAGATCCAGGGCGTCTACGTCCCCCCCGATCGCCGTGGTGAGGGCCTGGCCGCACGCGGCATGGCCGCGGTCGTCGACATCGTGCGCCGGGAGATCGCGCCGGTCGCCTCGCTCTACGTCAACGAGTGGAACTCCCCGGCCCGCCGCGCCTACGAGAAGGTCGGCTTCGTCGAGACGGCGCGATTCTCGACGATCATGTTCTGACGCCGCACCGCCCCTGGGCGGTGCCTGCCCGAGGTCGTTAACCGGTTCGCGGGCGAGCGACCCGCGGCCGTAACCTTGCGCCCATGAGTGCACAGCTGGCCCGCATGTCGACCCTCTTCCTCCGCACCCTGCGCGAGGACCCGGCCGACGCCGAGGTGGCGAGCCACAAGCTGCTGGTCCGCGCGGGCTACATCCGCCGCGCCGCGCCTGGCATCTACTCCTGGCTGCCGCTGGGCCTGCGGGTGCTGGGCAAGGTCGAGGCCATCATCCGCGACGAGATGGCCTCCATCGGTGCTCAGGAGGTCCATTTCCCCGCGCTGCTGCCCCGAGAGCCCTACGAGGCGACGAACCGCTGGACGGAGTACGGCGACGGCATCTTCCGGCTCAAGGACCGCAAGGACGCCGACTATCTCCTCGGCCCCACGCACGAGGAGATGTTCACCCTGCTGGTCAAGGACCTCTACGGCTCCTACAAGGACCTGCCGCTGAGCCTGTTCCAGATCCAGAACAAGTACCGCGACGAGGCACGCCCGCGTGCCGGCCTGCTCCGCGGCCGCGAGTTCATCATGAAGGACTCCTACTCCTTCGACTACACCGACGCCGGCCTGCAGGCGTCCTACGACGCCCACCGGGCGGCGTACGTGCGGATCTTCGACCGGCTCGGCTTCGAGTACGCCATCGTCAAGGCGACTTCGGGGGCGATGGGCGGCTCGGCCTCGGAGGAGTTCCTGGCC
>Ga0131853_10020049_pt1 | contig 12161 bp, 10 predicted proteins | sample TergutLab28metaG_FD_92764 | JGI IMG/M metagenome (GOLD analysis project Ga0131853, IMG submission 92764) | Labiotermes labralis P1 segment gut microbial communities from Petit-Saut dam, French Guiana - Lab288 P1 (version 2) (version 2) | ecosystem: Host-associated > Arthropoda: Insects >...
CATCTCCGCAATCCGGGCCTTCAGTCTGGACTTTTCCGTCGGCAGCGAGGAGGGAAGCTTCATCCCGTCCGCCTCGCCCGATTCGGTTTTCGCCTCCGCCGCCGCCTCGGTCGAAACCGCCTCCCCGACATCGACCGGCAAGTCCTGCGCGAAAAGCGATGGCTGCCCCGGCGACGGAGGGCGCGAATCCAGCGCGGCGCGGATTCCGCGTCCAAGGCTGGAGTACATCTGCTGCCCGTCGCGGCTTCTCTGCACTTCCTTGACGTAAACGGCGATGCGCCTGTCCGCGTCCTCAAGAAACTTCCGCAAAACCTTAATCCGCTCCTCGACGAGCATCGTGTCCCTGTCCGTGGCGGAATCTATCGTCGCGATCAGCCGGGCGACCTCCTCCCGGTATTCGGCCAGAAGGCGCGACGCGGAAGTCTGCCGCCTGACGTAGCGGAGCAGGAAGAGAAAGCCGAAAGCGCCCACGCTGAGGGCTATGGCGGAAAGAACAATCGCGGTCATGGTATTCTCAAAAATTTATGTCGACGTTCCGGCCCAGCGTCGGATCCCTGAAAACCGGCGGCCCTTCCTCGTCGTTCCCGCCCGATGCCGCCCGTCCCGAATTTTCCCCATCGCGGCGGCCGTCCCCGAGTCCCCTGCGGCCCTCGTCGCTCACCTTCTCGGGCCCCTCGTCGCCGGCGTTCCGCACCTCGTTCACGGAATTTTCCTTCTCGCTGGCCTTGCGCTGAAGCTGCGCCCCCTGAAGCGACTGCTGAAGGGCCGGCCCCTCCTTCTGGGCAAGCTGCGTCTTCGCGACGCTGTCCAGCTGCGCCAGAAGCGCCTGCAGATCAATCGGCTGAATAGCCATCGGGACCCTTCACCAGCTCCTTGTCGGGCTCCTCGTATTTCGAAACCCTTATAAGGCCGCCGTCCAGAACGAAAGTTACCGCCGGATACTGCGTCTGCACCTCTTCCTTCACGTCGCGAATCACCACCTTCACGCCGGGGAACACCTTGGCCGACGCCGAAACCTTGCCGCGCGTCCTCGTGCTGCTGAAGTACTCCTTGATCGCGCGTATCCTCTCGTCCGTGCCCTTCTGATCCTGCATGACGAGATCGCGCCTGTCCATAAGCTCCTGAAGGTACATCTGCTTGTCCTCCGGCAGCGACCTGTTCTGCTGCTTCAGGTTGATGAGCGTCTGCATGTTCAGCTTGATGTCGTCGAGATCCTTCGCCAGCGTTTCCTTCTCCGCCTCTAGCCTGGACAGCTCCTCCTTGCTCGTGGGATCGTAGCCGACCTCGCAGACCGTCTCGGTGCCGCTCGTGGGGTTTCCGAGAATCTTGCCGTTGATCTCCTCGCTCGCGCGAAGCCGGCCGCCCACGATGCTCGCCCGCTTTCCCTGGCAGATAATCCTCTCAATAGCGTCGATGTTGGAGTTGATGATTCCGTCCGTGGCGTAGACCATGTTTCCGGCCTGTATGTTGGCGTTCTCTATGAACCGCGCCCAAAGGGATTTGCCGGCGCGGATGACGCCGCCGCCCTTCCCGTTGATGCCCTGCTGAATTATTATGTTGCCCTCGGCCTCAAGCTCGGCCCGCGCGATTGAACCGTACACCTCGATGTTGCCGGCGGCCTTCACCGAGAAGCCGTCCTCCACGTCGCCCTTTATTATCACGTTGCCGAGGAAGATGATGTTGCCGGTCGCGACGCCGACGTTGGTCTCGACGGTCAAAACCGGCTCCACGCTTATCTTTCCGCTTACGTACACAACCTTGCCGCTTATGTTGGAATATATCTTCGTCCCGTCGTCCCCCGCGTGGACGTTCTCGCCAATCGGCAGGCTTATGTCGTTGCCGTTTTTCGCGGGAAGCGGCTTTCCGGTAACGGTCTCGCCCGGCGTCCCGTTCTGCGGCGGAATCTTCGTGGCGAGAAGCTGGTTTTCGACCACGTTCTGGATTATGTTCAGTTCCTTGAAGTCGATTTTTCCGCCGCTTCCCTCCCGCAGCCTCGCCCTGCTCTGATCGGTCTCGAATTCGAACTTCATGTAGGCCGGCTTTCCGTCAACCGGCTTCGAGCCGACGGCGATCTCGACGTCCTCCATGTATTCCGGCCGATCCACGAATTCCTCCAGAAAATCTTCCTTGATTCCGTGGACGACGCGGTTTGTTTTGAGCGTCAGAATGTAGGTTTCAAGCGGAATGTCGCAGCCGCCGTCCCCGGGGGCCGAAACCGACATCGTGGCCTGCATCTCGCCGTCGGCGATCCTCACCGCCATCACGCTGTCGTTGTACGAGTGGTGATCGAAGGTTCCCACCTTTTCGTAAACGCCGTTCGCGTCGTGCACGACCTTCGCCACAAGCTTCGGGTTGAAGTCCTCGACGTTCCGGTTCATGAGGGCCGTTTTGGCGAACGTCTCGGACGCGGGCCTTCCGTTTCCCCTGGGAGGAACGACCTTCAAAAGCACGTCGCCGCCCGAGCGGAGGAAAACGAACGCCTTTCCGTCCACGTCCTTGATGACCGGCTCCAGCTCCTCCTCCAGCTCCTCTTCCTCCTCGACCTCGACCTGCCTTTTTCTCCTTACCGTAATCCGCTCGTAGGCCTGAATGCGCCAGTCCTTCTTCCCCATTCCCATGAAGCCGGGGAATCCCCTTTCGAGAACCTCGTATTCTATTCGATAGATTGGAACGTTGAGAATGGCGGACGCGTCGGAAACGGCGAGTTCCAGCGTCTGCCCGAGGGCCTCGACGCTCTGCACGGAACGATCCCGTTCCAGGTTTGCCCTGGCGATTTCCTGAATTTGCGCAAACTCGATCATCGCGTCCCCTTGCGTCGCCAATTTCGGCCCAAAGGCCCACTACATTATCGGCACATTCCCCCGCAAATCTACACGATGCCTTTGCGGATGTTGGTAAGCTTGGATCTTAGGTGGCCTATGGCCTTTGAATGAAGCTGTGAAACCCTAGATTCGGTAACCTGCAGCACCCTTCCTATGTCCCTGAGGGTCAAATCCTCGTAGTAGTAAAGGATGAGAATCTTCCTTTCCTTGTCCAGAAGCTCGTTGATGGTGGCTATTATCACCTCGCGCACCACTTCCTTCTCGATTATCACTTCCGGGTTCAGGCTCGACGGGGATTCGATTGAATCCAAAATCGACACCTTGTCCTTGTCGTCGCCCGAATACCCCGCGTCGTTGAGCGACGTTATCTGGGTTCCGGATATTTTGTGGATTGTCTTCAGGTATTCGTCCTCGTTCAGGCCCATCGACTTGGCGACCTCGCGGTCGGAGACGGACCTGCCCAGATGGGCCTCGAGCGTGCTTACGGCGGTTTCTATCTCGCGGGTTTTCTGCCTTACCGAGCGTGGAACCCAGTCAATCTGGCGAAGCTCGTCGTAGATTTGGCCGCGAATTCTGTTCACGGCGTAGGTCTTGAACTTCACGTTTTTTTCGGGGTCGTACTTGTCGATTGCGTCGATGAGGCCGAACGCCCCCCACCCGACGAGATCGTCGAACTCGACGTTCTGCGGCATTTTAATCGCCACTTTCCCCGCGACGTACTTCACGAGCGGCACGTACTGCTTGATGAACGACTCGCGCAGGGACGCGCGCAGGGCGGGATCGCCTGTCCTGCGGTATTCGATCCAGCGTTCCTCTTCCAGCCTGTCCTCCGGCTGAACCGCCGGAACCGAGTTCACCATACGCTATCCTCTTTTCTCGGCCGCCAGCGCCGTGCGGATGCCCATCGCGAGTTCCTGGGGGCTGAAATCCATCGCCATCTCCGGCGGCTTTCCGCCCGAGACCTTCCGCTCGACCGGCGCTACGCCCTCCGGCCTCGACGACGAGCCTGAGCCTGACAGGGACTCGAAAAGATCCGACATGGAATCGTCCGGGCCCGCGCCCGCGCTTTTGCCGGTCGGAAGCCCGTCGAAGAACGCCGAAAAATCCCCGAGGCTGCCGCTTTCCCGCGCCCCTTCCCCGTCGGCGGAATCCCCCCCGTCGCCCATCCCGTCGAACGGGAAGGCTCCGGGGAAAGTATAGCCGTTTTCGTCCGCCCGGTCTACGTCCCCGCCCCGGACGCGCGCCGCGCCGTCGGAAACAAGCTCCGAGATGCTTCCCACGCCGTCAATCCCGTAGTCGTCGCCCGGAAGCGCCGCGGGAAGCGCGTCCTCCCCGTGATCCCCCACGGCGATGTTCACGCGCGATCCGGCGTTTCGCCCGGACTGCCCGTCGCCGGAAAAATCGTCGTCGTCGTCCTCCTCCCCCTGCTCGAACAGCAGAAGCTCGGGAAGGTGCGTGCTTACCAGAACCCACGCGCCGCAGCCGATGCCGAAAAAAACGGCCGCGAAGACCAGCGCCCGGGCGAGGGCGAGGCCGAAACCGACCTGCCCAAAAAGCAGGCTTGCGAGCATGGCGAGCGCGAACGCCGCCCCGGCCGGAAAAACGGCCCATTTGAAATTGAACATATTAGTCTCCCCCTTGCGAGCGGCTGAACATTCTCCTGAACATCGCGCCTATGCCCGCCGTCTCAATCGGCTTGTTTTTGTCCATCCGCGAAACCAGATGCTGGACGCACGCGCTGGCCTTGCACTTCGGATCCGTTACCATGAACGGTTTCTGGTACCGCACCGCGTTCGCCACCGCCTGATCCTCGTACACGAATCCCAGGTAGTCCATCTTCATGTTGAGAAACTGCCCGGTTATGTTGATCATCCTGTCCGCGACGTTCTTCGCGTCCGCCGCGCTTCGCGCCCGGTTTATCACCAGCTTCAGCTCCATGTCGATTGACTTGTACTCGGTCGCGATTATCTTGATGATGCTGTAGGCGTCGGTCATCGCGGTAGGCTCGGGCGTCGTAACGATAATCGCGTCGTCGGCCGCGGCCACGAAATCGAGCACGTTGCTTGAAACGCCGGCGCCGGTGTCGATGATTATTATGTCGGCGAAGGAAAGGCTGTTCATCTCGTCGATGAAATCCTGCCTTTCCTTTCTGCCCATGTTCGCTATCTGCGAAAACCCGGACGCGCCGGCCACTATCGATATGCCGTACTCGGTTTCGACAAGTATTTCCTGTATCGTCTTCTGCTTTTTTATCACATGGTAGAGATTGTACTTGGGGATAAGGTTGAACATTACGTTGATGTTCGCGAGCCCGAGATCCGCGTCCATCACCACGACCTTTCTGCCAATTCGCGCGAAGGCGAGCGCCATGTTCACCGAGAGATTGGTTTTGCCCACGCCGCCCTTGCCGGAACTTATGGTGATGACGCGGGTCTTCCTTCCGTCGCCGTCGTCGATTCCGTCGGAACCGGTGAACGGTTTGCGTTCCGTTCCGGAATTCGCGGTCGATCTTTTTTCCCTCATCATCTCGCGCAGATTTTCAGCCTGATCTTCCATAACTCGTCAACTCCATTAGGACCGATCCGACGCGGCCTTGGGAAAGCGCTTCGCGAGCGCCTCCCTGTCCACGCGGAATTCTTCCAGATTGATTAGAAACTGAACGGCGTTCGCCTTCCTTATGTCCTTCGGCACGATCTGCCCGTCGGTAACGTAGGACACCGGCTTTCCCTTTTCCGCGAGCGCGGAAATCACGTTGCCGACGCGCATCGTCTCGTCCAGCTTTGTAAGAAGCACCGCGCCGTAGTTGAACGGTTCGAACTGCCGCATCATGTGCAGAAGATCGTCCGTTTTGGTACTCGCCGAAACGGTAAGGTGAACCTCGGCCTTCGCGCCGCAGGCGTCCAGCACCTGCTTCATCTCGCCGAGCTGCGCGGAAGCCTTCGGGCTTCTTCCCGTGGTGTCCACGATAATCAAATCGGTCGCTTCCCTGTAGAGATCGATTTCGCGCTGAAGATCCCTGTGGTTTTCGATGAACGAAACCGGAATCTCCATAATCTTAGTAAAACCCTCGAGCTGATCCTGCGCCCCGATGCGAAAGGAATCGATGTTGATCACGTGGACGGAAAGCGGCTTCCTTCCCTCCTCCAGATCCACGCCGTAAATCGCCGCAAGCTTCGCAATCGTCGTCGTCTTTCCGACTCCGGGCGGGCCCACGAGAACCATTATCCGCGCGGAATGCCCGTCGCCCGGTTTTCTCGGCGGCCTTTCCGCTATCGGAAAAATCCGGATGCTTTCGCCAATCCATTCAAGCACGCGATCCTGCAGTCTGTCGAAATCGTCCAGCGCGTCAAGCGGCAGCTCGCCGCGAACGCGGGCGAGGATTCCGTCGATGTAGGATTCGGAAAAATCGTTCAGTTTCAGAATCCCGGTAAGGCGCTCGATGCCCGGATGCACGTTTTTGCGCCCGTCCCGCGAGCCGAGCTGTTCCTCGATTTTGCCGAGCTTCTCCAGTATCGTCCGGGTCTCGCCTTCCCTTTCCTCAAGCCTTTGCGCCTCGCGCATCGTCCTTTCCGGATCCCGGCCGGCGGCGGCAATCAGGTTCTTCTTCCTTTCCACGAAATCCAGCGTGGTGCCGGGGCTTTCGGGGCCTCCCGCCCTTGCCGAAACGGAAACCGCCTGCCGGCCCTGCTGCGCCTGCTGAACCTCCGCCTGAATCGCCTGAACCTCGCTTCTCATAATCGAGGGCGGCATCGCGGTAAGGCAGAACTCGAGCTCGACCTCCTCGCGCGGCCAAAGCCCCAAAAAACTTTTGGAGATGGTTTTTTCCCTCAGGACGTGGAAGTAGATTCCGTAGCGTTCGGCGATTTTGTGCCGGCAGTCGGCCGCGCTTACCCCGCGCATTACGAGAACTTCAACTCCCATCGCCGGCCCCGTCCTCAAGCCTTATCACGCCCACGGCCTCGGGAAAAATGTCCTGCGTTATCTCGTGGACGGAAAGAACCGCGATCTCCGGCATCTCGCGCTCAATCGAGGCGCGCACCAGAAATCGGGCCGGCGCGGAACAAAGTATGATCGGCAGAAAGCCGCGGTTCTTCACGGCGACGATTGCCTTGCCCACGGCCCTGATCCACGCCTGCTGGGTCGGCGGATCGAGCGCGCATATCATTCCGGAGGTGGTTTCGTGCCCGCTCTCGATGATTTTCTGCTCAAGCTCCGGCGCAATCGTAAGCACCCTCAGCCTGCGATCCTCGTCGGCGTACTGATGGCAAATCTGGCTTCCCAGCGCCTGCCGCGCCTTTTCCACCAGAAGCGGAACGTTCTTGGAAAGCGGCGCGTACTCGGCGACCGCCTCCAGAATCGTTACCATGTTGCGGATCGAAACCCTCTCGCGAAGAAGGCCGTGAAGTATCTTCTGTATCTTGACGACCGGCATTCCAAGCTCCGGCCGCATTATCTCGTCCACCACCGCCGGATATTCCTTGCGAAGCGTGTCGAGAATCTTCTGCGTTTCCTGAAGCCCCAAAATCTCCGCCGCGTGCCGCCTTATGATTTCGGTAAGGTGGGTCGCGACGATTGACGGCGGATCGACGACCGTGTAGCCGGCGCGCTCGGCGTCGTCGCGCTTTTCCTCGCGCACCCAAAGCGCCGGAAGCCCGAAGGTCGGATCGACCGTCGGCTCGCCCGGAACCTCGTCGCTCACCATTCCGGGGGCGATGCACAGGAAATAGCCGAGGCGGATTCTTCCCCGGCCCACGTCCACGCCCTTGATCTTGAAGCAGTACTCGGAAGGATCTAGCGAGATGTTGTCTATGATGCGGACCATCGGAAACACGAGGCCGAGCTCCAGCGCGGACTGCTTCCTCACGCCCTGCACGCGCTCCAGAAGCTCGGCGCCCTTCTCCCTGTCCACGAGCGGAATCAGCCCGTAGCCGAGTTCCAGCGAGAGCGTGTCCAGCGGCACAATCGGGGACATCTCCGAACCGCCGTCCTTGTCCTTTTTCGTCTCCCGCGTCCTCGCCATCATCTCGCCGAAACTTGCCTCGGCCTTCTGCCTCCTTCCAATCTGGTACGCGGTGAAGCCGATTACGCCGGCCATCACGAAGAGAACCGCCGTCGGAAATCCGGGAATCAGGGCGAGCAGGAAAAGAACCGCCGCGCAAATCCAGTAGATGCGCGCGTCGGCCGCGAACTGTTTGGAAGTCTGTTCGGTGAGGCTGCCGGTGGACGCGGCCCTGGTTACGACTATGCCCATCGCGGTCGAAACCAGAAAGGTGGGAAGCTGGGTTACAAGGCCGTCGCCGATTGCGAGTATGACGTAGGTCTCGACCGCCATTCCGAGCGGATAGCCGCGCATCGCCGAGCCGATTACGATTCCGGCAATCATCTCCAGAAGGATGATGAAGATGCCGACCTTCACGTAGCCGGAGATGAACTTGCTCGCTCCGTCCATCGAGGCGTAGAAGTCGGATTCCTTCTGCACCTGAGTCTTGCGCCTCTGGGCCTCCTCCTGGGAAATCGAGCCGGAGGAATACTCGGTGTCAATCGCCATCATCTTCACCGGCATTCCGTCAAGGGCGAAGCGGGCCGCGACCTCCGAAATTCGCGTCGCGCCCTTGGTGATTACGACAATCTGGACGGCGATGAAAATTATGAGGATGAGAAAACCGATGACGATGCCCTCGGTTCCGCCGGTGCCGACGACGAAAGTGGAAAACGCCCTGATCATCCGCCCGTTGAAGTTCGAGCCCTGAATCATGATGAGCCTGGCCGACGACACGTTGAGCGCGAGGCTGAATACCGTCGCCACGAGGAGAACCGTGGGGAAGAGGCTGAACTCGGTGGGCTTCTGCGAGTACACCACAATCAGAAGCACGAGAAGCGAGAAGGTGAGGTTCATCGCCATGAGCGCGTCCAACAGCGGTGTCGGAAGCGGGATCATGATCATCACGACCACCGCGACCACGGCGATGCCCGTTACGTATTCCTTTATCCTGCCCAGGGGCGACGGCGCGGAACCCGCGCCCGCGCCGTTCATGCGTGCGACGTCAGACATCTATCCTCCTCATGCGATCTCCCTGTCCCGGTTCGGGGCGTCGTCGTCATCGGATTCTTCCACCGAAGAATCCGCCGACGCAGCCTCCTCCCTGGCCCTAATCGCGGCGTCCCTTCGCCTTCGCTCGTTAAGGTGGAACACCCTTTGGTAAATGGAAACGATAATTTTAAGGTACGCCTCGGGAATGTATTCGCCGATGTCGATTTCATTGTAGAGCGTTCTCGCAAGCGGCCTGTTCTCGACCATCGGAACGCCGTTTTCCTCCGCCAGCTTTCTTATCTGCGCGGCGATGTTGTCGGTTCCCTTGGCCGTTACCATTGGCATCGGCATCGCGGAACCGTACTCGAGCGCGACCGCGTAATGGGTCGGGTTTGTAATCACCACGTCGGCGCGCGGAACGGCGACCGCAAGATTCTGTTTCAGCAGTTCCCGAAAGCGGCTTTTGATTCTGTACTTCACCTCCGGATCGCCCTCGGCCTCCTTGAACTCCTTCTTCAGCTCGTGCCGGCTCATTTTGTTGCGTTCCCTGAAGCGCCACTTCTGAAAGAGGAAATCGGGAATCGAGAGAATCATCAGCAGAAACGAGCAGATGATGAGCATCCGGATGGCGATTGAACCGACGGTCGTAAGCCCGAGCCAAAGCCCGGCCCTCTGCAGGTTGAGCAGCTTGTCGAAGTCCAGCCGAATCAGGGCGTACGCAATCGAGCCTATCAGAATCATCTTGACAATCGACTTGAGGAAGTTGAAAACCCCCTCAATCGAGAAAATCCGCTTCAGAAACGGGCCGAAGCGCGGGACAATCTTGGAGAAGTTCGGGGTTATCGGCTTCGTCGAATACACGACGCCGACCTGAATGTAGCTGAACACGAACGCCGCCACCGCCGAAACCAAAAGCATCGGCAGCGTGAGCCTTGCAAGGTACGAGAAGAACACGCCGGCGATGATCGCGTCCCCGGTGGGATCAAGCTCCGTGGCCCTCGCAAGGAAGAAGCGCAACATCTCCGCGCAGGTCCGCAGCATTCCCGGCGCGAGGAAGGCAAGCAGTATCGCCGGAAGAAGAAGCGTCGCCGCCGCGCTGACCTCGGGGCTTTTCGGAAGCTGCCCCTCCTTCTCGCGCAGTTCCCTGAGTCTGTGCTCGGTCGGCTGCTCGGTCTTTCCCTCCGCCTCCGCGTCGTCGGAAAACCACTGCAGGTGAATAAAGGGAACGCGGGAGGAGCCGGTCGAAACCTCCCCCAAATCGCCCGGGAATCCCCGAACCTTTTCCGCCGCCGCCGCGGCCCCAATCCCCCGTCCCGTTTTCACAGCCCGCCCCCGAATTCGACCGGCCGGCCAATCGCCGAGTACAGGGACTGAAGGCTTGAGAAGGCCGACGTTATCACCCGCGAAAAGGTTTCCACCATGAACGGCATCGCCGCGAACAGAACGACGTAGCCCACCATAATCGCTATGGGAAAGCCCTCGGAAAGGATGTTGATTTGCGGGGCGGCCTTGGAAATTAGGCCGGTGGTGAGCGAGACCAGAAAGAGGGTTCCCAGCATGGGAAGCGAGATTACAATCGCGTCCATGAAAAGGCGCGGAATGCCGGTCGCCATCATGCCCACCACCGTTTCCCTGCCCTCGATTAGCGACGCCACGCTCAGGCTCTGAACGGATCGCCAGAAACCGCCCAGAAAGAGTTCCTGAAAACCGCCGATTACCAGAAAGACGAGCATGGCGACAAGCTGAAGGAACTGGCCGATGATCGGGTTTTCGATTTGGGCCAGCGGATCGAAGGCGGTCGAGGCGGCGAAACCCATCTGAAGCGAAAAGAACTGGCCGGCCGTCGAGAACGCCGCGAAAATAATCGTTATGAAAAACCCGATGATTATTCCGATTATCGCCTCGCCGATCAGCAGAAGCACGAAAGTCAGACTGAAAGGCTCGTAGCGGAGATCGGTAATCATGCCGACGCCGCCGACTCCGGGAACCGTTACCGCGCCGACTCCGGCGGCCGCGGTTCCCTCCGCCGAAAAAGCCTCCGCGGTCGGCAGAACGGCAAAGGCCGCAAGCCCGGCCAGCGCAATCCTCGCGATGCGCGGAATCGCCTCCGACGACAGAAGCGGCGCGGTTTCCATTATCGCCAAAGCCCTCACCGCGATAAGCAGGAAAACCGGCCCGTAATGGAGAATATTGTTTATGACAATTCCGTCTACCACCCAACTTCTTCCCTATTTGGCCGTCATTGGGCCATCTTCGAAATCTGACTGAAAAGCTCCGTCGTGTAGTCGGCCATTTTGCCGAATCCCTTCGCGCCCAAAAACGCCAGCATCCCCATGATTGCAAAAATCTTCGGCACGAAAGTCAGCGTCTGCTCCTGAATCGAGGTCGTCGCCTGAAGTATCGCTATCACAAGTCCCACCACGAGCGCGGTGAGAAGAAGCGGGCCGCCCATAATAATTACGTAGTAAACGGCCTGCCTCAAATAAAACGTCGCGTCGCCCACGCTCATTTCCGCCCCCTAAAAAACAAACGAGCGCACAAGCTGCTCGGTCAGAAGCGACCACCCGTCAACCAGCACGAAAAGTATCAGTTTGAAGGGCATGGAAATCATTATTGGCGGAAGCATGATCATGCCCATCGACATGAGGATGCTCGCCACCACCATGTCGATGACGATGAACGGAATGAAAAGAAGGATGCCGATCTTGAACGCCACCGTAAGCTCGCTTAGAATGAACGCCGGAATCAGCACGTAGGTCGGAACGTCGGCCAGCGTTTCCGGCCTGTCAAGTCCGCGCATCGCCATGAAAAGCATGATGTTGTCGCTTCGGTCGGACATCTGCCTGTACATGAAAAGCCGCATCGGGGCCTCGGCCTCGCGGTATGCGGTCTCCACCGAAATCTGCCCCGACGAAAGCGGCTGAATCGAGTTTTCGTAGACGTCGGTAAAAGTCGGCCACATGATGAACATGGTAAGGAACAGCGCTATTCCCATAAGCACCTGCGTCGGCGGAACCTGCTGAAGGGCGAGCGCCCGCTTCACGAAATCCAGCACTATGCTGATGCGCAGAAAGCTGGTCATCAGAATGATGACGCTCGGGGCGAGGGAGAGAACCGTGAGCAGAAGCAGAAGCTGAAGCGCGAACGCCACTTCCTGGCCGGTTTCCGGATTTCGCACGGTAAGATCGACGAACGGAATCGCCGGGGGGGGGGGGGGGGGGGAGGGCCCCTCGTCCCCTGCCCCGGGTGGAAGGGGAAAGGCGCGTCCCGCGCCCAAACGTTCCGGGGAACCGCACGGAAGGCCAATC
>Ga0131853_10020051_pt1 | contig 12160 bp, 12 predicted proteins | sample TergutLab28metaG_FD_92764 | JGI IMG/M metagenome (GOLD analysis project Ga0131853, IMG submission 92764) | Labiotermes labralis P1 segment gut microbial communities from Petit-Saut dam, French Guiana - Lab288 P1 (version 2) (version 2) | ecosystem: Host-associated > Arthropoda: Insects >...
ATACAGCTGTTCGAAGTTGGTGCGTACAGATCACATTATTGTCTGTGGGGATGAATGAAAAGCGAAGTCTACAAAGAAAAAGTAAACAAAGGAGACAAATTGGTCGCTTGCATTATGAATAGTGCTGCCCTCATAAAGCAAGAACGCCAAGACGACCTCAGGAGAACTACACTTACTATTGCCAAGAGGGTTGAAAAGTGCATTGAAGTCGATGGTGGGATTTTTGAACACTTACTTTGAACTGCTGCATTTTATTGAGATCATTTACATAACCAATAAATGCAATCAATACGTCATTTGTCTTTCCTTCATATCTTTTGTACGGCTTTTTATGCGTAACAGTCAAGCAGCTTTATCTCCACACCCACTGAAAATTGTACACATGTTTATATGAACTTATTTACTCGGAATAGTCCATACTACCACCTCCTAAAATATATACTATTCCTCGTGAAACACCCTATGTGTGTGTGTGTGTGTGTGTGTGTGTGTGTGTGTGTGGATTTTTGGTGTCAGTGTTGAAGCTGTATGTCCCTACGGTGTTATTTAGTTAGCTACCCATATTTTGCCTCAAGTGGCAGGTAAGCGAGAAATATAGCGATAGCTCGTGGAATACAAATGCGGCAAGGTGCAGCAACGCACTTCTGGAAATAAGACGCTTCTGTCCGTTCATATTTATTACACTACGTTTGCGTGTTCTGTGGGCGAAGGAATGTTTGTGTGCAATATCTTAAGAAAAATCACTTTCGAAAGGGTTTATTTCAAAGGAAACGGATGAAAGGAAGTTAAACCGACGCACAAATTCCGTATTTATTCTCATTTCACTGCCATTTTGTGTAGGGATGTGATTGAGTTGGTACAGGTTGTCGCTCAGAAGCCTGCATTTACAGTCTGGTGAACAGACAGACGTCACATGTTGGTTATCGTTGACTGGGGAAGGTGGGGAAATGGTGGATGTGTAGATTAATATGGACAGACATTGATTTTGTTTGGTAATGGTGGGTAATTTATTCCACAGTTGAAGTGTACTTACAAAATACATGAGTAGGTAGTTAACACACACTAGAAGTACAACGACTGCAAGGAATATGGCTTTAGGCAGCTATTTCTCGCTCGCGCGTAACTGAAGTCTTACATAAAAGACCTACATACTCGTATATAAAAGAGTACACTTGTGTTTGCAGGAGACGTGCATGCAGGGTTTTGTGGGGAGACCTGAGGGAAATACACCACTTGGAAGATCTAGGAGTAGATGAGAGGATAATATTAAAATGGATCGTCAAGCAGTGGGATGGTAGCGAGGACCGGACCGATCTGGGTCAGGATAGGGACACGTGGCGAGCTGTTGTGAATGTCCCGTTTTAGTGTTTTGTACTGAAGAGAGGTTCAGAAGGAGTTTCGTAGTATGTAGCAATTATATTGCGGGCATAAATTACAAATTATGGATTGGCGTTATAGCCTGTATGTATACTGCATTGCCGCTGATGTAGTCACTTAATCCAGGTTTGTTGTCGGGCATGTTTTGCTACAGGCATATCAGTACATTGTTTTTCATTGGATTTGTTTGTCTTTCAAGGCTTATTTCAGTCGTGTGTTTGCCACGCATCCGTTGATATATCTGTGTTCTAACAGTAGTTACACTGTTAGCTGACTTTAAACTTTTGAACACTAAATTTAATATAAGTTATATAACAAGGGAGGCAATGTATGTATAACGTAACGTTGAGGTGCGTTTGTGTAGCCATTGTTGCAGAAGAAAAGGAATAAGCGTTACACATTCAGAGTGTGAGTTTGTGGCCCTAGGTATCGAGCATGCAATGCGCTTGCGCCATATTGTCATCTGTGGCTTGCTCCGCTCTACAGTATTTTTTCCACATTATCCTCTAAACGGCAAAATTTTCGAAAAAAAATGTGTTTTGATTTTCCCTTCAAATTTTGTCTGAAACATTTTTCATTCTAAGAAGAATGGAGCGACATATGATCAAAAATGCCTGTTGGGCTTTATGTAAAGTACCCGTTATTCTTTTTCGATTTTACTGGAACTTGAAGTTTCTACACATTTTCGAAAAATATTCAAATATCAAATTTCATAAAAATCCGTCCAGTGGGAGTCGAGTTGTTCCATGCGGATAGGCGGACAGACATGGCGGTAATAGTTGCTTTTCGCAATTTTGCGAACGCGCCAAAAAAAACTCAGTTTGTACCTCGCAGAGAACAGTGTGCTTCCACTAGCGAAACAAGTCGTGTAACGCTGTACAGGAAGGCAGTAGTTGTTTATCGTTGTTATGTCGTAATCCGCATTTTTCGTTTGTAATATACAGGCATTCGTTTGAACTCCAAATCGGGACTCATTGGGCGGAAGGAAAGCGAAATTAACGTCACTTTTTTTTTGTATCGTGGTACTTTTATATGTGCTAATCTCGGGGGCTTATGTCAGACACAACCTTTGTGTGTTGTTGTCAGACTTAGATCGAATTAATAGATGTCAACAAACACCCTGCGTTGTCGAAGTTTGTATTTGTGTGTGGTATGCCTAAAGTGGCACCATGTGCCAAAACATGTAGTAAGATTAAATATACAGTCTTATGAGAATACACAAAAAGGTTCTATCTCGCGGAAGACACAGATATTATGACCAGCTTTATTCAAAAGCTTGACATCCTAATCGCTCTTCCCCGTACTTATTTGTTATGATGTATCATATTTAATTTATGACTCAAATATTGAAGGAAAATGAATGAAGAGAACACTAGAAACCGGAACGTGGTCATATAACAGATTAGATGCTTAGAACATTTTGTCCTCGTGAGGGCCAGATGGTCAGCGTCTTCCGCGGAGCCCTGCCGGAAGACTAATGAGTCTGCCGCGTTAAGGGCAAAAGAAAATGCAGAAGACGCAGAATAACAACTGTGCCCAATACATGTCCCTTGACTGCTGCCTGCCTACCGTCAGACTGCATATTGCCTGCATATAATGTGTCCACAACCTGTTCCTGCCACTTCATCTACTGAAACACCGAATAAATGAGGTTGACCCACCACCGCACGTGTTGCAAAATAATTGCGCAACACAAATTCACATCACTGACAGTAAAACAGCAACACTGTATTTTATCTCGTATGAGGGATGTCGGAAGACATCTGGATTTAGAAGAGCGTGTTCTGTACCTTAATATAGGAGTGGTGAGATTTTGGGACAGAATGAGAACCACTCCCCCCCCCCGCGCCACCATCTGTACTGTTGACAGAATTGAAAATAAATCACGGTGTATGTTTTGTATGCTTCTGTTTAATTTTGTACAAGTATCTCTTATGTATTCTTAATGTTATGGATGTTCCGTTCTGGGTATTCTCTTTCATTGTGTTGTTCTGTGTATTGTTTGTGTGTAAATGTGTACTGTACTACTGCCACCAGATAGCAACCCAATTGCAGTTACCAAATACATCATCGTATCATCAAATGAGACACTTATACTACCGCCGTACTGCCCCATGTCTGGTGGTCTCGCCGACTTTCTAGGCAACACGAGGCATTTGATTTTTCCCAAACGTTTTAACATCGCCCCACTCGACGCAAGGCTAAAGGCTCTTCCTAGTTTTCTAAGTCTTCACTTCGTTGCTAGGAAATGCCGTATGCACCTTCAGACGTGTACCACTGGTGCTGCATTGTAAAGTATTATTATATTTTTAGCTATGTTTCCACATCGTAGGATGTGCTCGCACGTTCTGTAATGTGCATAGTTTGACGAAATAGCGAATACTTGATTTTAAGTTTGCTGCATAAACCGAATCGAGTTTTCCGTACTCCTGTTTTGCATCATTAGGGGAAAGTCGCCTATTATGGGGAAGTTTCCTAATGTGGGGAGGTGCATTATTTCACACCAGGAGGTGCGCGCTCTGTGCTTAAGAATGTAAATCATTAAGCAGATCAGTTTATTAAATGTAATAACGGTCATTTGCCCAAGGCTTCGGTACTGAGTGGGTGTCTTTGTTTTGCTGCGATGTGAAATTTTTTACTTATCGCTAAACTGTGACTCATGAGCAGTTAAAGGTAAGTTATTTTTCTGAATTAGATTAGTGCTCGGTTCTCTGTTAAGTTTAATCTTAAACCCTTGCTTTGTTTCGTAGGTACAAATTTAGGGCCTTCGGTTTTATTCCCCCATTTTCTCGAGCACCTGTTTTCGCCTATCATGGGGAGGTCTGAAGAGCCTAATATGGGGCTCCCCATATTAGAAAGTCAGTACCTTGTGGATTATTCCTTCTGAGTTGTATAATATTATATATATATGACTCGAAGGAAAAAATGGGACCCCGAAAGGATGAAGGCAGCCATTGAGGCTATGAGGAACAAGGAAATGGGCAGCTAGAAAGCGTCCAGTGTTTTTCCAATTACCACTATCAGCACTACAGAGTTATGTTACAGACCGGCAGGAAAGCTCAAGTGAAGCAATGAAACAAAACTGGGTAGGAAGCAAGTTTTTCCTTGTGAAGGAGAAAATGATCTGGCTGAGCACTGTCTTTTGATGGAAAGAAAGTTTTTGGGCTTGACAATGGCAGACGTCGTGTGTCTCGCTTACCAAATTGCTGTAAGAAACGGAATTAAAAACCAATTTTGCACGAGAAATGAAAAGACTGGAAGGAAGTGGCTGAAAAATTTCCTACGTCGTCATCAGGAAATCTCAGTGACAACAACTGAAATTCTTCACTTTCAAGAGCGAGGGGTTTCACTCCTGAATCAGTAGCTCAGTATTTTTAAGTCTACGAATCCTCTGTGTGCACCATTCAGGATAATCCTGCAAGACATTACAATTGCGACGAAACCGGCATCACTATTGTACAGCACAAACACACGAAAATGTTAGGATTGAATGGCAAGCGTCAGATATCTTCTATTCAGTCCGCATAACGGGGATCTATTGTGACAGTCGTCGACCGTATGAATCCAACTGGACAATTTATTCCTCCGTTACTTGTATTTCCAAGAAAATATATGAAACCACAACTGATGAATGGCACACCGCCTGGATCAATCCACGCGTGCCATCCCTCGTGGTGGTTACAGAGCGAGATTTTCACTCAGTTGTTTCTTCATTTCATCTAACACAAAGCCAGCAAAAAAAGATCATGTTATCTAGGTACCGGACAGGCACTATTCACACACAAGGAAGCTGGAGGTCATTACTTTAGCTCGAGAGAATCATGCTGACATCATTTGCTTCCCACCTCACAACAGTCACAAAATGCACACTTGAATATAGCTTTCATGGAGCCCCTCAAAACATTCTACTCCCAAGAAACTGAAATATAGCTCCGTCCAAACCTAGGGCGGGCGAGTCGTCACCGTCTACCAAATTGGCGAACAATTCGGCAATGCATACAAGAGAGCTGCAACAGGCGAGATAGCGGCTAATGGCTTTCCGGCCACAGGTCTCTTTCCTTGTGACAAGAACATCTTCAGACCACACGATTTCCCTCTAGCCTCAGAGGACACAGAAGCTGCTCCTCTAAACCATCCTGCTTTGGTGAAGACCAGCGATGGGCCATCATTCAATTCTGCTAATTTTTCGCCGTTCACTTCTGCTGAGGCTGTCCGTGCATCAGATATCAGCCCTGTGCCAAGCCTGAACCTACAGCCAAATCCTTGGAGTGGAAAAGTAAATAAATAACGAGTTCATCTTACAGAAATTTTGTTGGGGCAACTGGGAAAAAGAAAATCAAACAGGCCACTAAATCCAAAACCAAGCGGCCTGCGTCGAATTCTCTGCTTGGTCCTTCAGAAAGACGGAAGAGAGTGGTTTGCCGGGATCCAACTCCGTCTGACGCTCCATCAGATACGGACACTGACCTAACTGTTGCTTTCGCTGACGATTCGACAGAAGTAGAACAAGACGCTGATTTTGTGTTCAGTACTGGTCGTTTCTTTGAAGACCACAATGTAGAAGAGTGGATACGATGTGGGAAATATTTCAGATGGGCACACACACACACTGTGTTGGTATGGAGGAAGATTTTGTTTGTGAGCCTTGTCAGGGATAAACACTGTTTTGTTCTTCCCCTGTATTTGTAATTTTTTAAATTCTGTAACCATTCTTTGTGCTTTATGGGTAAATTATTCACCTCCCCAAATAAGGAGACGTGTGCGCCTAATTAGGGAATATGAAGCTTTTAAGGAAACGAATTTTGGACACGTTTTTCTTTTCATAATTCACGATGTTTATGTAGCAACTGTCTCTACATTAATCAAATAAAATTATATTTGTGTTTTGAAAAGTTTTACGACTTTTACCTAAGTTTAATAGCAGTTTTTAAAAAACCTTCCCATAATAGGTGACTTTGCCCTACCTTGTTTTTCAAGGTTTACCTTAACCGTTTGGGTGTTAAGTACTGAGTAGAGAATAGATGGTATGGAAGACAACTGTTGTGGACATGAACACATTCAGTCTCTTCAAGATATGCTGGAAGAAGTGTTGAGTAGTCACGTGGCAAATTGCTGTTGTTGGCAGTTGATTCAGCCACGTTCACTCACAGCCGTAGCTTGTGTCAGCTTATCAGGTTATCTCCGAAAAGCTGACACAAACTACAGCTTGCAATTTCAAGTGTCTTTTTTTCCTCTCGGAAAGTGCAAGGAACAAACAGATGCTGGGTGAATCGTGTCCAGTCATCTCCATGTTTCATCTCCGCAGCTACTGCAAACATTTGGATTCGTCATGGTTTATTGCATGTACACTGGAAGTTGTTGAGCGAACTTAAGTCTGTTTGTGCACCGAATGCAACCCAGACTCTCCAACAAGCCCATTCTATTAAAATTTGTTGCATGACAAGATACGGACCGCATCTGGACTTAGGCGTTTTATTTGAAACGTTTTTAGATGTGCTGTGTATTCAGCGAAATACAAATATGAATGATCTGCGACTTCGCAGTGTGGTATGTGCACTATGAGAAAACGTGCTGTAATGGACTTTGTTTCCACTATAGGAACCCTAAATGAATTCTGTAGCAACAGATGTGATTCGTATGTGCGTGATCATCAGTTCGAAATCTGTCACTATGTTGGGGAGGGGGGCATACAGTTGTACACGACATAAAGGCGTATGGCGGTGTGGAGGTGTAGCTCCATTTATTCTTAATATAGACACTAGATGAAGCTGAATGATTAGCTACATTCCTCGGCCACTTCACTGCGGGGGAGACGGCCCTCGATACCCACTGAGTGGGTGGCTGGATGGGTCCCATTCCGGTCTGGAGTTTGGAGAAGATAAGAAATATCTTGTCCCAGTCGGTTAGGCGATTAGACGCCATCCTCTCAACGTGGTGGTGCGGTTTCAGTCCTAGGCCACTCCATTTGGGATATGTGGTGGGGGAAGTGGCACTGGCACAAGTTTTCCCGTGAGTGCTTGTCACTATACCGACGAGGCTATCGTGGCTGTGGAGGAGGTGCTTACGTAGGTTAGTGAAAATTCTAGAAACAAAGCAAAACTAATTATGGCACACAGACTATTGGCCTGTGCTCTTTACCGAAACAACGGAATATTCAATTTTTATTGAATTCGCGTACCTTCCCCCCCCCCCCCTTTGGACGGCCACTATTTTAGCTTCGTTCTGTAATTTTTCAACTTGTGTGGAGAATATGAGGGTTATTGATTTTTCTCGACGATCTTTTTTTTTTCTTCTTTTCAAGGCTGAAGAGATAGTAGACTGTACAATATAAAGCGCTATTGTACATTCTTACCAACTTAATGGTCCCGTGGTTTTCACAGACGAAGTTCTGTTCGCATAGTACTGTAGATATAAACATGACTCCTGCAGCGGAGGAAATGACGACTTCCTGACTCCAACAGACCGAGTACAGCCATTAGCTGTGGGGAAGAGGAAATACCACTACTTAGATCTAATTAAAAAACATAAGGAAACATGGCGGTGTAAGCATTAAGTCTGCTATGGAGGAAGCGCCACTTCGAAATGTAAGATAATTTGTTTTCTTTTATCCCTTGACAGTGGTGACTAACCGGGGCATTGGACGTGACTTTAAATCCTTACTTCTATCATCTGCCATTAGTGACTTGATAGGTGGACATGTAATATACAAATAATGCTTAAATGTTGCGAACTTAGCGCACGCTTGTTTGTTAGTGTACATTGATATTAAAAGTGCACCGTTCACTGTCACCGGAACCGGACCGCTAACCGAAAACTGGAATAAGCCGCTCGCGTAAACCGTGTAACCTCCGGTTCCAGCCGGTGTGTTCCTGTAGCTACCTATGGCTCGCATTTGGAAGGAATATGACCAAGGCCTAGGTCTGACGGTTGTGACGGCCTTCATTTAATGTCTCTATGGGAAGGTTTGAATTAAGGGATTTCAGTTTTGAATTGTTATTTGAGTGTGTTATACGGTTTGGTACAGACGAAGATGGAATTGTGTTTGTATGTGAAGTAACTTGACGTAGGTCTGTCATGTGAGACATACGAGTGGTAGTGAGATTAGTGGCACCCGTACTTATACATACATACATGCATGCATACATACATGCATGCATGCATACACACACACATGCATACATACGTACGTACATATGTACATACATACATACATGCATGCATACATACACACACGCACAAACATACATACATACACCTGTAATGGAGCAAGCAATAAACCATATTAAAAAAATACGTACACACGCGCACACACACACACACACACACACACACATACATACACGCGCGGCGTTTTATACTTGTAGATTATGTTTAATTTATTTACTGTTTCATCTTGTTCTGAGCTGATGAAATTGAACTTCTGCGCGTGTTATCCCTGCGGTTTTTGTTGTTTGGTTATGACACATACCTTATGCCTATAGCTTACGCCTGGTAATGGCTCTAAGCTCTCGAGAGATTAGTGTTCGCAATAGACGTTTATGACATTATTTAAAACAGTCCAGTATAATGAATTTAGGAATGGAGTTTTATCAGTTCAGACCAGTTGGTATAAACAAATGCAGTGATTTGTGCTTGTTATACTAGATGTAATGCTTTGGCAACTGCGTTGTCATTCCCATGTTGAATTCAAGTCAGTAATTTATTTGCTTACAAAACAGACGACAGTCGAATTATGTTACCAAGTCACGTAGTTTACCCTCTCAATAAGGCAAGTGAATTACAAAAATGATATTCCCCGTCTTCAGCAGGAAGCCTGCAGCGTTGCTTGTTCAAGGCCCTGCTACGTTTCGTGCACACTAGCCCAGGTAAAGACAGGATATAGGGTAATTTGGTACAGCTTGCTACAAATTTTAAATGTTAATTGAAAATTTCTATAGTAAAACGAACTAGATGCACCAATGTATCAAGTTTCTTTTATTTTGGAACAGATACTGATGTCTGCTTGCTAGCAAGCTAGTAAGCAGACAACAGTATCTGTTTGACAAATGCCTGTTGCTGTATGTACAGTCTTGATCTCCTGATGAAGGACGGAAAAACCGAAACATGTAGAGTGTCTTTATCTCAGTATTTAATCAACTTGATGCACAAAATTTGTTTCACAATAAATTTTATTTCATGCCTCTACAAGTTTCGAGCACATGTGCTCATCATCAGGAGGTCATCACACCTATACCAGAGGCTGTGTAATGCAATTTTGACCTCCTGATGATGAGCACATGTGCTCGAAACATGTAGAGGCATGAAATAAAACTTATTGTGAAACAAATTTTGTGCATCATGCTGGTTAAATACAGAGATAAATACACTGAGATGCACGGTCAGCAAAACGTCAAAAAATATAGTGTAATTTCCAAAATAAAATAAATTTCATACATTGGTGCATCTAGTTGGTTTTACTATAGCAATAATATTACGATGCACGGCCCTGTGAACGTCAAAAAGTTAACTGAAAACTGAGCGACAGTATTTCTCTTGTGTCGGTGATGAAGCTTGCCCCGCTGTGTTTTCCCATTATCTTCGTCAGCAAATTCAAGGAACAGATGCGCTCCTTTGGCCAAGACAAGTTTTTATTGATCGTGCAGCACCATTTGATTCTAGTGGCCTACAATTCAGCAGCTCTTTTGGTAACTCTTTTCTTCCACCTCTGCCTATTTCCGCCATTTATTTCCAATGTCTTAAAATTCTGCCCGTCTTATAATAAATATGTAGCTGTCCTGGTAATTCTTGTATCTTCTTGTGATGTCTGAATAGAACTCCTGCCATTGATCTCCGAAAACAAGTTGCAGAAGTTTCACTGCTTATACCCCTATATTATTTTCTGTTACTGCCCAAACGTCTGATCTACACGAAGGATCTTTCGCCGTCGCCTTTATTCTTTTTCGAGTACCCGTAATTGTTCATTTCTTCAGATGTAATAGATGTCGGTCAGGATCGAATGCGGTTTTATTCATAGTGCAGTTTCTTCTGGAACACAAGATCGGAACACACGGTAAACAATGTATATGTTCTATTTCCGACCGAATACTTTGTCTCTTCTTTTCTTTGTCACTTTATGCTGTTATTGTCGGTGCCGTACTTATATTTACAGTGTTATTTAATGTGTAATTTTAAATGTACTATAGGATTCAAGTTTGACAATGTTGTGAATCATTGTGCTCGCTGATAGGTCTTGTAACACACCGTGTTATTCCGAGTGAATAGATATGACGATTCAGTTTCTTATGAATGTTTCGGACTATGGAGTGTTATCTATCGGGAACAGATTCATTTCTCCAAATGGGACACGTGGTACGTATGGGGGAGTCGAGGGGTTCGTGCAGGTTTTGGGTGGGGACACACGAAGGAGAGAGATCACGTGTAAGACCTAGACGTAGATGGAGGATGATAATAATGAAGTGGAACTCGAGGCCATTTGGGAGGGCTTGGACTGGGGTAGGTGCAGCTTAGGACAGAGAAAGTGTCTGTCGGTGTGTTGTGAACGCGGTAAAGATCTGCGTTTCCCATCACACGCGGGGAATTTCTTGACAAACTGTGGGACTATTAGCTTTTCAAGGAGAATTGCACCACGGGGGAAGTTAATTGGTAGGTAAATGGAGGACGTTAACCGCCTCCCTTCAGTAGACCTACTCATTATCTGTCTGTGTCATTGGTGATTAAGGTTTCCGTTTTCTGCCTTGTGGCAGAATTATTTACCTCGCAATCCATGCATGGAATCTAGCCAGTTTTGAACCAGGGATTTTCGACCGATATAGGCAAAGTGTTATCTCTATAACACTGTATTTATAGGAAATTTAATGCCCGAGATGTGCATACAGTACTGAATGCCGGATGGTCTTGAAGTAGGCAGTCATTACTTGCGTCGTTACGTACAGATAGTCCAATTATTGATGTCTGCTTAAGCACACTTGAGCATCTGTATAGGACGACACGTGCAGAATGGAAACTGCGTAATGAATGTACCTTACCTGCCATGATGTGAACGTTCCACCCACCTTATTCGAATCAATAGGCAGAGCCAGTCCCTGGGGAGTTCATGACGTGGAAGATTATCTGTGTTTGCTGTGAACATACGACATGCACTTCGAACTTGTGTACGGAGAGCCTCACTGTTTGAAGTACATAACTGGTTTGTCATTAGCTTACATTAACCTTTTAGCTTCCAAGAAAGAAGAAAGCAAATGATTTTAAAATAGAGAAAGAAAGGAAGAAAGTAAAGAACAGGGGAACTTCTTGGTCCTGTTGGTCTAGGCGTACAAGCTCGTAAGGAAGGCCATGCCCCACGTAGTCGGTTCGTCAGTTAATGCGGTATATTAGTAACGTATATCGGTAACATAAAGACCATGGAAATGTCACCATCAAAATGTGAAAGTTCCTGTCTCTAGCCACGGTATATGCGGATAATCATTTATTTGATGGTCTCGTAAACTTTATGCCGCTCGATGAAATAATGATTTCCTTGAATGTGCGCGTTGTTAACCCCAAAAAAGTTCTGGGGAGACTATGTCGTATGTGGAGCAGACGTTACGACTTCTGTTAGTGAAGTTCAAAACTGCAATGCCGACAGAAGCATAACTTACTCACACAGCCGTATATATGCATGTCTTAGTAATTAACCAACTTAATGCACAAAATCTTGTTTTATAATAAGTTTGTTATATGCCTCTACATGTTTCGAGCACTACTGTGCTCATCATCAGGAGGTCAAAATTGTATTATACAGCAT
>Ga0131853_10020052_pt1 | contig 12160 bp, 6 predicted proteins | sample TergutLab28metaG_FD_92764 | JGI IMG/M metagenome (GOLD analysis project Ga0131853, IMG submission 92764) | Labiotermes labralis P1 segment gut microbial communities from Petit-Saut dam, French Guiana - Lab288 P1 (version 2) (version 2) | ecosystem: Host-associated > Arthropoda: Insects >...
CAAAAAAAAAAAAAAAACCAAAAATAAATAAAAAATACCCAACAAATATTTTCCCTTCCCCACTTTTCCCCATCTTGTGCTTTCCCCCCCCCCCCCCCCCCCCACACACACACACACAAGAGCCACAAGCATTTGCATATCTGCACACAGTCAATATCAAAACTTTTAGATGTTACACTAACCCATGCAGCAGGCTGTCTTGGGACACTCCACTAGTCAAGAAATTTCCTGCATTCATTTCTCTGTTCATATAACTCCCATACTAACCACTGTTCTGAGCAGAATGAATCCAATCCACACCTTTCCACCATACTTCTTAAAGAACCATTTTAATATTATACTCTCAGCTATGACTAGTTCTTCCAAGGAGTCCCTGTTCCTTCAGGTATTCTGAGCAAAACTTTGCGCAGTTCTTCACACCCACACACAAAACATGTTAATCTCCACAATACTTCAAATTAAATAAGGTGATTGTGTCATACTGTCCCACGACCATAACTAGGCACTTGCTGTGCATCCCCATCAACAAAGCCCTACTACATGTTCAGTCATACTGTGCAACAGGATTAAAATAACTGTCTGTGTTGAATTTGATAACCAAGGGCAGTCTTTGGCTACACATCACAATCAAATGCACATGTTGTTTCATAACTGACAGGAGGCCATGCAAAGAAAAGACATAGCATAATTGTAAAACTTCTCTACAGTACCAAGACTGTTTTGTGAAAACAATGGCTAGGAAGAAAAAAAAACAAGCTGTCTACTTGAGTCAAGAATGGTTTATGTAAAGAAATGTACAGGGTGATCAAAAAGTCTCTGCGAACCTGATGATTACAAATAACAAGGGGGTGCACAGAGACTTTTTGATCACCCTGTATATTCAGACATGTCCCTTTAAAACCAGTATTAACAAAAAAAGGCAGAGGCACTTCACAATGGGCAATGAAACTTTAATCCCTACCACTAATATTTTCTAAACTGTACATATATCCCACAACCAATTACACAGAAGCCATCTCAAATGTTCCATTGTATACAATGATAACACACTTCTGATTGTAGTATTGTTCCTGCTTCAAATGATGGCACAGTGAAACAGAGAAGTTTACAAACATCCAACCAAGATGACCACGGCAAGACTTCGTACTGCCACCTAATATTAGGCTCCACAGACACCAACACTGCCCCAACACTTGCAAAATTTTCTGTCTAACTTCTTCAGTTCTCAATCGCAGAAACTGCACAGTATGTCCGACAATGTTCATAATGCTGTATGCAGGACATTTCATTACTGATAACACCTGCAACAATTTGATCACTAATTTATCCTAATTTGTGAATGTGCCTTGTTAGGGACAATGGCCGGTTCATATTCCAGATGCAGATTTTAATTTTGTCCCATTCAGTTGCTGTACTTTCCTAGCTCTACTTAGCATGGATCCAGGATAAGCAATTTCACACAACACATACACTTCTGTCCAATATTATGACTGCTTTCTATCCCTCCAGTGCCTTACAGCCTGCCTGACCATTCTGTGCAGGTTCTTGTACTACACATGAGATGTATGACCCATTTGGCAGTAAGTTGACAGCCTCATTGTCTGCTGCCACATATTCGAGCAGCAGGTTGAGTTGCGCCATGTTTTGATCTGCCTTTGTCACAAAGGACTGTAAGCAGTCCCAGTCTAGTTTTGAGTTAATGTGGAAGGAGTAAAGTGCCTACAGTACAGCTTCATCATCCAGCACAATATACATTTGTCATCTGTACATGGCACACACTGCAGTCTCCACTTCTGTGGTGTACAGCCTGCAGTCAAAACTTCCCACTCCCCAGTCTGCCAATATCATAGTACTTTGTCAGAAAATGAAAAGAATGTAATCATTCAACTGTGTCAGTATCAGTATCCATCATCAAAAAAGGGCTGGTGCATAATGAACTGGAATGGACGTGGAAGGAAGTGGTCACAGCCTGTTGGAAGTACTATTGCAACATTTGTTTGAAGGAAGAGAGAAAAGCCAATGAATATCTGTCATGCTAGTTGGTACCATGGACAAGATTCACACCAGGTATTACCATCTCAACCATTCCCTTCAGTAGTTTTGTATAATATCACCATTACCAGAACAAGTGCCCTATTCATATCCCAGTCTCCCTCAGTATGTCCATACCCTAGCAGTTACTACAATTCACTGCAGGTCAGCAAGTGCAATCACATGCACAGCTCCAGTTATTTCCACAGCTCTTCATCAAGCAAAGTACACCTCTGTTGATGTAAATTCTCAGTCAAGTCATATGATGGGACTCATATTGCAGTGAAGACCCAAAGTAGCAACACCCCTAATGGCAGTCCTCAGTTTACTCAAGTGCCTCTACAACATTGGGCAGTCTTCATCATACCATCCAGCTACAATCTGAGTATCAGTCCTTTGTCCTATACCATCCCTACGGAGTGTGACTTCCGAGGACAACTGCAATATGCCGAGTTGCTTCCATTTGGCCCGTCTAGGTATTTACAGCTGCCAGCACCATTGTGATGTTGTGTGGACTGACACAACAGATTTGCTCAAATGTCACATATATTTATAATACTTCTGATACTATCTAGGAACTTCTCCTTTATCTGGACAGCAGTATTACCCATACATTATGCTCTATGTCAGCCATTACTACTGAGCCGCTGCCTGGAGGTCCATCAACAAGGAGTAATAAAACTTCCACTGGAGCAGCCTTCAAACATTGAGCTCCTCTGTCTCCCACAAGGCAGGGTCCCCTGATTCTGGTTTCTAGCATGGGGCTGACCCATCCACATAATAATGGGTTCAACTTCATGTGTTCTGGCAGCTGAAGTAATGCTTCAGATGGTCCCATATAATCAAGGAATGCTCCTTGTACGGTCACCATGTCCAACTGCATTCTCGATGCATGTAAATCACATCAGAAACAGATGTTTCATTGATGTAGCAGACCAGCAGCCATATTGACTTCTGCATAAGGGAGATTCCTTTAATGCTCTGTCCCTAACAAATATGTCTACCATCGTCTCCACTGTTTGGACTGCATACAACAGGGGCCTGTTCTTGAATTGTGCTGATGTCACCACATCTCCTTCCCTTCAGTGCCAACTTAAGTTTCCAAAAAAGGAATGGAGCCAAGTCTGGACAGTACAGAGGATGCAGTACAGCCATGCCATTATATAGCGTTCTCACGATGGTGTATGACATTCAAACTCACACACATTTTGGACCTTCTCCATTGTACATATTGCAACATACCACACTTCAGGGACAGAACTGGCCCCATTTTAAGGTTTGCTTCTTGCAAACCAACTGCCACCACATTATGATTATTTGCACTGTAACTAACCCAGATTAACATCAAATTACTAAATACCAAATATTTTAAAAACTGTTACTTTTATGATTACACAAGTCTCACTAGACTCCAAATACACAAAATACATAGCTGGTCACTGTATTTCACCTCACTAAACAGTTGCACTGTGTAGGCAGTCCTGGTAGTTGGAATGTTTATGGTAATAACTGTTCTTCTTAGATGTGCGAAGGGGGTGAAATATTGCTGTGTCTGATCTCAGTTCTCACTGGATATATTCCAGACCTATTGCAGGAAGAGCTTCCTGGTTCTGCTAAGCATGATTCTACCAACTCTGCTGAAGTTCAATGGGACATAACTGTATCTCAATAACCTCCTTAACCAAGCAATCCACACACCTTTCTACCTTAGCCATTCTGTAAATGTTGTTGAATTCCATGCTGTCCGGTACCCATGATACATTCTGCTGCAGACGAATTATCTGGCTGGCCCAGGAAAAGGTGCCTCATGTGCTCCTTGCATCTGGTTTCTAAACTCCTGCTAGTCTGACATACACCTTCCCACACCCACATGGTATACACCATACATAAGGGGTTTGCAGGCCTATTTTTCCCTGAGTGGTTTTCTTCACCAGTAGGTGATGAGTCTTCATCTCACACTTAGCAACCAGCCTGCTGATCTTGTCTGAAACTGCATGTTGGTAGGGAAGCATGGCTACACTTCTGGGTTCTTCGGTCTTGTTTCATTGCCCCCCCCCCCTTTTTTTTGGCATACAAGGCATGACTGATATCCTGGTTACTGTAGCCATCTGTTTTGGAAGAAGCATGCCTGAAGATGGGAAAACAAATCTGCCCTCAAAACATAGTGTGTTATAATTCAACGCATATGATGGAAAAAGTCCAAAGTTTATGACTTCAGTCATGATACTACTGGACAGAAATTATATAAGACAAATCAGAGTGAGCAGATGCAATGCTGTGGTGGAGAAATCTATTTCCAGTGCCCCTTTTTTCAGGCTATTTTCACCACACATCTTCCCACAGACATCATCAAATGTCTGCAAGAAATGATAGTTCAGCCTGTTCCTATCAAAACTAACATCAGTAAGCATTTCACACAGGAACACACTTCTCTGCTTACTTCAGGCAGGAAGATCCAATGTTGTAATCTATAATGACCTCTGCTAGAAAGTGTGAATGCCTGACATTTTTTCTGAGTGTCCTGATACGCACTGATGCAAATCTAATTGTTTCTACTCATCAATCAGCATACAAGGCAGAAATTATGACACAATCTATCACAAATTCATTCTGGTGTCAAAATTTGACAGCATAAACCAAAAAGCTGCCCAATTCATTAGCCAACTTGTGGATAGTAATACATCTACTTTCATGCCAAATCCTGTAAATATGTGTCCACATTTCTCTACATTCTGCCAACAGGCAGGCACCCTGAATATTCAGCATTCTTGAAAGATGTCATTCCATTTCTGGACACTGCAGAATAATCAAATACTAAAGTCTGCCTCATTGCTTCTTCTCTGAAAGCAAATGTTAACATCTGAAAGGTTTCTGAACCAGTTTTGGCAATCTTAAACAACAACTTGATGCATATGCATTATTCTTTAAAGTCTATTGTTTTTTGAAGAAACAAAAACTGCACTGGACACAACACACGGTCACACTTCACAGCAATGCATGCCACAAATTTGATATCAACAACAAACGACCATGCAGGTTCTACTCTACCGCCACACCGATGATGAGGTCTGTACTAACTGCAGAAGTTGTGGTGGGCAGGGTGTGACAGGTGACAACCTAACACTTCAACGGAAGGACCCCAGTGCTGACCAATATGGGAGACTACCTATGGTGGTAAAGTGCCCATTGGAACAAATACAATGAGACACATTCCTAGCCACTGTAACCTTTGTATTCTATTTCCAGTTCCTCCAAAATTCAATACAGTACACCACAAATAATTTTCCTAACACAACATGAGTGGAGTTCAATTCTTAGCACAGGCTGAGTGTTTCTTCCAAACCTTGTTGCAACCCTGCTTTGAAACTCACCCAGTCTCCTATCCAAAAATTACTCTTGGCTCTTACCCCAATAGCAAATTTTCTGGAACAGTCACAGTGTTGAGGATGAGAATCTGTGAAGTCCTAATGTCATGCCTGTACAGAGACAATTTACATTTTATCCAAGGGCCCAGTATGACTGAATCAATAATGTAGGCCATATGTATAAGAACACCACACACCAAAATATTGTAATGCATTACCTTCAGTTTACCTTCCTCAACTGCACTGCTGTTACGCCACTGACTCTTCCTCTTACTTTTTTCGATGTCTCAGCAAGTTTCAGCTCCCATTTACATGGTGGAGAAATACTGACCTCTTAATGTCATCCAGTGTTATACACTTGTCCTTCTACTTACTTTAAAAAAAACTGTTGGAAATTTAATGAACTACAGGATTGGCTGTAACAACAGCCATATGTTTCTTCATGTACACAACAATCAGACTTGGACTCAAATTGTCACTCTTCAAACACTTCCTCATAAAAATTAAAAATCAGCAAATTAAATGGTACCAGAGACTTTGCATTCAAAACTACAATATTAAAAACATGTCAGGAAATGTAAACAGACAGTAACAATTCTGGCATGTTCACACCATCTTCTTTAACTGTATCAACAACTATGTCACAAAATGCATGCTTCATTCTACTCTACAGCTTTTGTGAAAGGCAATTTCATGTCCAAATAGTGCTAGATGTGCACTCAGAAATTCATACATGTCTTCAGTGATGTGTCAATTATTGTTCCACTTGAACAAAAACTGGAACATTAATAAATTTTAGTAAACTCCCCAATAAAAAATTCTGTGAAAATCTGCAGTGTTCCACACTTTCAAAGGAATTATCACACACACACACACACATATATATATATACATGTTGTGATTTTGCACTGCATGCTGGTCTCGACACATGACCATATATTTAGTCTTCTTATCATTTAGTTTTAAACCAATATCATTACTAACAAATACTGATGCTTCTGTGCATTCCCTTACAGTACATTTGCTTGCACCCAGTACATTAAGATCATCATTATAAACAAGAAGCGGATGTGTACCAATTAATTTTAAGCCCCTCTGGTCTACCTAAATCCTCCTAATGGCACATTCTAAAGCAAAGCCCAAAAAAGCAATGGCAATAACACATATCCCTGATTCAAACCATTCTTACTGGAAACATGTACACACATCCTTGTCTACCTCGACTCTGCTACAGGTTTCATTTATACTCTTTGTTAGCCTTACCATTTCATTGGGGATACCAAAATCAATGAGAATATTATACAAGACCTCTCACCTAACTGAATCATGGGCTTCCTTGAATTCTATGCACTGCCTCATTGTATCCCCCCCCCTTTTTTCTCTCAAGTATGTGACAAATCCAAAATATATTATCAGTAACCGACTCATTTCGTCGAAACCCACAATGACAATCCCCAATAATTTCCTCTTGCACAGGCAGCAGGTAAACTACACTTTATATATTTACAGCTTGCCAGAACAACCCTTAGCAAAATACAGTCAAACCCTGATACAGCACCACCCTCACTTAGCACCCATGGAAGTCTGTAAACAGAAATTCCCTTTTATATGGTATTTCAATGTATTGCCACCATCCTCGATATACCACCACAAATTGGGGTGTACTGTACGATATTATTCATGTGATGATACAAAGATGAAATATGGTTGGATGGACTGGAAATTAACCATCTGAGAACACAAACTATGCATGTCTGCAACACAAAAATCAAACATTAGGGTCATCAGTTTATCTTTACATTGTTATTACAATACACAACATATATTGCTGTAATTTTTACCTACTTTTATCACATTATTTCAATCCTGCAGTTATAATATACAAGGTCTCTGTTACCAAATTCCAATCTGCTGCTTCATTCGAAATTTTTGTGTTTAAACTGCCATACATTAGCAACAGTATCAACCAATGCTATTCTTCACGCCTCAGTATTTGGAGAGACAGAGTAACCAGCCTCAAAAAAAGGGGAGGTAAGTCAGATACAACAGAACCATTTGAGATAAAAACCGCATACACGCTTTGCGTCTAATGTCTGTTAAAAACAAGACTAACAAATGATAAAGCATCCAAAGTAATTTTTTTATCATTGTACCACACATTTTGATATCTATAAAGTTCATTCACCAACAAATGCACTCTTTATTAAACTTGACAAAGTTTTAAAATTTACATTAAAAATCACTTTGGCTTGCTCCTACATGTTTTGGTCTACGACCATCATCAGTGAGCCTTCATTAGAGCCTAGCTAAAGTTATATTTAGGTTCAAATTTGATAAAAAACTACACTGTTATATGTGGCAGCATGTCTATAATAAAAGGTACCTTTTATTACAGACATGCTGCCACACCACCGCATAACATGTAATGACCAGTCTGACTTCATGTGGAGGACCTGAATATTTAAAACCCTTAGCCATAGTTTGGTGACATGAAACATGAATAGCATTCAATGTTTCTACCCTACTTATGGTGTCACCATAAAAGGCTTTTATAAGCGTTCTGTAAGTCTCAGAAGCTATTTTCTTAATTTTAAAACAAACTTGTAGCAAATTTTCTGCTCTTTAAGGTCTGCCACTTCAATAAACTGTACCAGTCACAGGAAGCACCCAACATGAACACACTTAAATGTCAACTGCAGAAAACACAACATTAAGTTACACTGATGCTCACCACACTAATTCACAGTAAATTAATTCTGAGGTACCCACTACCACACAGCTGCCTCATATCCAGTTAGCACTCCAAGTGAACAGTCCAAAAACTTTTGCCTGACGCCTCATATAAGAGGTAATATGGGGCAGCTGCTAAGCCAGTAATGTGGCCACCTACTAACAAGACAACCAAGTAAGCAAGACTAACTCAGTTAGTACTGACTGACTAGAAGCAGACACACAGAATTTAATTATAAAAAGTATGCCTAAACAGTTACAGTAGCTCTGAACAATGACGGGCTACAGAATGCACAAGTACTATTCAATTATACAAAGCACACAAGGGTATGTGACTAGTGGCTAAGCACCTGTGCTTTAAGTATGAGAAATTACCTATAGTAGCTCAAAAAGTAGTGACTAGCGACTGGCTTGATGTGTGTGAACTGATAAGACATTGTGCAGGGTAGTGCTATCGGTACAGGGCCTGGGCTGGGTGCAATTAATATGTGGCTGGGGTGCTCATAGGATGACTGGTATTCTATTCCCAGCAGGAGTGGTGACTTATTTTCAGTAACGCACCCAGACAAACACTGGGACTCATCCAACATCCCCCATCCAGTCACAGTTTATGACTCCATGGTGCTATACCTACATTCCCTCATGTTCCAGAATATGAAGTTTAATGACGCATAAAGACACGTTTACCTTTAGTTCTTTTAAAAACAGAGGACATTACATACCACACTTTGCTGCATAATGCAAGAAAAAAGTCATAACCAAAGAATCCATACAAACCTTGAAAAGGAAATAACCACATCATTTCCAAGACTTGGTGTTCACGTATTAAAATGCTACCCCCATCAGAAAGCACGGAATCAAGAAGGCACAAATTATGCCAGAAGGATCCAACATGTCATCAAAATGACATATTCTCAAGAGTGCTCCTTGCTCAGGGTGGATTCAGTTCAAAAATTCTGTCACCACACTATGTCAACAAAAAGCACAATAAATGATACAACTTATAGTTTTGGAATAATTAAAAAAAGAAAGAAAGCAAACAAAAACACCCTACTTGTTTTTCATGTAAGTTATACTGTCTTGTTCCTAACCCTTAACATTCTGAGGCTATCAGCTATGTACAGGATGGGTCACAAACCAATTTTTGGAGACCTGCTCTACTGCCATCATCAAGGTCAATGCAGTAAGAAACCCCAAGTTACTGATATATACTGCCTGAAAATCAGTCTATTCATCACTGCCTAGTTCTCAACAGTTTATGGGTCAACAAGGAGGGAGGAAAGTGAGACCAGAATGTGATCAGGTCTGTTCAGCCTACAAGGTCTTATATGATCTAAATTCAAACCAGGACACACTGTCTTCATTCTTTGCATATGCTCAATTGAAAGTTAACCTGTACTGTGTTCTCTCATGGCCTTCTTCCCGCTGTCCTTCTCGATCCTCCAGAAACCTGCCCTCCTTGTCCCAGCATTGTACAAGTGTGATGATGGGGTTCCTTGCCTGGTATCCTAGATGGGAAACATGGCATTACTATGTGGCTATGGTTAAACATGACAGTTTCGACAAAGCACCATTGAACCTTTAAAGATGAAATTTGTCTGTTTTATGTAAGGACTCAGCGCATACCGTGCAGTAAACACACTCCACCTCAGTTATACGAGACCAATCTGTTAACGTTTCGCAAGGTCCACAGAACACTTAAACGCACTGTGAGGATCATACAGAATTTTTGAATGCTAAAACTGGTGGTACGTTAAATAACCGCTACGCCTTAAACGGTTAATGATGAAGTTCTAAGCACACATCCTAAGTTCTACGGTGGGAGCAGGTTTACATCTTACAAAGTGTAACTTTTATCATGTCCCTGAGCACAGAAGTTGCCAGGTTATATCCCAGTGGATGCAGACTTGTTAAGCAATAAAGCTTCTGTGGGTAATTACTATACACCTGTCACCTCTTTTAAGTATTTCAGTATATGCCTTGCTTACAGATACTACACCAGGCACAACACAATGTCACCCTGAACAGTCAAACGGATTCCGATTCTGCAGAGCCTTAAATTTATAATATTCCAACTGCATCATCAAGGATACACCGGAGTGACTCTAGCTTATCGCGGCTCAAACAATTCGTAACTCACAGAATACCGCGTGCTGCGATGAACAAGGTATGCGGGACTGACACTAATTACCGGAATACAAATCATCTTACCCTTTTAATTTGAATGCGTATATTTGTCTTTCGTAACATTTATTTAAATATAATGACTTGCACTTCGAGAATCCTACCACAGCAAATATATTCGACATTCTACGAAGCTAAACCACTCACCTCCACTCTCAATAAAAATATGGCGGCACTTTTCAACCACATGTATAATCTGTGACCACAGACATCCGAACAAACTCCGGGCACACATGGTTACTCGCGTCTACAGTTTTCATCCAAAATAACAGTAATATCCACGGCACCCCGGTGAAGGTTCAGATCCAGAGGGCCCAGGAAGCACAGAGAAGAGGAAGTTTGGTTAGAAGGCTGTTTAAACGTTAATCGAACTTCATCCACGTTTAAGCACTGGCATTCGGTTCAGAATAGCATACAGTTCCAATCAGTGTTACTTTGTGTATGTCCAAACAGATGTGTAAACGAAATTATAAGAATAACTCCATGCAACGTCATTGAGAAGCTAGTAGATCAACAGCTAATCAAGAAATTTCCCCCAATTTATGGAACACATTCGCAAGAGCCTGCTTCCAATAGTTATCCTGAGCCAAACCAATTCTACCGATGCGTTCCCATCACATTTCTTCTAGATCCATTTTTTATATGATCTTCCCATTAGGCCTTCCAACCTTCCATTGGTGCCCCCACCAAAATCTTGTTTGCCATGTCTTCACTTTCCACACATGGCACACACCAAACCCATCCCAACTGACGTGATTTGATCATCTGAATAATATTTGGTTAGAAGTACAGGTTATAAAGCTCTTTTATGTAGTCTTCTTCATGTACCCTTGTACCTTGTCACTAATAACCTCCTTGGCACACTGTTCTCCAATAGTCTACATTCCTCCCTCAATGCACAAGACCAAGTTACCAGAATCATAAAAACCACAGGCATAATCATAGTTCTGTAAATTCTAATATTTATATTTTCAAATAGCAAAGTGGAAGGTAAAAGATTCTGAACTGAATGCTACGAATAACACCCAGACTAAACATAACAAATCCATAAATTGGTTTTGATAAGAAAGGACTTTTTACTAACAGGTTGATGAAAAGAAAATGGAACAATTCTGTAAGAGCCCTTTGTGTATTACCAGAAGCATTACAGCATTTGCCTACACTAAGGACAAACAAAAGAAACCTGTCTTGCATGGGCCTGGGTATCATTTCTGGTTATCTCCTGAATACAGTAAATGGTTTATCCATTTGCTTACTTGCAAAAATAAATACAAGATTTTTCTTATGTTGTCACAGGCTTCTGCCCACATGCAATCCTTTCCATGAATTGATTTCTGTAAACTTTATGCCAAAATTGCTTCCTGCTGAAAATTATACTTGCCTGTCACAGTGACTTCAATGTTACATGAAGATGTAAATAAATTATGCAAAAATCATTATATTTTAATCATATTGGACAATTCGTAAGGACTGTAACAGTAATAAAAATTGTTGTACAAGATGAAACGGTGCAATTGTTGGTAATGCATGTTCACAAATAACTACATAATAATAATATAATAATAAGTCCATTGTTCTTTCTAGGAACGTAGGTTGTCTATGAGTCCTTTCCACTTCTGTCTATCGGCTGCTAAGAACCTTAGTTCATTCCAGCTTTTACCCGCTTCCTTGATTACCGATTTTCTCCAGCTGTTTCTCGGTCTTCCTCTTTTCCTGTTTCCCTGAGAGTTCCAGAGTAGGGCAGCCTTTGGTATCTCTCCATCCTCTTTTCTTAATGTGTGACCAATCCATCTAAATTTTCTTTTTCTTATTTCTAAATTTATATCTTCTTGTCCTGTTACTTTCCATAG
>Ga0131853_10020053_pt1 | contig 12160 bp, 8 predicted proteins | sample TergutLab28metaG_FD_92764 | JGI IMG/M metagenome (GOLD analysis project Ga0131853, IMG submission 92764) | Labiotermes labralis P1 segment gut microbial communities from Petit-Saut dam, French Guiana - Lab288 P1 (version 2) (version 2) | ecosystem: Host-associated > Arthropoda: Insects >...
ACGCAGCGGCTCTCAAGACCACCACCCATCCAAAAACTCGGTGCACAAAACCATATGCTGCAACTCAACATCTAATGCTCCTGATGATGGGCGTATGTACCCGAAACATGTCGAGCTAAGAATTTATCAATAAAATTACCTAGTTGCATCAAGTTGGCATTTCACTTTATTTCAAGATTTTTTAACTTTGCCCACCGTGTCGTATTCAATAAAAAAAATAACAGAGTTCCGGCAACTGGATGCGTGTCTGTACTCAGGTAAGGAAAAAAAACAGCTACTATCAGTCACACGGTCCACAGACCTTGCCTGAAGACTGACACAGTAGCAATTCCCGAAACGATGTGTTCGTAGTACAAGACCAAGAAGATGGACAATATAAAGAGAAACATAACGAACTGGTAAGACAGCTATAACTCTCGAAATATTTACAAATCCTTACAGTACCAACAGACTCACAGCTCCACTAGTACGTATTTCACTCCTAATTAGCTGCCACACGTTTCGGCTTAATTGCCATCATCAGGGAGCTAGCACCAATATTACTAAACTGATAGCAATAAGACAATGTTCGATCCGAAGGCACAGGCCTATTCCACGACGACGGGTAAGTAACGCAATTGAGTACAAAACTGAATGGAAACGTCCTGCTTCCGGAGAGTACACCTAAAATACACTCACAAGCTTCTTTAATTACGTTTCAATAAACCTCTCCTTGCCGTCTTAACTTGCATCTAACAAGTACATTTCAAAAAGCCTGCTTCAAGCCCTAAGTGCACCCATTAAAGATATTATCACCAGACTACAGACGTGAATGTGCTCTTTACTTCCTAGAAACGAACAAAACGCCCGACATGTTGTGAAAATGGTGGACGTACCATAATCGGATGTTTCCCAGGAGACAGGCCTACAATGTTAAAGATTCTTCACCCTGAACAATTGAAGGAATTCTTAGAACGAGGTGAAAGTAATACTGGCGTTCGTTGAGTTGTCCATTCAATTTAATTCTAAACGGCATGGGTCCTCTGTAGGCCTACCAATCCAGCCCCTCGTTTATACAAAGCTATGGGGCAAAGTGTATATTATTTAGGCCCAGTTATGGTTTATTTAACAACGTTGTCAGTAAGTCAGTATATATCAGACAGCATGATGATCAGTGAATAACGAATGAAGAATGGAGCACAGTTTTGTATAGTGCTGAAACACGGACATTTCGGAAAGCAGGTCAGAAATCCCTTATAAATTTTTAAATGTGGTGCTGGAGAAAAATGGAGAAAATCCATTGGATTGATCAGGTGAAAAATGAAGTACTACAAACAGTCAAGGAGAAAAGGAACATCCTACGTACAATACAACGAAGGAAGGCTAACTGGATTGATCACATCTTACGTAGAAGCTGCCTTCCAACCCACGGTATTTAAAGAAAGACATAAGGAACGGGGAAGACGAGGAAGTCGACGTAAGCAGCTACTGGATAACGTTAAGGAAACAAGAAATTAAGGGCAACTGAAAGAGGCAGCACTAGATCGCACTCTCTGGAGAACTCGCTCTTTTAGAGGCTGTGGACGTGCCATGAAAAAGACTGCATGATGACGAATCCTAAAGACACGACCTACTTTGAAATACCACCACGCCATATACCTGGACGGACTGAGGAAAACTACAAAAAACGTATACAACATATTACACGAACGCGCACAAACACATACGGATATATATATATATATATAACGAAACAAGCACACTACTCTCTCGGGTATAGCCCAATTAATACTGAAGTACAAACAAGTTTGGGGGGGGGGGGTACTGTCTAGCTCATCAACTCGTAACTGCCGGCATCTGGTGCTTATTAATATGTTTAATCCAGTAGGTTAAATAATTTTTTATCTTCTTGCAAAACATCCGGGGCTAATAGGCGAACTAAAAAAACACGTACGCCTTCGGTGATCTTCGTGCGAGTTCGGAAAACGATTTGTGATTACTCCGTAAATTTCGTATGTGTTCGGAAAGTCGCTGTTCGTTGTTGGATTATACGCGTATGCCTCAGTCATCTCGATCGTCATTACGAATTACGAAAAGTGCATTTTACACAGAATGCGCGTCACTTCCCTCTAGAATGTTCGTCCCGAACACCTCTCACTCCGACCAGCGTTTCACGAGTTGTGATTTCAGGCTTTCGTCGCGAAGTAGATGAGATCTGCACTCTTCTAGGATATTACGCAGCGTATAGGGGCAAAAATTCTTGGATTTCTGGACCCCTGATGAATGGGACCGATACGTTGTCCCGAAACGACGGTAACATAAAGCTTTACGTAAATTCTCTGGTATTTATTTTTTCAGACTTCAATCCAATTTTGGTAAATCCCACAATACAAAAATTCCCGACAATCATTTCAACGGTTCACGAATCTATTTCATGCGTACAGACGGAGGGCCAGAGCGGTTTTAAATGATTCACAGTGCGCCTAAAATGTGGATCTCCTGTACCCTGTTCATACGTTGCACGTAATAACAGAGCATGCAGAGACATGACATTTAGTCTTTACTACCGTCAATATTTATCTATTAAAGCAATGTTCAAGTTTTCCGGTTAGCATTACTGGGTGCGAGTCGAACTCTCATTCTCAACCTTCCTTACACAGGGGTGATGATAAGTCCTTAGCCCGACCAGGAAGGAAACAAGCTACATTCCCCGCATTTTATGGAACGTGGAGGTTCACTACCACATTCACAACAGTCCACCACTTGTCCCTACTCTAACCAAATCAACCCATTCCTCTGCCCATTACACTTTTGACAGGCGCAGCTTGTTTCCTTCCCGGTCGGGCTAAAGACTTATCAGCACCCCGGTATACGATTTGAGTAGGCCCAAACTTAAGTTTCTCAACCTGACACTGCCTCTTTATTACCGTATAACATGATTTTTTAGCCCATGGCGCAAGTGCCCCTAGCGGGACAGGGCCTCTTAATTATCAAGGCTTCACGATCACACTCAGACACACCACACACGGTAGGACGCCTCTGGACAAGTAATCAGCCCGACGCAGAGACTTCTCTACCTGACACCACACAACATTCAAAAGAGAGAGACATCCATGCTCCCGGCGGGATTCGAACCCGCAATACCAGCAAGCCTGCGACCACTGGAGTCGTTGCATACCGTGATGACAGAAATCCAGTTAATATCCCGGCGTACATAAGGACTTCTGTCATCGTTGTCCAGCATTCCTCGTTAGTAGGCCCAATCGTTGATGTGGTCTGCGACGTTAGCTGATCACAATCTGTTTACTGCAGGCGATAGAGAACACCAGAACAGAACATCAGCCATTTATTTACATGTTTGACAGAAATGCATCAGGCAGTCAGGGTAGTACTGTAGAAAGTTCAGTTACACGCACCTAACGGAACCTGTGACATTCCAACTTCCACTACCAGCACTACCGAATTTCCAGCTTGCACGTTGTTAATTTCAAAGACATCGCTACTGCGGAATGTACTACAGTTTATAAAAACGCGATAATGACTTAAATTCAGACTCATGGGACAAGTGACGCACAAGGAGGGGACGACATTCTATAACCACCCACAATTTATTTTTGTTTTGAAATAAGACCCGCCTAATCACGCATGTACTTACATTACTTATTTGATGATGTAACTCACACTTGGCAGTCTGTGAATTGCTTCCATTTAAAAATACAGTGTCCAGAAAGTCTCTGATTTACCGAAATAAATGTAGCTCCACATACCTGCAGACAAACGAAAATGAACGTAAAAAACAGTAACAGTAGTATTACTTCGAAACAAGTTTGAAAGGAAAGTTCGTCTGCTTGGTCCTACCGGCAAATCAACTGATAACAGGGAACTCTACTGACAACCTGAAAATGTCCGCCACCATTGTAGAGCGGTTAGAAGGAAGAGGAAAGGGTCTTTCACTCAATGATGATACAGCATTTCCGATGACGTTGAAATGACGCAATAACGTTTTCTTCTCTCCACATTCCGAAACTGACTGCACCGGTGGGAGACTATCAGCTTTACGTCCGTATGCAATATGTAGTATGATTTCACAATACTATGGCAACAATCCAACTGGCTCAAGTAAGAGGCACCAAAAGTATGTTTGTCCACCATCTGACTACATCCTTAGAAACAAAACCTCATTTATGAGATGCATAAAACCTCAATCGTCGAAGAAATCGAACGCCGAGGTTGAGTGGACAGCACTCACACTTCGTGTCTAGGGGGTTTCAAGTTCAAATCTCGGTCACGAGATGGCTATCCTGTGGTCTATCGCAGTTTCCTTAGTCCCTCCACGCAAACCTCGAAGTAGTCAGTTAAATTAACCTTCCGCATCCCTTCCAATTCACTGCTCACTATCCTACCACTCGCCGTTGCACATTCTGAGTCACTGACACAGTAGTTAAACAAAACCGTAAATATAAACAAAATTCGCTAAGTATCTGAAGGCACTGCGCATTAAATTTCGAACAGAAAACGGCCATATCTTAACAGTAATTTTCAAACACCTTTCTTGCCGATATCCACTAAGTTTTCCAATCTGAATGACTGCGTAATTAGACATCTGGTATCTGGACTAAAGCGGGCACAGGTCTGTTAATCTCGCTTCCGAAATAATATAGCCCTTGCACAATCCTAGCGACTAAAATCAGAGACATCACATTCAAAATAAACAGCATTTTAAGTTTTTGTAAATGCTCAAACGACCCCCGCAAAATGTAACTTCTATTACGTCTTTCACAAACCTACGCATGGTAACGAATACAATGTAGTTCCACAGAACACGGCACAATGCATCACATAACCCACCATGGCTGTCGAACAACTCAAAGTAACATTTAGGTTCAAAGACAAAGGAGTGGAATCCAAAGTCCTCGTCGTAGACAGTTGCGGCCCAGCCACAATAGGGTCTGGACTGAGCCCAATAAAGGTCACTACACAGCAACCAACGCTCTAATTAATCCATAAGATCTCATACAGTAATGAAGCGATTAAGAAACTTTCAATTCTCTTCTCGAAGTTCAAGCAACATTACGCGACCAAACGGTGTCAGGCAGTCTCTCTCTCTTTGTCTCTGACAAGGCAGACTTACAGAACACCATATAAAACGTAAAAGCAACTTTCCAGAGCCTTAATACTAACATGCTACATTTTTCAAACAACACGTCATTCAAAACTCAACAGCATCACTACAGTTTCAAATTAAAATGTAAGAAACGTACAACAGTATCCGTGTACTTCCCCGGAGCCAACGATTTCCAGATCGCTTAGTTCTCCTACGCATGTGTTTCAAGATACGCAATACAACACTTGACTGCAAGAGTAACATACGAAAAATTCAGTGAAAGTTAACTTGTGGTACCGGGGGTGTCGGATTTCACCCACACACTGGCACAGGTGCATTTGGTTACTGCATACAATACCAAAGAATGATAAATACATTTCAACTGTAAGCCGTTGCTGACAAGCGATAAGAATGTGGCACACAAAGACACTCACGAGCAGTTGGCAGCACTCATGATTCCGCTCGATGAGGTAAAGTCACCACACACACACCACATCACACCTCACCACGCGAACACACCGAGTCCAAGCTACCAACTACTTACTAGCCGCATCAGAACAGCAGGGCCTAGCATGCATTACACCCCAAAAGTTCCCAAAAATAATTGTCAGTTTCAAAATAAATCTATGCTATCCTGGGAAACCGCTTTCGTGTCTGCTCTTACCTCGCGCCGGCTTCGTCGGGCGGTCCAAGTCGCTGAGGCCCGCCGCGTAGCGAGCTCGGCGCTGCTCCAGAGTACCCCCCTCCACCGGCGCCATGCGTCCCACACGACAAAGCACGAACTTCCCCGAACACACTCCACCCGACTGATTTGTTTACAACACGTATTGCAATTGTCACTGACATGATTAGGTTCAAATCAATTACACGGATGCAAGAAGTCCAAGACTGGACACACATATACACAGCGACAAACATCTCATTCGACGACAACCGTCGGTATATCGCACTAAAAACTGCGGTAGTCGTAAAGTGGTGGTAATACCTGTGATTGTTGGTTCGAATCCTGCTCAGAGAATGGCATTTAAACAATCTTACGTCACCGTAACACCTGTCTATAATTAGCCTTTACTGAAACCTTAAACTATAAGGGAGAAAAAAGGAAACGGAGAGGGACAAAGGAAAGGTCTCGCCACGAACAAATGAAGACACATCAGTGAACAGTGTCACACCAAAGCAGATTAGAATCACAGCAAATAATCGTAATGTCTTAGAAACACAAATAGGCACTGCCATAAAACAATCCTATCAAGCGAAGGTACGCAACACCAAAGGCTCACACATTTTTCGACATAAACATAATCCATTTTATTCCTCGTGAAGCTGTATTTAATAAGCTTGTCCAGAAATTACATAAAGAAATGAAGTCGAATGCCGGACACTGGATCCTGCAGATAACAGAATATACTGTCTTCATTGTTTTCATTCCGTTGTGCTATATGACGAAATACTTAAACAGAAATACACAATATCTTGAATAACATTATTATTGTTATTATTATAATACAGATAAAATAATAACACATTGTCTTTAACACAGCTTTCGACCTGAGTAGGTCGTCTTCAGGTGTTCGTACAACCTATATCAGAAACCTCGTTACGTTACAGGAAACCCTGATGATCTACTCAGATGAAACATGCTGTGCTCAAGGCCATCCATATTATTGTTATAATTATTATATCCATATATAATAATAAACATTGTTGTGCAGAATCACCTATACTCCTAATTAAGTACTACTGAGTATAGGCTATTTGTGCTCAATTTATGCCAAGATCGCACAGGCGGTTTCCTACCCTCCGGGTCTCGTACCAACATGAGGCAGACGTACCTAGGTAGCCACATCTCGTGTGACATAAGCGTGCTTCCTACCTTCTCCGCGCTTTCCATACGTGGTAATTTCTCATAGTACCATAACGTGATTATTTGTATATATGATACGAAACCAGATCGCGGTACTCGTACTGTGGTAATCGATGCTTATAATCTAACCGGAACTAGTAAACGAACTGACAGAATTAATGAAAATGTGAAAGTATTACTGTAGGAATTTGTTAATCTAATTCCGGGTATTAACAAGCTATTCTATACCGTAAGGGTGTAACGTTGAAAGCTGATGTTCCCAACTACGCGTTGGGAAGCGTGTTCAACAGAAAACACGTACTGTTTTTTTTTTAGCTTATACGCTCCTTTACTTAACTACGTGTCACAATCGCTTCCGTCAGCACCAGTCACAACTGTGAAGCTAAATATTAAAAAAAAAAAAAAATTATGATCCTTACATTTCAATAGGCTGGCTGCGTAATTCATTACAAGATTCAGAGCAATGTAGAGCAATATAATTTCCTTCGGGGGAAGGGACGGGGGGGGGGGGGCCGCTGGGGCGAACAATTTATTTAATTGTCTACCACCACTATCGCGTCAGATCACAATTGTTATTTCAGGCATTATTTCAGAAGGCGTGAAAAGTATTTATATTGCATTTTCGATTCAAAGCTGTCACGGAGCACTCGAATCCCCACAAATGAGCCTTTCCCTTTCATTCGACGCTAAAGTAGGCCAGACACATAAAGGGGCCCTACAAGCAAACACCTGTATATATGTCTGTCATACATTTTTACCTGGACAATCAACCCCTGTAACACAGAGTGATCTAGAAAAACGTTGTTGTAACGAACACTGCCTTGCAAAATTGATTTCTTAGCGATTGTTAAAAAAAACTTAAAAAAACAAATCAATGAAACACCCCCTGTAGATGTTCATGTAATTACGAATGAAATGATTTATTCTATGTGGATGTGTCAGCACTAAAGAGAAGGGAGTAAGACGAGTGTATCAAGTTTAGCTTCACTGACACCGGGGCAAAAAAATTGGGACTGACCTCGCCCAGTGCGTCGTTTGCCACGTAGTCTTAAGCAACGATGCCAAAACACCTGACAGTCTTAAGCAACATGTGAAGAAAAGCCACACGCCAAACTTAAATGCTCAAAACGCATGTAGCTGGACTCCAATGGAGCTTTTCATTAGGGAACGGCCTAACTGATGGTAGCGAATTACAAGCCGTTGCTGCTAGCTGCCAGAGCAAAGAAACTTCGCCAGACTGGACAGGCACTTGCAAAATTGTCCATACTTGTTGAATGCTGTGAACACTGTGTTTGGTACCAACAGCCAGAACAAATTATCAGAATCTTTTCTCCCTGATAACAACGTGAAACGACGTATTGAAGACCTTGAAGAAGTTATACTAACACAACTGCTGGGAAAACAGACCCATTTCGTTTCTGTTTTAGAGTCCAGGGCGACGATACCGCCGATGAACAATAATGCAGGCAGAAGTTCATATATTCTATATTCTTTGATGAAACTACGGCAAAAATGCTTTGTTTGAGGCACTGGAGACCAAAGCACAGGCTTCCGGCACTTGGGCAACAGTTGCCCATTTTTCAGAAAAATGTCATTTGACAGGAAGAGCTAGGGAGGGGCGTTTACTACTGCGGTGCCAAGGCGATGACTGACTCCTGGTATCGAATCATAACCAGCCAATAACCACGACTCACTGCCTTATCCATAAAAAAAAAGCCTTGGTTGATAAGGTGCTTCCAGATGACCTGCTGTATTTGTCAAACACAGGCTGCCAGTTCTGTGAAGAGAAGCACTTTAAATACACCTGTTGCAGCTCTTTGATGCATACGCATGGGAGATGGTCCTGAAACTCTCGATTCAAGCGGAATCTAGTTGCTCTCGAAAATAAATGTGCTCAGCCTGGTCTAAGAAATCCAGCAACAACTTAAAAAATTTACCCTGGGACCAGAAAAAGAAATGCATGGGCTTTCGAAGTCGACACATTTCTGCTATCGTTGGTATGTGCTTTGTGGACGATTCTGAGTCTATCTCTGGCCTCAGTTTCACGAAAAAGGAAGGAAATCAACATCACTGCCCACTACAATATAATCATAAATTCCAACTAGAAAAAGGGGGAACTTCACGGTTTTCCCTTATCTCACATGACCGTTACCTCAAAAGGGAAATCTTGATCAGATTCCCGGATCCAAAACAATACCGTCTCGAATGTCCTGATGAGGACATACATTCTCATATGCCACTTGGAATAATCTTGCTCAGAAACTGGTGCAAAATCCATTCAATACTGATGTGAATTCGCTTCCGCGCCCCATCAAACTCATGTATGATTCAAGTGCATGGTACAGTTTCGAAAGCACGAGTATAGAAAATTTCTGGACAAAATACTTCAGCATTGACCCAAAAGCGTTTCATCATTTCCTCTTTCTCGTACTTATCTATGCAAGGCTGTTTTCTAAACTCTTGTTATATCAAAAATGCAAGAGCCAAGTAACTTGCGTGGTGCTCACTGAACTTTCAAACTCAACTTTTGTGTTTGTAGGGAAAAACGGTATCGTCCGTCCAATTAAATCAATTCGATCCATACGGCTATTCCTTTATGAAATGTACGACCTTCAGAAATAATTGGCCAAAAACATTCCAATAACGGCGAGAGGAGGGCTGTTGCAGTTTCATTTTTCTCGACCAAACTCTTCGAAATTGTCTAAAACTCAAAAGTTTATGTGATATACACACTACATATTAAATGTTCATCAAAATTTATACGCTGGCATTATTTATTTTTTTAAATTTGGAAATTTTCAACACAATTAAAATATTAAAGTTTGTATGCGTATTTTTCATTTGCATACACATTGGTAAAATAATTACAAGCTGGCTGATAAAAATATAAATACGGATACAAACTTATTATTATTATTATTATTCCTCTTCTTCTTCTTCTTCCTTCTCCTCTTCTTCTTCTTCTTTCTCCTCCTCCTCCTTCTTCTTCTCCTTCTTCTTCTTCTCACTTAAACTTGGCTTTCCAATACAATCTGCTTCCATTCCCGAAGGTCTCTGGCCCTTAGCTGCCTGTTGTTATTCCCTTTATATTTAAATTATCTTCAACCTCGTCTCCAAACCTTTTACGTGGCCTTCCGCCTTTCCTTGTTCCCTCTAATGTAGCTTTTGCAATTAGTTTTGGCATTCTGCAGTTTGGACGAACGCGAAGTTATATTTAGATAATTCAATCAAAATATGCAGGTCCCCACACAGACAACAATCTATAACTTTGTCATTCATGAAGCCAGAAATTAAGGAGACGCATATACGAAGAGTCAACACACATGTGACATATCTTCTTGGAGATGGGAATTCCAACAGTCGCAGCCCTACAATATTGCGTGTCCACTTGCACAAGTTGCATGGTATAAGTGTGCACAGCTGGAATACGTTGCTCTTTTGCGAAGAAATAACTTCCAAATCTTCATAATCCAATTCATATTTCACGACAGATACCAACTGCAGCTCACAGTTCCACATAAACATAGCAACTATACACCGAAACGAACGTTTACTCGTCCATGACCTGTAAGCCCCATACAGGGTAGGCCTAAAGGCGTGACCAGAGTAATGCACTCGCAATACATTAGGGACGCAAAACTAAGGGTTATGAAGCTAAAAAATACGTGAAGCACAACCTATACGCAGTACGTGAATCTTCTATATACACACGTACAACATACACCTACAAAAGTACATACAAGATGTTACACGTAATAAGTACAGGAAACACTTCATTTCACATTTACGCCATAGAGCAGCGATAAGCAAAATGTGGTCCGCGGTCCACGAGCGGCCCTTCTACATTTTAACGCCAACCGCAATCTAATTTCAGAAACACCAAACAAAAAGATGTAAAATTCGACGGATAAATACTTTATCCGCATTCGTAAAAATAGTATTCAGTTACATTTTGCGTTACTGACAATACAACACAATTTTCGTACTACAGTATAAGTTCCACCTCGCAAAAACGTAGGCCTAACTGTCGCGTAACTTGGCTTTGTTTGAGAATCGGTAAGCTTAAGTGGACAGCGCAGTCGGAATAGCGAATCGCAAAGTGCTGGAGGGTCTGGGGATCGAATCCCGATGGTAGCGAGATTTTCTTCCACCGTCCGGACAGGCCCTTGGGCCCACTCAGCCTCCTGTACCATCGGCATCGGGTCTCTTTCCCGGGTGTTAAGCGGCCGGGGAGTAAAGACCAACCACCCCATCCAGCGCCTACTACCCCTCCGGGCTAACAGCAAAGTAGGCTATGTGTCTCGAAGTGCTTCTCACCCGTATGTCTCTGCCTCTTTCATTCCTATTGTTTTCTCAATCGCAGTCTACGGCTTTCAATTTTTTTTACGGTTAATTCAAATTTTTTTAAATTAATTTCAAATCATTTTTATCGCCTCGTCACTGGCACCACGGACGACGGTATCACTGTCAACGATACATAGCAAAAAATATACTACGTATTGTGTACAACGTGGTCTGCACACATTTCTTCTCTTGATATGGCCCTCTTGTCCAAAATACTGCTCACCAATGAGATAGACGTAGTGCTGAAAATCATTCACGTATACACCTTTTAACACTTTTGGGGAGAAATGGTGCTTCCGTAACATGCACCATGCGCAGTAAACCTCAGTTACAGCCCCGGGTAGGCCTACTTTCATACATCGCAGCAGAAGACCTTCGTACGAGTTAACGTTAGAAACTTCGTTGCTATGCTAACACGGTCGTGTTTTTAATATTATCCTCCCACTTATGCCTGGGTCTCCTACGTGACCTTTTCGCTTCAGGTTTTCCAGTAAACCATTTTGCTTCTGCCATCGTCTCCATGCATGTTACATGCCCCGCACAACCGATCATCCTCCAAACTCCCTAAATTATTTGGCTCATAAGCAAATTTTCTCCAGCGTCTTGTGTGCTAAGGTGAGGTAACTGAAGTTTCTGACTTCGAATTTCTCTCTCACTCCCCTCTGATGGTAGGCACATCGCCGTATCAGGTCACGGCCGCCTCACACAATGTCCCTCACAATGTTCACCAACCACAATCAGTCCTTTTCTCACTCCACTGCAAATGACACAGCGCTGCACAATAAACAAATGACACAGCGCTGCACAATAAACAAATGACACAGCGCTGCACAATAAACAAATGACACAGCGCTGCACAATAAACAAAT
>Ga0131853_10020054_pt1 | contig 12159 bp, 12 predicted proteins | sample TergutLab28metaG_FD_92764 | JGI IMG/M metagenome (GOLD analysis project Ga0131853, IMG submission 92764) | Labiotermes labralis P1 segment gut microbial communities from Petit-Saut dam, French Guiana - Lab288 P1 (version 2) (version 2) | ecosystem: Host-associated > Arthropoda: Insects >...
GAGGTATGGGATGAATGATGATGAATCCTGCTTTCATTCACGATACAGTGAAATAAATACCCATTACTTCTCCACACCAACAAGACCAGAGACTTTGGGCAAACACAGCCTTTTACCCAGCAACTACTACAGGAAATTTCCCACACATGGAACTAGAATACAGGAGAACATCTTGGCTGACATTAAGAATCAGTGGAGCTAGGCATCCACTCCCACAATTCATCTTCATATGGTGGTAATATGCTATTAACAATGACCAGCTCATTTACATTTTACCTTATGCTGATTTAAGAAAAACTCGTCTTCACTTAGAGATTTTCATTGGCAGAAAATTTACACTACTGATAAATTAACACAATTCACACTCAAAAAATTCACAACAACCTAAATAAATCTGAATGCAATAATCGCACACACACACACACACACATACGTTCCAACCCACAAATAAAGTAAAAAGAGAATTTTCAAACATTCTTGTTCATATTTGGTATCAATCATTCACTTGACTGCGGGATCTATGGAGATAAACCAAGGATCCATCAACAGCACTGTGATATGCCATTAACTTAGATTCATCATCTCATGTTTGCCCCATGCCTGTTGACTGTGTATACGTTAGCCAGACAAGGATACAAGCGCTGTTATGGCAATGCTTTTAGCTGCAAGCAATTCATTTACATTTCTCACAAGTACTTGGCCGTCTAACAATTTTCATGAAGGTCGCACTGTCTACACCACAAATTACAGCACCTCATAATGCCAAAGATAGGATTTATGAACACAATACTCACTTTAACTGCCTCTAGTTCTTTCTGCAGATTCCCTTCAATCCTCATCCTTTCTTCAATATTCTTCCGCATTTTTGTGTTGCTCATCTAATGGGAAAATGATGAAACATCAGATATTAGCACGTGCAAAAATCACTCAACACAAACATTCAGACATACTTCTCCAATATCAAAGCATAATATTTACTGAACCCAAAAACCTACTACCATATTCACACCATCCTGCCAGTCTTCCCTATCCTGACCTACAAAAATTCAGTCCACATTCTCATATAATCATTTTTAAATAGCCCACGTCAATATTTTCTCCTAGATCTAAGTTCTTCTTGTAACTTGTAACCATAAAGCTGAGAAATAGGGCACTTGTTAAGGCAATGCATTGGACTGGAAGAACTTAAATTTTTATAAACACAGCTTTCAAATTTATCCCAGAAGTAATGCGCGGGCTGACAATTTCCATTCAGATAATCCTGGGAAAGGCCACACATAACACGACCTGATAGCACCACAGGTAAGATATATGGAACAAAACTCACCTTCAGGGCCCGCATGTCAGTCTTCACCTCCTTCAGTTGTTTCAGGAGGTTCCTCTTCTCCCTGCGATGTCCTTCTTCTATGATCCTAATTTCAGTCTGATTTTGCTCCTAATGAAAGAAAAGATGAGCCAGTATGTGCAAACACCACACAACATACATGTGAAATACATATATTCAGTATCAGACTGGCCATGTAATTTCCCAACTGCAAAGAGAAAGGACAATTTTAGACACTTTGATTCACATATGGAATTAAGTCTTCATTTGGCAATGGACTGGAATGAGAAGAATCAACAATCCATTCATGGAAACCTTCCTGATATTACTTTGTTGTTTATAGGCCATAAGTTAACAACCCACTGAATAGAAATATCACATCATCAAACTTACCACAGGACTTCTATACGTTGTGCCTGTGTGTTGGTCATTACAATTCAAAAATATGTTAACATTCGGGCAACTCAGATTCTTTGATTTTGTATGAAGTATGTGGGTCTGTCCAGAATTGAGGTTAGAAACATATAAAGTGCTTGAAAATGCTCAACTTGGTGGCAAATAACACAGAGCAGTCATTCATATGTAGTGACATTGAAATTTCAATGCTACTGAATAAACTTTTAAATCACAAGTAAAATAGCAAATTACAAATGCACACAAACACATGCAGTCACATGCATTTAAAGACACAAATAAGAATTGCCAAACAACAGTCAATTAAATGGGTAAGAAACTAAGCAGCTAAATTACTAGAAGGGAAACAGTCCCTCTGTAACACACTGTCTTATTCAGCTCAACAAGATTTTCTGCAAATTTGTGTAACCCTAAATGTCATTAGCGCAACGTGAACAGCCGATGGTGGGGCTATCCTGATCTACATAAATCCCACTACTTTAATAGCCGTTTCAGTATCCTCTCATCTACAATCAGATGTTTTAAGTACTCTGCTTCCTTCACGTCTTGCTACCAAAATGGTAAATGCATTTCTATATTATCCCATACATGCTAAATGCCCTTTCACACTATGCTAGACATCATCTTCACAACAGCATTAGTCCCATACTAGGAGAAAGAACGTATGTATATATACAAACACACATAAATAAACAACTACAGTTACAATGGAGGTGTAGGATATGAATTTCAATGTAAAAAGCAGATGTGCACAAGTTCAAAGAAATACTGCACCGGTTAATACAATACTTCACGTCCACAATCAATTTCTTTATGATTACTTCAATTTAAACACCAAAACAAGTGCCAATGACGTTCAAATCTATCAAGATACAAAAACACATACGTTTCAATAACAGCTCCACAAATTCCCGTCACGTTTAACAGCCCTACTTCTCTCCCTAGAACAGGAACTTTCATCATTTCGACTCCAAACATACTTATTTTCTTGACCTCTTATTCCCTTACTATAAAATTATCAACTGTTGAGATTATATGCTTTCGAATGCAATACTGTTCAAAGGTTATGTCTTACGAATCGTAAGCAATGACGGACATTTACTTCAAGAAACGAGCGGTTCGTGGGCCATATACGTATCTCTAATTAGTACTAACACTACAACTTACCATCACAGTAAATTCCTTATAATGACTCCAAGATTCCAATCACTTTAACGACGAATTTTCTCTTTTCACACAGCTAAACTCTGTCAAACTGTGAAATCCGTTACACCCACCACAACAACCTTCGTTCCACCAATCACAGAATTTATATACGTTTGAACGATATCGCACTTGCGCAGAAACTAGGTATTCGCTGGTCAGGGTAAAATTATAGTGACATCTAAATGTATCTATGGTATAGAATTTCATTTTATTGACATACCAACTAAACTCTCGCGTCAGGGCACGGCGAGTCCGGCAAATGACGGTAAAAGTACCGCAATCGCAGTCTGCAGTAGTTCGAACGAATCACGGATTAGAGATTCTACTTATCATACTATCTGTTATGCTGATATCTGTGTTTTGCGTATGTCAAGTTGCAGTGGAGACGCAGATGTTGGTGTTATGTTGAGATCGTTTGTTGCAATGTGTACTAATTATGTTACTTAATTAGGACTTTTTATTATCTCAAACTCAATTAGCAATAATACCTGTTGCACAAACAGAGCATGATCATGACGGTGACTACCAGTACTTCCGGTCTCAAGCAAATCATGTGACGCCTACTGATGAGTATGAGGGTACACGAGGTGTGAATATGCGGTTACGGGTATGCTTTCAGTGTTTGCACACTTAGTTGGTGGTTTCGAATGACTTACTTGTGAATGTTCATTTTGTGTTGCAGTGTATGAAATGTTGGTGTTGCGTGATATGCAGTAGCGGCATTAGTATATGTGGATGTTTAGTTGATAACGCGATACAATTTCCACATATCACTTTTGTCGGTGAGGGCAATAAACCCTAAATAAGAGAGACTATAATGGTGAGTTATGTCGACGTAAAATTAAATAGTACGTTCTGTAATAAGTGCTTAATTGCTTTGAATGCCACGTCGATACAAGTATTTGGTCGGGATATTCGTTCGTTTTGGATGTTTCGCAGTGTAGGTGGTAGTTGGTGACGTTTCGGGACATACTGGCCGCATATGCAAGGATGAAACAGCCTTATTGAACGATCGCGTACATGTGAGCTCTTGTTTTATTCACTGATTGGTTTAAATTGTGGTGATTATTATTTCGACCCGTCATTCACAACTAGATATACCACACGTAGACAAGTCAACTTTTTTGTTGATGGAATTGCGTTCTGAATTTCTGCAGTAAATTTACTTAGGGCTGCTTGGACAATCAAGTATCCATTTCCTGTTTTGTTTAATTGTGTGGTGTACTTTGTCATGATTCGTGGGTTCTGATTCTTTCGGTGAAGAGAGACATTCGTTGGTTGGAAGAACTGAAGACCCATTTATTCTAAAGACTGTTTTTTTTATTATTATTATTATTTAATATCAAGTTGACACATCAGTTTGTGTGACACTCAGTTCGAATAAAATTTTTAAACCTGCAGAGTTTGAAGTAGAAGTGAAAAATGTGAAGCTCTTTTTGTGTGTGTGAGTTACTTTCAGAGTTAATTGCATTTTGGAATTTTAAGTTTTCATAAATATTCCCATGTTCAGTTCACAAACATGCCTACAACTTTGGTCCTACAGTAAGACAAGGAGTTCTTTCTTATACCAGTTAACAAGTTCTTAAGAGGGTCTTTAATTTTGTTTGCCATTCATAATATTTTAGGACACATTAATGTGCAGACTTGCCCTATGATTGTAATTTATTAAAAAAAATTAGTAGCCAGTTTAATTAAGGTATTTCTAAAATCATGTTATGATGGAATATTTGATGTTGGGACATGAATGGCTTCATTATGTGTTTGTAAACTGTGGATAGCACCATCAGAAGAGTTGTGAAACTTGGTAAAGGTAAAGTAGTCTCAGTGCACACCTTGCAGGCATATAGGGGGTATGGAGCTGTAGCCCTACTCATTCTTCATCTTGGCACTAGATGGAAGTGAGTGGTCAGCCACAAGCCCCAGTTGCTTAACACCAGGGGAAAGATCCCCCAGTTCTTAATGAACAAGGTGGTTTGTTCCTCAAGCCAGGCCAGATGTTTTAGGAAAGAGAAAAATTGTTTGACCTTGCCAAGAATTGAACCCTGGCTTTTCCAGCCAGCTGTGTAGTAGCTATACCAACTATGCTGAATTTACCAGAACGAAAGTTGTGTAGCTGATTATAGCACTAAATGCGTGGCCGTAGTAGTGCCATATTGTAAGGAACCTGATATGACAAAGATTGATTTGCCTTGTCATCTTAATTTATGAATAATAAGCCACAAATAAGCACTTAACCTGGACATTGTTTAGTTGAACACTTGTTTTCTAATTCACCTTGTATGATGGAATAGTTCTCAGAGAACTCACAATGACATTTTTCGATTTGAAACTGAAAGTTCAGTTCCACTGATAGCTTTTGTTCTATGAAAGGATAGTGAGGCAAGGCATTAAATTTTGCAGCAGAAGACTGCAGAAACTCACTATAAGATTGCACGGTTGTTCCAAGGTTGATTTGTTAGTCATCACACGCTTTTTGTAGGTTTCACTGTTTTCTGCTATATCTGTGTAATGTTTTAGATTATGTTTTTGGTCCCTGGACACATCTCTGTCCCTGTGGTAGAACTTCACACTTAGTACATTGCCACAGTTCGGAAAAACGTTTGTCATGAGTTCTTACCAATTAATTTTCTGTAAAACTTATCAGGTTTCAACCTGAAATCACATATTTTAGAGTCTGAAGAATGGTATAGACAGTTTTGTACATTCTTCTTACTGCACCAACACATATGCCACATGGCAGTACTTACCTGAACATGAGAAGAGAATTTTTTTTCCATATTTGTCATTTGAAAATTATTGTACAGGGTGTTGCTTTATGGTACACACAAAGCAAAACGCATTCTGTATGAGTATTTTCCTGAAACTTTAAGATTGTGAAGGGAGGTAATTTTATTTTTTGATAAATAATGATATTTTTATCTTTAGGTCTGCATTTCGAAAACTGCAGCAACTTCTCAAAAGTCGTATTTCTTAAGGGATAGGTAAACTGCATTTATGACAGTGTAAATCAATGGGTTAATCTCTATGTCATCTTAGTTAACAGAAACATAAACTTTTATGCCAGGCATGATGCTCCAGATTTCATCATTACACAGAATTGTTTCACCATTTCAGCTGTTGCTATGCCTTATATTTGAACTTGACAAAATCGCATGGAAATACTTCTGACTTCCGCTTGTTTGTTGCTGTATTTTTAACTGGAATGCATAATTTTCTGGCTATGAAATCTAATGGTCAGACATCCCCCTGCAAAACCACTGCCAAAGTCAAAGATGCACTCCAGAGAATGCAAACCCAAAGCAGAGCGCACACAATGAAAAATCATAACATGTGCACTCTTTTATTGTTTCTTGTAAGGGCTGGTGGTCTTGTACTGAGATATGAATATCTTTTTAATGGATGGTATGTTGCATGAAGTGGCATTCTTATAACAAAACCATTCTAGGAACTGCCATGCGCAGTTGTCATCAGCAGTTTCTGACACTTCTCTAAAGTTGATGTTACATAAATTTGTTATATTGAAGTGAAATGTTTGAAAGTAATTAACATAATTGTAATGACATACAATTTACTGTGAACTAACATAGAGTGGCTTGATATGCCAGTAAATGGGTTCATTCTTAAAAATTAAATTTTGTTTGGCACCAGGAGCTTTAAAAATCTATGACATGCAGTTTGTTTTGTGAAACTTATAATTTTGGGTATCTTTATTGTTGCACCGTGCATTTTGTAGATTCATTTAATTAACACACCAACTAATGCACATATATATTACTTAAAATTCTGAAACATTTACATTAAAACACTCCTACATGCTTTGATCATAAGATTATCCTCAGGGAGCATACACTGTTCCTTACTAAAGTTTAAAAATGCTTAGTGATGAACTTAGCATGAGACTCATGCTAAGCAACACATGATGCACATCCATAGCCAGGCTCATTCTCAACAGCGTACGACCCATCCACAACATACTACATGCTGCCACAGCACCAAGTTAACATAAAGTTAATCACTAAATGTTTTTAAACTTTAACTTTAGCAAGGAACAGTGTATGCTTCCCGAGGACGATCTTATGGTCGAAACATGTAGGAGCGTTTTAATGTAAAAGTTTTAGAATTTTAAGTAATATGTGTGTTTGGTGTGTTAATTAAATAATTAAATTATCATTTTGGAGTTTAACCACACTCTGGAAACCGAGGCCAGGAAGTGCCTGCATATAAACACCGTGCTAAATGTTAAAGGAAATGTTTTAGCTCTGAAAACAAGTATTTTATGTCTTACACATTTATTATGTGTGTACTTCAGAACAGACCGATACTTGAAAGAAGATGTGGAAAGTATTTTTTTTTTATATATATATTTTGCTAAATAGCAGTTATTTTGGGGTTTTCTGTATCTCAACAAAAAGACAAGTATATAGAGAAATAGAGGAGAAAACCCAACAAATGGGACTAATAGTGAATGAGAAAAAGACTAAATATGTGATTGTGTCTGCAACTCAGAAGGGATGACATACTCAGAATTGGAAAGTAGGAGATAAAATATGTGAAAGAGTGTCCAACTTCAAATATCTTGGCAATGTAATACATAAAGAAGGAAGGATTAGTGAATGTATAAAAGACAGAATACAAGAAGGGAATAGAGCATATGCAGCTAACCATCATATGCTAAAAAAGCAAGATTATAAAGAGATCTGCCAAAATGCAAATATATAAAACGCTGATAAGACCAGCAGTAACATTTGGATCAGAAACCTGGACCCTTACAAAATCCGATGAGAATTTGTTAAGAATTTTTGAAAGGAAAATACTGTGGAAGTTCTATGGGCTGATCCAAGAGGGGGATATCAGGAGAATTAGAAATAATGAAGAATGGAATAGATCCATAAACGGGGAGGATATTGTGAAATGTATAAAAGCTCGAAAAATAAGATGACTGGGACATGTAAAGAGAATGGAAGAGTGAGCAGTGCCAAGAAAGATGATGGAAGGAAGACTGCTTGTAGGAAGAAGAAAAGGAAGACCTCGTTTGAGATGGACGGACGATGTGGCAGCAGACCTGAAGGCAATGTGGACGGAGATGATGCAAGATAGAGAGAAATGGAGGCGGATTGTTGAGGAGGCCAAGTCTCACCCAGGGCTGTAGTACCAAGAGTGATGTGATGATGTATCTCAACAAAACATTCATATTTACATACTTTTTGCACCATGTCTTAGGAGTTTTATGTCAGAGTGCACTGGGTATTGTTTTACATAGTTCATGGTAATATAACTAGGAAATTTTCCTATGTATTTATTTATATTTATTTTTTGTGTGTATTTATACACTTTCATATCTAAACAGAAAGTAATATTTTTCTAGGAAATCAAAACAGTGCTGCTGTTTGCAGTATTTTCTCTCTGAATATTGACTGACCTGTGTTGCTGCTGGCTGTGTTAAGGCATGAAATGAAATGCATCTAGGTGTGCAGTTTTCTGTCTTTAAAGCAAGTCACTGCATGACCAAAAGTAAAATTAAGGTAGAGAAATGGTGTCAGGTGAAAATGTAGTATTTTCTCACAGTGAAAAGGGGTTAGGTACGTGCTGGTGGAATTCTTCAGTATATGACTATCCTGTGCTGGAGTTTTTATCTAATACAGGGTATTTTATCTGAGACCTGTTATTTGCCATATGTGGGCAGTCAGCTGAGTGGGATACATTAATATGATAAGCTGACAGGAAATGACAGCTGATAGTCATGTTGATGAAATTATGGCACCTCACTTTGTAACATGGATGTTTGTTGGAAATTATTATTGTTATAATTATTCATTGTTTGCAGTCTTATGAGCAGGATGAGGATGATCAGTACAATGCTGGGTATGATGTGGGGTCATTTCCCAAAGATTTTGGATACGGTCCTTTTGATCAGGATGGAGATGGACCTCCAGGCCCACTCGTCAGTGAACAGAAGCCAAGGATTCTTCTTATGGGTCTGAGAAGGTGAGTTAAAAAATATGGAATGATTGCTTTTTAAGTTGCTTTTAAAAACTTATTGCCCATCTTCTCTGTGTTGATTAGTCTTTTTGTTTCCTTTGTAATGTCTCTGCATTGTCTCCATAGTATCTTCACCTTATGAAATCCATATGTAGTCAGGTGAGGGAGCTTGAATGCACCAGCAAATTCACAAACTATGCTGGCAGCAGCCTTGCTGCTGGTAGGGCCATCCATGCTAGACAGATTTTGAGCAAAATGTAGGACAAAGATACCCAGGTCCACCATGCAGTGGATTGGACATTGGGCTGACATCTTCACCTTGTAAAAACTCAATTGTCTTGAAGCTCTGGCAGAAACTTCAAAAAAGGAAAAGGATATTGAAGTTCCAGATACAGAACTGGAAGGCAGCAGCAAGGAAGGGAGAAAATTAGGGGAAGATCAGTGAAGCCGTGGCCTGAAAACCGGGTGCAAAACGACTGCCACCGGGTGAAAACCCAATTGCAGTTAAATAAATATTATTGTAAAAGAAGAGGCTGTCTTTATTGACACCTTGGTTATTTGAGTCATTGGTGACAATTGTATTTTATTTTCGTTTGGGTTCTGCTATTGGCATTCTGTATGAGTATATTATATGTGATATTGTGCAGTGCATAAGGCATCAAGTTATTTTTGTGATTATATATACTGTGATTATTTGATTGTGTGCAACAGTGAAGTAGTGTCCTATTTCTTGTCCATAGCTGCTTTATTTGTTGTGATGTTGCTGGTATTGGGAAGACAGGACATTTTCTTCAAGTTGTGTATTGTATTCTTTTTAATGGGAGTAGATTAGGTTAGTTTAGATTGGATTAGTGGTTGGGTTCGAGCCCTTGCAGTCCCAATGCACCTAGGCCTTAAGACAAGCCATTTGTGCCCCATAATCTGATACTGGGTCAAGGAAGCCATTTTATTTTACTTAAGTTCAATATGGCTTCCATATTTAGACTCCTAATATCCTCTGGGTCCAGGAAAAAGGAACCCATATATGCATGTCTGAGTGAAGCCAGGGCTTCACACTCACACAGAATGTGGAGTGAAGTTTCTTCCTCTATACCACACCTCCTGCATAAGAGGCTGTTTATCATCCCCTTTAAGTAAAGATGTCTCCTGAGGGTATTATGTCCACTAACAACCCTAGATTGTGCCCTGTCAAAGGACAATAACCTGGTCTTTGTAGTTGGACTAGGACCCATAATCAGTTTTCAAGTATGTCTCTGAGTACTACTAGGACCACACCACATTGCCAAATGATGGTGTCCACCCAGCGATCTTTTATGTTCTGCTTCAAGACCCCCCCCAAGAACACCTCAGGTCCTATGAACTTCTGAACAGAACCCTCTCTTGTGAGTTTGTCAGCAATTTCATTTCCTTGCACCCCAGCATGTCCAGGAACCCAATACAATAATCTTACTGTGGTGCTGGTAGAAATATCATCCAACGCCTTTTGGCACTCTCGCACCAATGGAGATGTTGTTTTGGCAGCCTCAAGTGCTTTCAGAGCCACCTGACAATCAGAGCAAATACTAATATATTTCTCTGACCTAACCTGAGTTTGAATTTCATAAACACTGGCTAAGATAGCATATACCTCAGCCTGAAAAACTGTAGCATGCTTTGAGTGGGAGTAGAAATTTATTATTGAAATTGGACCTACAGTCTAACAGAATTGTTTGTGAGTGACAGTGTGCCATGCAGAGCATGCTAACTTGAAAGATTCTTGCTCCCTTAACTTGTCAGTAAGTGTAAAGCTACAAATATTGTGCCCATGAGATTATTATTAATTGTCAGTAGATATGTTATTGCCATTGTTACATTAGATTTTCAGTGACTTTTCATAATAAGTTAAGTACTGTATGTCTCAACAAAACAACTTGGCATATTTGTGCAAATTGCATTTTGTCGGAGTTCCTTCTTTGTTGTTGTAGATGTTACAGGGGTTCAAAACCTGTAACCTCCTCCTCAGAATATAGTTCTTGTATCAGTTTAGATTGAATGTACAGCATACCCTCCTCATGTATGCATCACAGTTTCCATATTCAAGGAAGCATTATTGTAGCAGCCCTCATACGTCATTTTGTGAGATCACCTAGTCATGCATAGTTGTGCTCGTGATTTGCTTGGAGTATTACACAAGAGGCTGCTTCTGCCAACTTGTCTCACTCAACTGTGTATCATGTCATGTTTTACAGAACAGATTTTAGAATTAATTGTTCCCCCCCATTTTGTAATTTTGTCTACAAAGTATTACATACATGCTGATGGACAGGGGAAAGAATATTGCTGTAGTTGAATGCCATGGAGATACACTAGTCAGGAGTTCATTTGTCAAGGAAAAGTAAGATGAATGTAGGGGAAGCATAAAGGGCAGTGCTCCTTCAAGTTTGCAAATTGCTTTTGTAAGTTGTTACTCCTTCCTCTGCAAGATGGAGAGCCCTTTTGTGTATGGCTGGAAAACAGAGCTGGAGGGTGTTATGGCGCCATACAGGAAGGTGTATAAGAACAGGTAGAAGAAGGTAGAGCAACCAAAGATTACCCCCTTTTCTTCACCAAGTCTTCTTCGTTTGCTTCCACCATTCACACAGCATCATTTGATGTGTCTGACAGTTTTCAGTCAGGAGCACAGACATTGTTCCAGTAACCACCAGCACAAGTGTTCTCATGTTTATCATTAATCACTAGTGTACTTACTATCATGTTTTGTTTTTGGTTCCCTAACCTGAATTTTCTAGAAAGATATAACATCATGCATCATGGTTTCACTCTTCATGGAATGTTTAAGGATTGTAACCCCTATGGGTGGCACCGCACAGAGGTTTGATAGGCAAAGATTTAACTTGAGGAAGCTAAATGAGCCAGAGGTTAGGGAACAGTATCAGATTGAGATTACTAACAGGTTTGCAGCTTTGGAGAACTAGGACGATGACGAGGACGTAAATAGGACTTGGGAAAACATTAAAGAGAATATACAAACGTCAGCAAAAGAGAGTCTGGTTTGGATGAATTTAAGCAGAATAAACCCTGGTTTGATGAAGAATGTTTAGGTTTTTTTGATCAAAGAAGCGGGCTAAAAATTTAGTGGATACAGGATCCAAGCCAAAGCAATGTAGATAATTTGAACAAGGTAAGGCATGAAGTTAGCAGGCATTTCAGGAACAAAAAGAAGGCATATCTGAGAGCTAAAATTGAGGAACTTGAAA
>Ga0131853_10020056_pt1 | contig 12157 bp, 11 predicted proteins | sample TergutLab28metaG_FD_92764 | JGI IMG/M metagenome (GOLD analysis project Ga0131853, IMG submission 92764) | Labiotermes labralis P1 segment gut microbial communities from Petit-Saut dam, French Guiana - Lab288 P1 (version 2) (version 2) | ecosystem: Host-associated > Arthropoda: Insects >...
GGCGCCTTTCTTTTATCTCCACCTTTCCGCCCTCCGGGTGGGGGGCTGTGGCAAATTGTCCCCCTCACGTTGGTGGGGAGGGGGGGGGGGGGACTAACAAGTTAGGCCGTGCCTCAGGGAGACAGGAACCCAATCAAAAGTCGGGCGAATTACCGCTAACTTATTTCGCGTGCTTGTATGTGCCACAAGTCGCTGAAGAGACTGCACAGTTTGTGTTGAACACTGCTGCATTATTTACTGTTATTTTGCCTTTCGTTCCGAGCAGCTTGGTGTCGTGCAGTAACGATCTAGACTTCTATTCGGTAGGCGGCTGGTTTGACGTCGCCTACCTTGACTGGTATTTCCGTAGTTTTCCTCGATTGTATCACGTCCGAATCATTCCAAACCCCTTCCCAGTCGTCGCCCACCATGTAGGTGTAGTCTAAGGTACTGACGAAGTCGTAAAATAAATCTCAATAGATTCTTTCTGTTATATTCCCATGGGAAATTTTGATACCGTAAATTATTTCATATGGCTTCTTAATTAAGCTGTAATTAAAAATGTTAACTCCAGGGAAATGTGAGCTCTTTGCCTGTGATGCCACATGAAGGTGTTAATTTTTTTACGGTAAATAAACGTGTTCCGATGTAGGCTACTAGTGAGTATTAGATGCGAGACAGATACGGTGCCATTGCTCGGAAAACGGACGGCTCTTGGCCTGCGAATAATGACCGGTTTGGAAACACTGGTAGTAGGATATTACTTTAGGTTTTGTTCACCGTGGAATCCATATGCGGCTGTAGCACCACGTATGTGAGGGTCAGAATGGAAATGAATCTCGCTTTCAGTGACAGCGAAGTGGAAATTATTAAAATTTTAAATAAAGGGCTTCGCTTGTATCCCATCAGTATGGTTCCACGAAGCCTAAAGTTGCCGCGACGTTGCTATATCATGACCTGCACGTGTCTGAGCAGAGCCTCGTTGCTGCACAGTTTACCCTTTAGGCCCTGAATATAATTGCGTTTGAGTAATTATCACACCTTGAATCTAACGTTTTCCTGCCAGAGGCACAAAAATATCTCCCCATTTCCAGACAGGCTTCGTGGCTCACGCAACCTCCTAGCCGATGGCCGTGAAGGTTCTTCAGTGGTAAAATGGCCAGAGAGTGAAGCCATTCATTGACATCTGTCTGTTGCCAAATTTAGGAATGCGTACAAATTTACCACCGTCCTAGTATACACGTACGTCTAATGGTATGGTGGTTAGGTGCAAGGTCATGCGAATGCACGTACAACTTTAACGTGAGTTTGAAGCTGGTTACAGTATTTCCCACCCACTCGGTGTAAAATACGTTGTTACTTGTGTGCAGTCTGAAATCGTGAAGCTACATTGGTTTTCTTTTATCGTTGTCCGCAGTACCGTAGCTCTTACGAAATGTCTTAGTGGATGCGGGCGTTTTGTGCGATAATGCCGAGAAGAATGAGATGGGCAGGGCATGTGGCGCATATGGGGGAGAAGAGGGGAGCGTATAGGGTCTTGGTGGGGAAACCGGAGGGAAAGAGACCACTGGGGAGACCTAGACATAGATGGATGGATAATATTAGGATGGATCTCCAGGAGGTGGGATGTGGGTATGTGAACTGGATTGGGTTGGCCCAGGATAGGGACAGGTGGCGGACGCTTGTGAGTACGGTAATGAACATTCGGGTTCCGTGAAATGCGGGGAATTTCTTGACTAGCTGCAAACCAGTTAGCTTCTCAAGAAGGACTCTGCACCATGGAGCAAGTAAGTAAGTAAGTAAGTAAGTAATGCTTTGGTACTCGCAGCGGTGACAGAAAAGACGCCCTTTGCGTTGTGCTAAACTCCGCGTATGCGATAAAATTGTGCTAGACAGCATTTAGTACCAAGTAAAGACTTCCGAAGTCTTCCTTTTATGAGTGAACAAAACAAGTCCAGAGGTTGGCGCTTCTTCTTCTTATTCGGGAGGTCCAGTTCCGCCAAGAGATTGGCTTGTGGTAACTGACGTTTCTGTTCGTTTGTAAAGTTCCTCTACGCCAGTTCTGGGCTGCTAAAACTTTGAAGCAGCTGATGAATGTTTTCTTATACATCTCCTACAATTTTTCATTCCTAACCCTTTTATCATTTGAGGGTACACTTGTATAATTTCTTCAGTTGTAGAATCGCAGGAAAGTAACGCAAGCTCTTTCGAACGATCGATCTATTTCCTGCACTAAAACAGCCCCACGTGTGGCAAATACAATGCTCATAATGGGTTGAAGCAGCAACTGTTGTGGCACTGCATGTTGACTGCTACGTTTCGTGCCATTCATTTTATGGAGCCCTGTTTGTTCTGTTTGTTTTAGTGGCTTCGTCAAATATTAATATGCCTAAGAAGGAGGAGGTTAACAGGAGGATGGAAGAAATGCGGGGCGATGAAGAGTTTAATAATTTGTACTGTCCATAATTGGGATGATCGAATCAGCTAGGGTGTGCTGTGGGGCATGTAGTGCTCATGGGCCGGAAAACTTGAACGCGATTATTCACCTGGAAAACTTAATATCGATAAGGACCAAAGTAGGTTGCGAATGTGTGGACTGAGTTTATCTGGCACAGGGTAGGGTCCGGTTACTTGCTGCTTGGGTTTTGCAAAAGGCGGATCATTTCTTTACAAGCAAGGCGATTCGTAGCCGTTACGAAGGACCCTGCTTTATGGAATTGGATTATGAAGGGGCGGGCTTTGTTTACGCGAGGAAGGTGTCCAGATTTGACGACAACCAATTCGTACAGAGCCGCGTGACAAACCGTGTTACAGAGAACAGTTTGCTGAAAAACGAAGTTTATTGTGTGTTGTTTGCTGATCGCGTCACGTGGTCCGCTGGGTATATTAAAGAAAGGGTTGTAATGTTTTGCGGCGGGTGGTGGATACATCTGTCACATCCCCCGCATATTTCTGCCGCAAGATGCACGCAACCATCTGCCTGGCCTCGTAACATTACAAACATCTTCCCTATTGAGTCGGCGACACCTGACAGTTGCAAGCACCTTTTCATTCACATTTTCGCAAACACGAATGCTTATTTTGTAAAGGGCGTTAACCCTTGCTGTTTGTCGAATATTTCACAGCTGCTGCTATTAAAAACAAGGTCGGGGTCACGGGGTCACTTGATAATACAGGAGAAGGACAAGGTCGTACTCAGACGGGCGCCGCTGGATTTCTTGGCTAACACATGTAACGAGATGTCAGCACAGATACTTGCAGTATCGTTACACATGCAGGCCTAATAAACTCTATTTATGGTCGTTGGTACGCTTTGTGAACTGCTGGATTAGCATCATGCCGTCTCAATTTTCGACGAAACGTGCTGGAACAAACGTTTTGAATGCTGAATAGCCATACACAGATATGTTTAATTGTGTTTGGTCTGTAGTGTGCTGGCAAAGAATCCTGAACGTGGCTGGAATTATAGGAGTAAATTAAAGCATCGTTTTTTTGTCAGACGGTCCTCCTAGTTGTGGTCAGAATTGAAGACAGCTGACGGCACTGCTGGCTGATCAGGAGGTACCACTCACCTAAGCCTGCAATAATACACTGCCCCCGTCCCCGTGCCCAAGATCACACGGACGGCATTGGGACTGAATGCCGGCTTCTAATCTGTAGGTTGGAAAGCAAGCCAATAATTTGCACGAGTCATCCGTTTTCAAAAGTTTGTCGCGTCGTGTCTTGGCACCAGCGCTAATGTAAGTAGTGCTGTTTATACCACTGTCACTGGAGGTAGGGACACATGAAGCTCACTACTGTGGTGCTGTAGATTCTTCCAATTGCTTGGGGAATTGCGTCAGCTCGATATGCATGTTAGAAATAGGCCTGTACCCCACGTGCATAATGATTTTATGTGACAGTGCTTGTAGACGGGATGGCATATTATTGAATTTGACCTTCGAGTAATGTATTTTGACAATGTGAGTAAGATTTAACAGTCTCAGGATGGGGTCCCAGGTGACCGTGTGTGTGAGCATTGTAATGAACCCACACATTTCATTGGGAACAGGAAGTTGCTGGACTAGATGAGTGTAAAGTGCAGAAGCAAGACAACAGATGAAACATGTTAACTTCAATCAAACGCGATGGTCGGTCTGATAGTGTTCTTAACAGTTCGGCTGTATCCCCCAAGGGAACATGGCTTATCTGTTTACGTGGGTAGTTCTGTTGAGGTAACTGTTTTCTGGATGTGATAGCATCCGGTAAGTAGAAGTGGACCGAAGTTTCCTGCCTTACCGACAGGGTGGATGAATCGTCTGAAACGTCGGTATGCTTATACTATACTGCACGGCATCTTTTCCCAGAAGACGGCAGTCTTCGTAGTCATGGCCGTGAGAAACACATGTCTCAGTCAGTGAATGTTGTCCAAGAAAATAATAGCCGTGTTTACCGAGAACGAGGTGGAACACTTGAACATACCCTGGAAGAAATTGAACGTAAAAGTGCAGTTACTCTTTATAGGATGAATAGTGGATCATACTCTTGTTACGAATCTTGTAAGTCCGCTTAGCATGAAGTGTATTTCGTATTGTAAGCAGATCTGTAGCCATTAATTTCCTGACACTGTCATCGGTGAAACCTGTTCGTGACGGAATTCGAGGGGTTTTTCGGAACGTTGCCGTTTCAGAGTGGCTTCCTTCGGTTTTTGTTTGTTGGAGCTTGTGTGTGTGTGTGTGTGAGATCCCAACCTCAGGCCAGAAGTTGATGCCACCTAATGTATACAAGACCCTGCATTTTCAGTTCTTTTTTATTTCATGTTTACACGCTCGTTTATTTCCTTCTTTTATTTCTTTGCTTCCCAGTCTTTTCTGTCTTTCAGTCCATTAACCTGCTTCTCTCCGTTCGTTCGTCTGTTTGTTGCTATATGTATTCTCTTGTTCCAGGCTCTCTACCCCCCAGTCCTGCGGATTCTGGTGTATCTGACGTGGACAGTAGCAGTAGTGGCCACACGTCAAATGACGAGTTGAAGGCACGCCTCCAGCTCACTCCAGGTAAGCGTTCCTCTTCACCTGATTTGACTGCAGGCACACAGTTGCATATCAAACAATTCAAATGTGAACTGAAGAGTTTGAACTCCAAACTAAGAGCAGTGTGCACATGATCTAGCTGTAGGCAGGCAGGGGCAGATCGTGATATACTGGATAGCTGCAGTCAGCGCCTCTGGTGGAGACAGGTGTGTCAGCAAACATAGTATAGTATAGTATGGTATAATATAGTATAGTACTGTTTCTCAATCAGCGAAGTGAACGAACGTCTGCAGTGGCCAGATATACTCCGGGACCTGTGCAGTGGGCACCGAGGGTTCTTTCCACGCGTATACATCGACCGTCCCATGAACAGATTACTCCTCCCCATCAGGTGTCGAGGTTAAGAATGTGTGGAGATGTACCTTCGCACTGCCATATGCTTTCTTCGCTTAATACTTCATACTTCACTAATAACAGGGATAAATAACCTTGCCTTTAATTTTACTTTTTATTAGACTGCTGTTAATCGAGTTAGTACCGGTGTAAGGAAAAGTATAAACCGTCAACACAACTGAATTTGTTTTTGTTGTTGTTGTTGTTGTTGTTGTTACTGCTGCTGCGTGTTTCGGATGTAGTGAAAAGCCATCATCAAGCACTGAAAAATACATAACGAAGGATAATTAAATACACCCCTTTGAAATGATACTGAGGTCTCATCTTTCCAAAAAAAAATAAAAGTCACGGTTGTATATTCTGCTGTTAAAGTATAATAAATGTGTATTATATTAAAATACAAAAATTGTATTCCAATACTTCGGGTGTGAAAGGGAAGTTCGTCTATTAACATAAGCCTCGTACGGTACGTAAGGCTTTAAACAAAAGTCCTGCTAAAGTTCACGTTTCTGAATTATAACTGAATACTTAACAACTAGTATGACAATAAAAGGAATTTCTTAGTTACGTTAATTTTGTTTCTTAATGAAAAGGTACGGTATACTTTATCGTTGTTTTTCTTTTTTTTATCTCATCCAGTAAGCCTGAGGATTACAAACTGTAAATAGATATGTAATGCGGAGATTATTACGTACAGTTGATGAATAATATAAAGATAATATCATTCGATAAAGTTAGGAGGAAGTTTGTACTTGCGTAAAATGGTAGGTCGAATATGTCTTCGTATGATAAGTAAACAGCCGGTCCCACTGGCCGCACAGTCTACGGTGTAGTTCTGTGGCCCTTCGCCTGCTTAGATTGTGGGTTCGAATCCCTCCGGGGGCATAGGTGTCTCTCTTTCTGTGCGAGTGTTGTCAGATAAGAGGTCTCTGCGACGAGCTGATCACTTGTCCAGAGGAGTCCTGTCGACTGTGATGCGTCTTTAAGTGTGATCTAGAAACCTCATGAATCGGGAGACCATGGACCGCGTTGGACCGCAGCGCCACAAGAAACAAAATGATAGGTTAAGAAATCTATTAGATCGTCGTTGAATGATGAGGCTGCTTGTGCACTGTGTGGTTGTGTTGGGGGGAGGCGGGAAGGAAGTACATTGGGGTACGCTAGAACGAATGTAATTGGTTCTAGAACGTCGTTCGTTATAGCATCTGTTTCGTTCTAGCATACATTGAAATATGTGTATTTAGGGATAATCTGTTCCAGGCCCACAGCCCAGAGCAAAGTTACCATCCAACACAACCATTTAAACAGGAAAAGTATAATATAAAATCAAAAAATATAAATGTAAAAATAATATAAACTTAATTAATTTAACTTTTATACACTGTACATATAAATTACAAAAACATAAAGTCTTTCCTTAGTGAAGACTATGAACAAACTTTCCCTAATAAAAAGCATACACACTCTAACGCACACGAAAAGCATAAACAATCTTTCCCTAGTGAAAACTATAATCGAGCTGCTAAAGACGCAATTAAGCAGATAACTGAGCCAAACTGATAACTGAACTTTACACACGATAACAAAGATTATGACTGACTCTCTACTCAAAGCGGGAAGGCCCGACACGTCATGCGCACGCGCGTGCTACGTCGGCCGATAGTATTCCTCCGCGTTCGTTGTAGCATCTGTGCTCGTTGTAGCATCCTGATTTTATTGATAAAAACTGTTCGTTGTAGCATTCTTTCGCTGTAGCATACCCCACTGTGCACGGTAATAACGTCAGATGTTACACTGGGGCCAGCTGTGTTTTTGTCCTTTATCCGATTATCCCTCTGGGTTTCTCAGTATATATGAAGTTTTTGTAGTGTCAAGTTGAGGTCCGTTATTAGTTACATGCAAACTTTACATGGCTTCCATAGTTCCCATTCGATGCTCGTTTTCAGGGCGTGTAAGTCTAGAACTAACGGTATTGCTTCGGAAAGAGTGCGTGTTCTTTAAATGCCATTAAAAATTCTGTGCCCCTTCGGCTAACAAAAATAGATACGCTGTGGCAGTGAATATTTGTAAAACGACAGGATATGCTGTATGACGGGAATTATTCGCAATCGATATGGATTCGGCGTATCAGTATACCGCGTAATTTCTTAGTGGCCTATATTACTCAAAAACTGAAAAACCATGGAACACTGACCATTATTCACTGTTCTACAGAATGTCTGCCGAACTTCGGGTGATTAAACTTTTAATTGAAATCACAAATAGTATTGTGACTGTACGGAAATTTATAATACAAAAGCAGCGTCCGGAGCCGGAATAGCGTAGTCGGTTTGTAGGGACTCTTTTGCGTACCTGGGACCCACCCAGCCTTTTCTACAATGGGCACCGGGTCTCTTACCCATGGGTAAAGCGGCCGGGATGTTGCATTTACCACCTTCCGCCCACGCATCCAGCTCCGAGGTTAAGAATGGGTAGAGCTGTAAATTTCCTCTCTGTGCTTCCTGTGGCATGTTATGGGGTGACCTTTACGAAATGTAGCATATACTGTTTTAAATAAGTTTAGAAAAGCTCTGTTCCGATAAATGCTTGACATCGACAGGTATATTTGTCTCCGATATCGATATGGGATTACATGCTGTAGGCTAGACTTGAAATGTAGGCTTACATTTACGTTTTAAATTCATTTCTAGAAGTGTCATTCTTCTTTTGCGTTTAATTTTAGTCAGCCCATACGAAAGAGGCTTATTATTATGATTCCGCCAGTTTTAATCCGACTGATGACTTTCGTGGTGAAGGGATTGTGGGAATTATGGTCCACGTGGCCTTTGTGAGGGGTCGAAGTGGTGCGTATGTGAGGGATATTCGCCTAGACAAGCACAGTTGTCTCATGTTAAGTAATGGAAGTCATGATTTGGGTAAACTGATAAGGGAAAATATGTGCATCTTGTCTTACAATTATGAATGGAAGTACCCCAACCCTGCCTCCACTCCGCGTGGCTAATGATAGGACAAACTGCTCACAGGGCCCGCGGTCAGAACTCCGGACAGTCCTGGGCCAGGACACCACGGATTTCTAGCCCCATACTACCACCACCATCACCACCACCAGCAGCAGGCCCAGTCTGCACTGCACCAGTCCAGGAGTAGTCACCACCAACCACAGCAGCACTACCCTGGCAGACATCCTCGTGAGTATACATACATACGCATATGCATTAGCCCTTGAGGTTGTCCGGTCTGTTCGTAGTTTAGGAAAGACTGTTACGGGCTTTTAGGCTGCCACAACATTTACGAAATAGAAATTTTACTCTTCGTTTTTCTTACTCAGTAAGGACATGGAGCAGAACCTTTTCTTGAGAAGCTAATAATGGTTGAGATATTCAAGAAATTCCCCGCATTTTGCGGAATCCAGAGGTTTATTAACGCGGTCACTAGAGCTCGCCATTGGTCCTTGAACTGGACATGGATCCATTACATACCCTCATATCGTATTTCTGAACGGTTAGTTTTAATATGATCCTCCATCTCTTACATCCAGCTTTTCAAAGTTGCCTTGTTCCTAAGGGGTTGCCTCTCTAAATCCCCTAGCAGTGTCTTTTCTCTCCTGGTGCGTGTTACATGTCGCATCCGTTTGTCGTCCTATAAATGCTTATCTTAACATTAGTCTTCTGACCGTGTGGTAATGTTAACATCGTCATAATTTACTCATTTGGGTATTTAACAGCAATAATAATAATAATAATAATAATAAACTTTTTGTATCATTGCCCTGTTTTCTAATAGAACCACAGTAGGCTGCGTAAAACTGTTATGAAGGAATTTACTCTTGACAGTAAAAATATCGAAATGAAATACAAGTTGGGTAGTGAACGGGGATTTCGAGAGCTTCGCCTTGTGTAGAAGGATAACGCCCGCCGTTGTACATGTAAATTACGTGTGGCCATCGATTCACGCTTGAGAAACTCCACCACCTGAGACTAACTGTGGGGCTAAAGACGGGCGCTTACGTAGTGATGATGCGCTTGAGTGCGTGGACGTTGTGCGTTGTCACACTACATAGCAACGCTATTGCCGTTGAGCCGGACATACTGTAGACGCTCAGGGCTCACTTCTATTATTCACACTTCCGCCAGGCCTGCCCTACAAAAAGAGCAAGGTTGCTGCTTCATCCTCGCACACTCTCTCACATTCCCGAGCTGTAGCTAAGAGGACATTTGTAGGATGGGTGGTACTCCAGCAAGTGTCTTCATATATTATGCCTGAATTCTGTACCGCTCATTTCTCAGGCCTCGGTGGTCGATATAATTGATGCGTCTTGGATGCGAGAAACAAAAAACAAGGAAAAAGGAAAATGAAATCTTACTATGTGAGCGGTAAACGTGGCAATACGGAATCTGCAACCTGCCAGCGAGGGCACACTTTACGTTGAGACAGGGTTTTCTGGAACCTGGCTTTTTCGAATGATGGAGAAGGAGTAAGTACCGTACTATATGCCGCGGCGCGTAATGGCCCAATAATTTTCTTTAAAATTGGCGTGAAGGTCCTGTGCACTGGCACCGTAGCCATGTTAAGTGTATGTAAAGGCTTGTGATAGTGGCCGATTGGTTATATCAGTTGCATACTGGGGTAATGTGTAAGAGTGTGATAGGTTAACTTCATGAATGACCTTTAGAAAACGATTCCATGACGGCCTCTGACATTTGCTCGAAGACTTTATCAAGACGGGCGTTTCATCTGATGGTGTGCGTACAGCACCTGTCACAGCGTCACCGACAGCAGCTCGATTTCGGCCAGCTGTGTGAACAGTGAACAGAAATTCCGAATGTATCTTCATGTAATGTTGTATCTCCAGTTCTTTGCATGCAGAGGCGTTTATAATTGTAAAGTTGATAGAAGTAATCAGGAGTAGGCACATCCCACTGAACAGAATATTTCGGTATACGCGGTTAAATAAAAACTACAGTCATATCCCGATATAGCGCCACTATTTGTACACCGCAATTTGTGGCGCTGTATTGAGGGTGGAGGTAAATCGAAATACTCTGTTTTAGGGAATTCCTTGTCACAGACTTGCGGGGGAGCTGAGTGAGAGTGGCGCTATATCGGGGTTTGACTTTCAAAAAATGTTCAGAACTGCAGGGTGTGAAATGAGGAACTGGATAGATGCCTGTATCAGGTTCTGGTATGTGAGACATGTCTGGCTTGAGACAACGGGGCTTTCATTAATGAATATAAGAGCGGCGAAGGTGCTGTGAGTTTTGTTTCAGAGTTAAAACACGTGGTTCAAGGTGATGGGTATTTTATTTGTTCGATCTGTAAGTAACCGTGCGTACGTCTGTTATACACTGTGCGTTGGATATTCACAAAACAGCTGTGAATTCGATGATAGAAAACTCACATCTGCTTGGTTTACATTGCCCAAAGTTTGGGTTGAATCGTGTATGCTTATGCTACAGTCTGGTTCTGGTAAATGGAAACTTATCGTATGAGGACGTGGGGAAAGGGACAGGCAGAACATAGGCGCAGGGTATGAGGGTGGTACCCGTTTAATGGGATTAGGTGTCGGTGAAAAATACCGGTCACAATTACATTGGCTGCTAGAACATTTGGAGCTGACACATTAGCTGTAATATAAGTGATGAATGTCTGCACATATAGTAGTCGCTGAGTCATATACCCTCTCCAGGCGAACACCCACCCCCGGTAACCCGCGTTCCTTAAATACGTGCAGTGCCTCAGTTTACCAGAACTGCACTGTAACTCATCTTGTCCAGACCGCTCCAGACTGAAATGTTCTATACACGTGGTTGAACAATCTTCTCTTCGTACCTCTCCACACAGAACTTGAAGAAGGGAAGGGGAAATTTTCTACTAATCTTGACTTGACGTTTGTCAGCGTTACGTTCCCCCCAGTTTGTACGTCACATCGAGGGTGTAGCTAAACCGACGTTTATAAGCTGTAGCTTATTGGGATGTCACTGAAATTTTGATGCTAAATGATGCATGCTAATACAGACAGTTTCAGGGAACTTGCCGCGTTTCTGCTAACATGAACACTGCTTGCACCTCGAATATATTTAATCGGAAAATAGAATTTTAGTTCCTGATGGCGGGATTGAAACTGTGGAGTATGTTGTGGCAAAGTGTTCGTCGATTTGGCCAGCTCGAACGCATTTTTACACTATCACACACGCACACACAATCACTCACACACTTCCACGTTTTGCAGTTTTCCATTAGGAGCGCGTTGACGTTTAATTTTAGATCGGAAACACGGAGGAAAAGTGGTTGCCTTTTTCTCTTGAAGTGTGCAGTTCATGTACAATAAATTAAGAACATAGGTTATGCTTTTGCACGATTCTCCAGCATGTCCAAGTGTGATTTTTCAGCGTAAAGAAAAGTGGTTACACCAGGCAGACAAGCTCCATACAGCAGTCCCATTGGAAGGTTTCGTAGAATCTCCTGCATTTAATGGAACCCGAAGATTGAGAGCCTGTAGCTGGTCGCTGTCCCGAGCGACGTTTTGCAACCCTTCTTCCGCGCACGCACACACACACACAAACACACACGCACACACACACACACACACAAACACACGCACACAAACACACACGCACACAAACACACACACACAAACACACACACACGCACACAAACACACACACACGCACACAAACACACACGCACACAAACACCACACACACAAACACACACACACACAAACACACACACACACACACACACACACACACACACACACACACACACAAAAACAA
>Ga0131853_10020057_pt1 | contig 12157 bp, 8 predicted proteins | sample TergutLab28metaG_FD_92764 | JGI IMG/M metagenome (GOLD analysis project Ga0131853, IMG submission 92764) | Labiotermes labralis P1 segment gut microbial communities from Petit-Saut dam, French Guiana - Lab288 P1 (version 2) (version 2) | ecosystem: Host-associated > Arthropoda: Insects >...
ACTTCACCACTTGAATGCTGAAATAAGTTGTTTACTTCTTGTTCATAAAATTAACAGACGATCATGCATAGGCGCTTAACCTTTTGGCGCCGGAATTTTTTTTTTAATTTTAGCACACCCTGTATATAAAATGTTAATAATACAGGAACCAAATATGTTAGAATTATGAAACAAACTGCATTTTGAAGACAAAGAAACGGAAAGTATATACAATGTTTAAAATATTTATTACCTATATTTGTTGAATAAATATATAAAATGCAACTTTAGGGGCTAGCGTTGCGGTAGGACCACTATAGTTGACATTAGGCGTCAAAAGGTTAATGTATTCGTATTAGTTTGATGCTGATTATGAACAATTAGAGTGAATTTAATTGACTGTTACGATAATGTACAATGAAACAGTTTCCTTAGAGGTTAACGAGAAAAAGAAGTGCTGTCGTTTCTCTATTTCTGATTGGCCGACATGGTCCCACAATAGGCCTAATTGCTATACTGGTTTACGTTTTTGATTTACTGAGTATTATGTATAAAGTTCAGGATGATCTGGTCATTGACAGGGTATTACCAGATTGCGGTGTGTTACGTATCTTGCCCTCCCGACAACCCCCGAGGTCGCAAAACGTACATCAGAGTCACCCTGTTATTGAAAATGAAGGAGATATTCAGATGCCCTTTTGTGGAATCGAAATCTTTCCATCCCGTCCGTATTAATAATAATAAACGTATATAACTCTAAAGATGCAGGAGTAGATTCCAGTGGCTGTAAATGTCTGTGCTGTAATCAGTGGTTCATAAATGCCATTGCTCTACCTCCTGTTGTTTGCAGGAACAAAGATTGTTGAATGTAATCATGTGTAGTTGCGGGTTATCGTAGCCTTTTTAATGATGAATTTGCAGTCCCTTTTCTTACATCAGTAGAATGGTTCTTGCTCTGGGGCAGACTTTCCTCCAGGGCAGTAATGGAGGAGTATACTGTCTGCTACTGGCTGGTTCAGCCTGTGTTGCCACATGCTTCGAAAGAAAAGCACGATTATGCAAGTTTAACATAAACTAAGTGAAATGAGCGTAAGGCACATCCTCAAGAAAATAAAAGAGACATTGCAATAAAAAGAAAGAATTAAAGTGAAGAAAGTAAGAAAATTCACGACATTAAACCAACAAAATGTGCACAGTTACTCTTTAGATATTTATATTGCAAAACCACACTTAACTTGCTACATGTTTCGGTCTGTGAGGGATCGTCATCGAGGAATCAAAACAAAGTAATACAGCGTAATAGAAAATTAGTCAGTTCTGTATACAGCTGACGTGGTGTAAAAGAGTTAAATGGAAGATAACTTGTAGACATTTCTTTGTAAAGTTGTATAACTGTGACTGATCTTGGTGTACAGTACCTGGTAAGTAGCCTACGAATTTTATGCAATTCAGCACAGTACATAAAATCCCTGGGATTCCATTGGCCTTCGAAAACGACAAAATTAAGCAGAAAAAGTTGCAGGAAAATAGAACAGAAATACAAAGAACAGAATACTAAAGCGAATAAACAAAAACAAGACTTAAAAAATGGAAAAGGCAGAAAACTGTATAGAGATGTGAGTGAGATTACCGTGAGCGGAAAAACAGGAATAATAATAAAGAATGTTCTAAAAAGGCAGTGATGTTAACAAGGTGTGATATCGAGTGAAATAAAAAAGAAATGTAAGTGAAGAATGATGACGAAAAAGGTTTAAAAGACAAATAAGAGCAAAATATCTTGAGCTTTCCAAGCTTCTAAAAAACAAGTTGAAAAGAAACGTGGAAAAATCGAAATACGTAGAAAGGAATAAATCCGAGGGATACGAATCAAGGACAGAAAGTCTAAGAAGATGAAATAAAAATTGGAATACGGATATTAAAATAATGGTGCACATGACAATGAAGAAGGATTAATAAGTGGAAGGATACAATGACCATGATGATTATTATGAAGAGAAGACGAATAAGGGGTTTCTTTCTGTTTCTTTCTCATGCTCTTTCTAGACACCAAATTCTGTCTTCTCAGAGACTGAAGAGCGGAATGATGAGTGGCGAAGTTGCGCAAGAGGCTGGCTCTGATGCAGTGGGTGGGTTAGTAGATGCAAGTTCCGGGGCTGGTCCCCATCTCCACGCTGCCACAAAACTCTGACTCTATAGTGGCTCAGAAAGATAGACGGACGGTTTTAAACCCTCAGCGGCAAGGGGACCCGTTTTCAAAAGACTCCCAAAATTACTTTCTGGATAAGCTGGATTAGGCTTACATTGCAGGAGAGAGATTATGAAGGAGGTCGCTTGTTTCTCTGTGTCGAGCAAAAATAAGAGAAGTGAGCAGGGCTTGAGATAGTGTTGAACACAGTCTTTCTCCTCTGATGCTACTGTAAAGGAAATTACTCTGTCGTGTACAGAATAAGGTCATATACTCTGCTTGTTTGAAAAAAAAATTGCTTCAATTCCATGTTGAAACGAGATGGTGTAGTTATGACTGTCTAGTATGGACGAAGGATATTATACTGCGCGAGACACTCATCTCATACAGCGCTGTTATAATAAATGTAACACTACGGCATTTAAAGGGGAACATTAGTAATAAATATTTCGTCTCTTTCTTAGTATCTAATGTAACAATAAGAATACAACTTTAGTAACAAGGAATTATTAAATAGGTCTAGTATTTAAAATAAAAAATTACTGACATTTCTAATAGATCATGAAGCGTCAGGAATTTCTGCAAATAGCGCAACTGGACTTTTTACCCATTCCTGCTTTAAAATAATTGGAAAATAGAATCAACAAATAAAATGTCAAATTATGGTATAACACAACTCTAAATTTTATATTACCATGTGGAAGCTGCATGTTTCTCTCGCCTTGGACCATTATTTGACTTTTGTATAAAAATAAACAAGTAAATTTACAGACATAAAGATGAATATGTTTTTTTTTTCTGTAAAATTTCACAATTGTATTTTGTATTCTTAATTCCATGCATTATTGATAAATAATTCATGACACTAAATAAATAAAATGCACACAATGCATAAATCCAAATTATTTGGTTTTAAGCTGTTTTACTTTGCTTTAATCCTTCTTATCACGGTCCCATGAGGACTGAAACATGTAAGAATATTCAGTGCGGTATAACAGTGTAAATATATAGGGAAATATTGTGTGAATTTTATTGATTTGGTTTCGTCACCTTATAATTGTGTCATTTATTGCTACATTATTTCATTCCTTATTGAAACCTTTATAACAGCTATTCGTAAAAGTTGTGATTGTTATGTTTTTTGCAACATCAATTATTAAACCAAATTTTTTTTTCAATATTTGCCGGTCCAATTATTTTGTATCGGTGTTCTAACTTTGTTAAAGTTTGTGGGATTCAAAGACACGTCATACATGTACGTATTAGTTGAAGAACAAGAGACCAACTTGATGTCACTTGTTATTATGTTTTATTTCATTTCTTCTATGCTCAACATGTTTCGGACATTAATACATCCATCATCAGGAGCCTGCAACTTTTCTATTGTATCGTCACATTGGTCATGTGTTCTTGTTTCGTGTGGTATCCGTGTAGCAGGCTTCAGCCTGCAACACGGATACCACCCCAACCCAACCACACCGAAACTCCAACACACATCGAAACAAGAACAGACGACCAGTGTGGTGATACAATATAAAAGTCGCAGGCTCCTGATGATGGATGTATTAATGTCCGAAACATGTTGAGCATAGAAGAAGTGAAATAAAACATAATAACAAGTGACATCAAGTTGGTCTCTTATTCTTCATCTATCACAATGATGCACGGTCCCATATACATGAGATGTACGTATTATTTCGTTTCTCTCATTTTTCTGCACCTAATGACGAAGTTAAAATTACTGTAGATATAAATTTGGATTTACTTAATGTTCTGTGCTGATCTTATAAATTGTTATATCATGTAATGACAGTCGAATATCTCTTACGTGCTGTATTCTTACTCTATGCACCTCGTGTTATTATCACGCGCGTCAAGTCAGGACAAAATATTATTTAACAATTCAGAAATTATAAATAAATAAATAAATAAATATATATATATATATATCGCACGAGAGCCAAGATTTTATTTTTTTATTTACGCGGGAAGGATCTTTAGAAATTCTTACCTTCATGAAGTAACTTTCACCAGTTTTAGCACCTAACTAGTTAAAGTGGCGGCTTCTTATTTCAACCTCAGAAGTTTGCGTGGTTGACAAATGATGTTTGTTGAATTACAATGTTTCTTCTATGTGACTTCCTGTCAGAATTGTAATATCGACTTCAGTTGTATTTGCTAGCGGTCGGCTGGCAAGATGTGGTAGCGGTTGATACAAGCTGTTAGGCTGATAACTAACTAGCTCCATGGAACAGATTACTTCTAGAGTAGCTAGTAGTTTCTCATCAGCTAGGCTAGAAATTAATAGCATTTTGTAGCACATGAAGATTCATCGACTTGTTAACAAGACACGTTCACTTGTCAGTACCCTGAAATACATCAGTCCAGTCTACTCCCTCCCATTCTTTTACGTTCAGATTTATTCTAATAATATTCTTCCATCTACATCTAGAATTTCCAAGTGGTCTCTTTCTTTCCGTTTTCCTCACCAAAACACTAATTACACTTCTTTCCTTTCCCATACATGCCACATGTAACATAGACTGACAAATAACAAAGTCTTGAGGTTTCTATTCGTTCAGCAAAATGAAGTCCATCCAGTATTTGTGATATTTTATGGTAACAAGTTCAAACAACGTAGTAAAAAGACACGAAATTTGAATTATTGGGGCCAGAATATATTACTTAATTACCTAAATAACCTTCCGTACATCTAATTGCATTAAGTACAGCAGCTGATAATTACTATGCCTTACAGGACATGACAACGGACATTTCATTAACGTGTTTACAAAACTCCATCGCTAGATCCTATCTCGAGGATGATGAATCTGTCACACTTCACCACATTTCTCTTTCTTTAAGATCTGTTTTTATCTTATCCTTCCATCTATGTTTAATACTAAAAGTGGTATTTTCGTAACACTTTTTACATCTAAAGTCTTATATCTTACGGGTTCCTTATTTGTTCTGTGCTTATTTCTTGTTACGTTCGTTCCATACACTTAGATTCGATTAGTGTTATCGGCCTACTTGAACAGGTTAACTCTGTGTGAATTATATAGGCCTGTACTAAATTGACACCTATGAGCAACAGTCTAAATAAATCAAAACATTTGTTATTCGCCTAACTTCAGCAGTGCAATAAATCCTGCAGAAGTGTCAACAAGGTATAGTAGCAAACATTCGCACGAACACCTGAGTGCTCTGCGTAATGTATTAACTTACAAATCAGTTCTTCCAGATTTGCTGAAATCACTTTACACACCGAATTGTTTGCCTTAAGAGATCTGTATACATTTGCGTAAGTGTTATCTGCTATGATAATTTGGTATGCCAGAACGAATAAATATAGGCTATTTGCCATGGTTATTTTGTGATATTTATAAAGAGTGACTTTGTCATAAAATTTGCACTCATCCTAACACAGGCCTAATACATAAAAAGCAGATTATTTTCATAAATGGGCCATGTAAGGCCATATCACAGTCTGCACATGAAGCAGGAGTACTAATGTCACAATACTATCTTTGATTAAACATGAATCGTATGCTGCAGCGTTCGGTGGAGTAAGTAAGATGTAAAAAGTAGTGTAATATGTAAAATTTTCTTAGTTCTAATCGTCATGTTTTGACGAAGAATCGGTGGTCACGAAGATGCAGTATTCTATTCTAAACTTAGGCAGTAGTTGACAGGAACGCGGTTAGATTCACGATCTGACTGTACTGCTCTTGACCTGGCCGCAGAGAGTAGCGTGTATGGGCATAGGGTCAGTCTGGAGCTAGAAATAGAACCTCTGTCAGCCTACTTCTTTTGACTGAGATGCTACGTGTAGAATAACTTCCAGGGAGATGGAAAAATGATTTTTAATTTCAAATGTAATTTGAAGGATTTGGAAACAGGCTGTTGTCTGTTATTGCAGATAATAAAATTAACCTTTTGACGCTTAATGTCAACTATAGTTGTCGTACCGCACCGCTAACCTCTAGAGTTGCATTTTATATATTTATTCAACAAATATAGGTACTGAATATTTCAAACATGGTGTATACTCTCCGTTTTTTTTTCTCTTCAAAATGCAGTTTGTTTCATAAATCTAACGTATTTGGTTCCTGTATTATTCACAGGATGTGCTAAAATTAAAAAAATAATTCCGGCGCCAAAAGGTTAATATCGGCTGAGAAGAGAGCGAGAGAGATGCGATTACAGAAGTCTCGGGTTTTCCATTATGCCTGATCCTGTAGTCATCCCAACCGGGTACGTTCTGAATTCAAGCCTGAAGTATTGCCTTGCGGCCTATTTAATTAGATCTGTGGTTTAGGTAACGTGATAATTATCACTATACAACCGAAGCCTGTCCTCTCATGAAGTATCATTTTTTGTTGTTGGGTGTGAATTAGTCTCTTAGAACTGCGACCTCTAACGGGCAAATTGTCCATTTCCGGGTCACAGATGAATGGCTAAGGAGTGTTGGTGGAATGACAATTGACAAAGGAAAACAGAAGCACTCGAACAATAACCTATCGTATTGCCACTGTGTCCATAACCAACATCACTGGCAGCGAACAGGGCCGTAGTTCTGAATATCCTCTGAACAGATCCTTACGTTTCCAAGTGTATTACAATCTTGGATATAGGCCTGAGGTTCAAGGTTGTTGCGTCACAGTGGGCCTGCAGAAGGGCCGCAAGGTAATAAATGTAGCCTAAATAAATGGACGCAGACGGCCAAGGACATCCAAAAGATGTAACTTTCGATTATGAGTTTTCTAATTTTAGAAGCAGGTGTCGTTTAAGCAGTCATGTTGCTACGGTCATTCTTAATTTGTATACAAATTAAGTTTTAATTCGTAGTTCTCAGTTTGTTACGTAGTAAACAATGATACCGTCTGTTGCACCTACATCGTTCAACACTGGTCTCTGTTAGGTTGCTTTACTTGGGCCTACGCAGTCATAAAGTTTAAAATTATGGTACTTAAATAAATATGTGTTACACGCCGTATGGCACGCGTTTCTTCGTGCGATATTCAAGCAAACCTTCATAACCGTACTGTGCAATTTATTCTTAATTCAGAATGATGATAATACAAAGGCGACAACCTCACAATCTCCCCCCTGCAGCCGGGAATATAACTGTCTAGCATGAAACAAACCACATCGTGTTCAGGCACTAGCTCTGCAACTAACTTATCCTTCATTTCCCCAGATTCTGTGGTCGCAAACTTCTGGCCCGAATTCGCTACTTCTAATATTCAGGTTCAGAAAGCATGGAGATTTAACTCCACTCCCCCATACGTCTTCATAGTGTGTTACATCCATGTTCTAGGTCTTCGTGGTCTATACGTAAGTTCTAGTAGTAGATTCTTAAACGATGCTGTTACATTGGTAGAGGTTACAAGGTGGATCAAGAACTGGGACGAGATCATCATCAAAGGGAAGTACGTAATCATTTGGTATGTGGCGCTCACGGTCTGTTTCAGCAACCAGCATCCTCCCAGAGGCGTTAGAATGTTTATGATGCGATGCATATTCCTCATTATCGCACAGTGGCGATGTCGTTTGGCAGGACATTTCTCATGTTTCGACAGGAACCCATTGATCTGTTAGCCAAGCGACCCCACTAATTGGAAGGTACCGGAATGCAGTCACCATGACAAACGTGTTGCTACACCTTACGTTGTTTGACACTTTGTTTTCTCCACGCCACAACGCCTACCATTTGTTTCCTGATGATTATGTGGAACCGGAAATGAGCACTTCATCCATCGTGTTTCGGAAGTTGGCAACGCTGCTATCCCTCCCCGTCTCTTACGCGATGATGGCCACACCTGCCGATACAGGCAGCGCCGTCTTCTTAAGATCCGGTCACGCTATTGGTTGGTCACCTGTCACGTGACCAAACTTGGGATCGATAAGTGGCTGGAATCTGGGCTGCCATGTCGGGTTAGCTTGTCGTCCCTCTGCTGTGGAAAATAAACACGCATGCAGCCTGCATACGTGGAGCAATATGGAAGTTGTGAGGTTGCGGCACCTGCCCTCTTCCACCCTCTAGCGCTACAAGTTAATGAACTATGAATTATGACGAGCAAAGCCACTGCTACATTTTCACAGTGTCAGAATTCCTTGCATTGCATGTATTAAATGCCTCGCGGAATAAAGATATTCTAATGAGCAGCGCGGTTACATGTCCAGGCTCTTAAACCCACAAAATACTGAAGTAGTAATTTTTTTTTAAAACCATGACATACTTCAGGTGGTCAGACGCTGACTTCTAACACTCGAACTTCAGCTTCAATTCTGGGTTAGTGCAATTCGTAGTGGCATTGAAACAAGTTTCTCTTCGACTACCTTTGTTTTGCCACTGTTAGTTCCGTTCCATACTCGTCTATCACCGAGCAGTGAGGTGTTCGATGGGCCTAATCAGGCAAGACAATATTTCATTCTTGATGTTTAAACTGGATACATGTACAATAGTGGCTAAAATGGCCTACTCAAACAAAATTCCGCAGGCCCAATCAATTAAAAACAGCGTATTGTTTACACAGGGTGTTTCTGTGGCTACCAAGAATTTGTTGACGGTAGCATCAGAATGCATCTTTGAAGGATATCATTGTCTTTTGGAAATAAACATAAGAACCCAATTGCGTAATGCAGTAGTGGAAAGAAATAAATTAATTTTTAGCCCTCTTTCGCCATTCGACTTATATATTACACATTTTTTTTAGTTCCCGGAGGTCAAGAGAAGATAATCTGTTAAGTGAACCAGAACCAGCTTTCATGAGCGATGTCATTTTTCTCTTTCAACGAAAATATGTGATATATATATATATAATGTCTTACTTGTGTCCGTTTAATCCTACTTCAATTTTCTTCCTTTAGCAAACACTCTGGTGTTTTCGCTGGACCGTTCATCTGTAAAGTATCTGAATGCTTCTACTGAAGTCTTTTGTAAAGATAAGGTCATTACAAATGTCGGCTCCTTTGCTCTTGAAAAGTTAATCCCTATTTCTGTACAATACTTAAGCAGATATAATCATCGACAAGAAGAGAAACGATTTCACAAGAAAGTTACAAATGACGAATTTTTATTTTTAAATTTGGCTGCCTGATGGCAAAGCCGGGTTCTTAGGCCCCCAGCAATGCACGTGGTAAGGGTGTAAACATAATAGGCTTAACTATTTACAAGCTACAGTCACTATGGTTACTGAAACCGATCCTATGTCCTTGAGCTGTTATAATTGTTGTAGGTTTCACTTTAATTTTGCAAGTTACATTCATACAATAAACTTGAGATTCTCTACAATTGAAAGGTGCTGATACCACGTGCGGTAGTTGACTACATAATTTTCCTATCCCCCCTCCCCCCAGCAAATAATTAGTCGTAATAACTCCGCGGAGCAGGGTCTCTGAACACTTGGTCATGTAACCAAAAGACTAACAACTCTGTGTGAACACACTCCGAAAATTTGTTGCCTTTTCACATCAGCACTCCAGTATCTCTGTTCTGAGACAAATCGATCAGTTTTATTAATCAACCAGCGTCAAATATAACTACACATTTATTATGAAGTGCTAAGCTAATTAACATAATCACGTGAATAAAGTACATATCCTTATGGACCAATTCGATATTTAAATATCCTTCTCAATATTTCTTCCCCTTTACATCTAGGTAGGCCAGTTACTTTACTATATTTCCTTCCGGTTATTAACCTTTTGGCGCCGTAATTATTTTTTTAATTTTAGCACACCCTGTATATAAAATATGAATAATCCTGGAGCCGAATACGTTAGAATTATGAAACAAACTGCATTTTGAAGAGAAAAAGACGGAGAGTATACACCATGTTTAAAATATTCGGTACGTATATTTGTTGAATAAATATATAAAATGCAACTTTGGAGGTTAGCGGTGCGGTACGTCAACGATAGTTGACGTTAGGCGTCTAAAGGTTAATAAATATTTTTTAACCCTATGAAATTCTAATCTTTATCAACGGTGTTACGTGTCCCACCCTTCTAATCCCTTTAGCGTGATTATCCTATCAGTTATGATGCCCATTATGGTGTAGTTTTCTCCATGTTTCTTTCACCTTGTCCCACTTAGGTTCAAATATGTCACGACTCTCTTTGTTATAAAACCTCCGTCTACGTCTTCGCCTTCTGTGAGAGACCAAGTCTCACACCCATAGGCCTACACAGCCCGATTCTCGTTAATCACTACCTAAACTTTAAAAACTAAGCAACAGGGTTCCAACTGAACAGTGAGTGCATATTCTTTTAATTTGCTACATAAAGTTTCGTTCCTTAGTCCTCTTCTATAAAGAAGGATCTTCATGAAGTATGGTGTTGGGCCATGGACTGTATCGAACTGGCTCAGAATAGAGAGAGGTGGCAGGCACGTGTGAATGCGGTAATGAGCCTTCGGGTTCCATAGAATGCGGGGAATTTCTTGACTAGCTGCGAATCAGTTAGCTCCTCAAGAAGTACTCTGTTCCGTGAAGTTTGTACGTACGAGTACGTAAGTGAGTAAATAAATTCCCTTCCATGTATTCTAATGCTTTTCCTTCCAACCTCTTTCATTTGCTCGTCCGATCGTTATTTCTTTGTCTTCTCTTTTCTGATTTTTTTCTGTCCCAGTGAAATTTAGAAACAACATCGCTAAAAACAAACCACTAAAATCCAACAGCGAAAAATACCAACTGTTTTGTTGAGGTTAGTCTTCCTTTAACCCTTATCCTGCCAACGTGGAGAATATGGTGAGTTCCAAATAATGCCAGCAAATGACAGATTGGATTTAATTCGGCTTTTAAAGGGTTAAAAGCTTTTTGCCGATATTGTTTAAATGTGCAAACAATTATGTATTTGCATACATAGAAACAAACACACTGACAGTCTAATCATAGACGATGTGTAATAGACGCATGTAGGAGTTATCGAAAGGTACATCGAGGCCATCTCACAAATAAAAACTTCTGTCAAACAGTAGTAGATGGTTATACATGTTCTCAAACTCATACATAAACACAACAAAACTGGCTGTTATGTAACACTATTGTTCCAGTTCAAGACATCCTTAGTTATTACGCTAGTTGGGCCAAACGTATTCCGCGAAGCAGTTCATCGTACTGCCAGATTAAGTTTCTCACAACGGTAGAATATCACACCGTGTCGATTCGTCAGTACCCAGGATGCTGATAAGTCCTTAGCCCGACCAGGAAGGAAACAAGCTCGGAAACATGTCAGGGATGCGCGCGATTTCAGCAACATCGAAAAACGTGCTGTCATCAAGTCTTTTTTTTTTCTGTAAGGCAAGGCGCCGAAGGAAATCCACGCCATTCTTACAGAAATATTAGCTTGTTTTCTTCCTGGTCGGGCTAAGGACTTCTCAGCACCTCTGTAGTTGCCGACATTCTGAGTTATCATATTTCCTTTATTTTCATGGTCAAGAAGCTGATTGGGACTGACATTTCTCAGAATGTGAAGTAGTTATGTTCCTTCATTTCTTCGGTGAATTAGTAGGCCTACCATCAAGTAGGCGTAAGATTCCAGAATATTTAAAACTTCAGTGCTTCAGTTTGATGGCCTGAGCAAGGAATATGGAAAAGAGAATAGGCTAGGATATGACGTTTTGCTGTGGCTTAAGTACAACGGAAGGTAGCGTCGATTATTTATTATAGTATGTAAGTTACTTTTGCTGGTGCTTCTACAGCGGAAACCTATATATTTACTGCGACTTTTACCAACAAAATACACTCTTACTTTACGTCATTCAATTTTTCAAATCGCAATTATAGTTGTCAGTTACATACTTTATGTGAAGCGCATTTATTGATTTTCCAGCCTACGTAAGTTAAATAGGCCGCAACTAGCTTTCTGACGTTTTACCAATAGATAAACCTTTGTCACAAAGATATTAAAATAAATAAGCCTATTTAGTATTGTACATTTAATTCTGTACTTTTTTTGCGTCAAGTGTGATTTCTGACGTTTTAC
>Ga0131853_10020058_pt1 | contig 12157 bp, 13 predicted proteins | sample TergutLab28metaG_FD_92764 | JGI IMG/M metagenome (GOLD analysis project Ga0131853, IMG submission 92764) | Labiotermes labralis P1 segment gut microbial communities from Petit-Saut dam, French Guiana - Lab288 P1 (version 2) (version 2) | ecosystem: Host-associated > Arthropoda: Insects >...
CTTCTCCTCCCCCCAACTCGCCCCCCCCCTACATTAAAATTCCTAATACCCATGGGTGATTTTTTCCCCCCCCCCCCCCCAATGTTAGTAGGAGTAGTAGTAGTAGTAGTAGTGGTGGTACTGGTAGTAGTAAAATAATATAAAGAACTGTTGCCACTTTATACGGTATGCGGTATATGGGGTAAAGGTACAGCTACACTCATTCTTAAACTGCGCAGTAGGTGAATGCGAGCGATCGACTTCGTGCCCCGGCCGTTTTACTCCTGAGGAAAGAGCCTTTTTACTCGTTAAACAGGACAGTGAATGGGCTGAAGAGCCCTGGGCGCTTTGGAGAACAGAGAAATCTCGTACCTCTATCGAAAATTGTTGCACAATTCCTCTGTCTTGCAACGCATAGCTTCGAGTTTAAACTTTACTCGAATTACGCCATCACCATTCACCTTTATTAAATAACGGTGAAATTCGATGGAGGAAACATGTTTCACTTATATTAAATGGAATCACTCTATGAAATTCTCGGGACCAATTTTTCAATGTGTTAACATTGCTTATCAGCTTATCCTCTGAAGAGCACGTGACGGACTCCCACGTCTTTTGTGGCATATTACCCCAACTACATGTGCCACCTCCCAGGGGCATTAGGTGGGGGGGGGGTGCGTGTTGCTGTTGTCACGGCTGCAGAGTTCAAAGGGCGGCAGAATGGGCGGCACAGTTAATATTTTAGATGAAAAAAAATTGATTTTCTGCTCCCAATAGCTTTCTAATTTTTTAGCCCAATAAAAGGGAATTCAATAAATAATTGTTGTTTGTTTAAAGGTCACAATATCTCTTCGGGCGGCCATTGTGATTACTCGCTCTGGGCGTCAAATACGTAACTACGCTCCTGCTACCTGCTACAGATAAATAAAATGTTTAACACAAAAGTTAGAGACTAGGAATTTTTACTAACTGAACATGTCTGATGAGGAATGGTCCTTTCGAACCCTACACTGATCAGTACATGATTTAACAGCATCCACTATTCTCTTCATACAGCTGGGATTAAAACAACGTGCTGTGAAGTGTAGAACAGACAGAAGCAATTTATCTTATTGTTAGATTGCTTGGGTGCGAGGTTCAAATAGATTACGCCTATAGATAGGTGCTTGCTGTAACCATGGATGTCATGTCACTGTGCCAAGGTTACCTAGTAAACTGGCCGTCTGTGGCCACTCTGTCGTCTTTTCATATCTATCTACAATGTTTTTTTTTTCAAATTGTAGTATTACATAATAAACACGACCGTTGACCATCCAGTACACCCCTTTGTGTGTGTGTTGCAACAGCCCAATTCGGGCCTAGGCCGCTTCGTTTTTGAGGTTTCTGTATCACACACAATTAGACACACAGTCATACCCGGTAGGACTCTCTGAACGAGATATCAGCTGGTCGCAGAGGCCGCTACATACACAACGCACAACAACACAAGACACGAACATCCATGCCGTCAGGGAAACTCGAACCCGCAATTCCACCATTCGAGCGGCCACAGACCTACGCCTCACACTGTACGGCCACCGGTATCAGCGAATTTAATCACTTACTTATACAAACTCACCGGGTTCTCACCGCGGACGTCCGATAAGACAGAATACAATCCATGTGGGATGTGTGGTGGACAAATTGAAACGGGGGCAGTGTTTTTAAGGAAAATGTATGTTTTTACCTGTCAGCTATCATTCCATCAATGCCTTATGCTCATTTATTTTCACGATATGGTTGAATATGTCCATTGAAGGCCGCAGTATCGAGAGAGTAGCATAAACTTTAAAAAGGAGAGGATAACCATTGATGTTTCTTCAGCTGAGAAAGTAAGGATCTGGAAAGAAGTAGTAGTGGTGTGTTGTTGAACTGCTTGGAGCAGAGTCCCTCGAGAAGCACATAGTAACTATGCTGTTCAAATATCTCCCCATTATTTGTGGGACTCACAGGTAAATTGCCGTGATAACAACAGTCCGCCATCGAACACTGTTCTGAGTCATACGGTTTCGATCCACATCGCGAAGATCCACTTTATATTAGTTTTCCATCTACTCCTAGCTCTCCCAGATGGTTTCTTTTTTCAGATTTTCCATTTATATTTTGCATGAATATTTCTCCTGCTTATGTCGTACTTCTTGATTTTATCGCTCTTATAACATCTGATGAGTAGCACACATCGTGAAGCTCCTCGTGATGCAGTTTTCTCCGATCTTCAATCACTTCCTTCCCCGTAAGATCAAGCATGTCCCTCAACACCCTGCTCTGAAGCCCACACACTCTGTGATCTTCCCTTGAGGTGAAGGGTCAATACCGACCTACATAAGAACAGGCAAATTTGTACTAGTGTATTGTGTACTTCACTCTTTTCATTTTTAGATGGCAGAGGGAAAGATAACTTTCCTTTAATATTTAGAAATAACGGCCCAGATATTAAAATACACACAGAACCGTAATCTTGCCTCTTATTGCACATGGGGTTGAATCCTGGTATCTCACATTTAAGAGAACATAGAAGGTGTTTGAGGATACAGTCGCTTCCTTACTTACGACCAACCGACGTTATGACCAAAATTTTCTTAAGAAAATGTCAATTCAGACTGCAGTAAAAATGTTATTAAAATTTCAAATCGAACCGTATTTCGAACTGTGAGCACAAAGTGCTGATTATCACAACGTCCGTTAATGGGACAACGCGAAGACTACTTGTATGAATCTCCGTCGACATGCTGGAGGGTGTATATTCCACCTCATGTCGTATGTTCGACTAAACGACCAATCCGACTAACGACCATGTGTTCAGAACGTATCCTGTTCGTAGGTCGTGGAGCAGGCCTACCTATAGTGTGCTGAGGAGTATATTGGAACTTAAGAGGGTGGAATTAATAGGCCGGAGAAAACTGTATAGTGAGGAGCTTCGTGATTTGCGCTTTTTGCCAGATGTTATTAGGATGATCAAATCAGGAGGATATGATGGGCCGATCATGTTGCACATATGGGGGTAAGGAGCGATGCATACAAGACTTTGATGAGGAGACAAGAAGAGACAGCGTGGACGACCTAGGCATGTAGGTGAGGATAATATTAAAACGGATCTAAGAGGTATAATTTGGGAGGGCGTGGACTGGATTCATCTGGGGTCAGGATAGAGAAAGTGGCGGGTTCTTGTGAACACGTTAGTGAAACCTTGTGTTTTATAATATGCGAGGAATTTCTAGACTAGCTGAGCAACTGTTAGTATCTGAATGAGGGTTCTCCCTCCGTGCAGTTAGTTATACGAAAAGACAAAATGTTGTAAACTTAATCGTGGTAGGCATTTCTCGAATGTTGGTATATTATTCGAAAGACGCCACGTTTTTATGATGCGTTAGGATTTGTGCTGCTGTGATATTGTCCTATATTACAGTGACGACATATCTGTTTATTTTTGCTGTTTTACTTAAACCGTCATTTTAGTAGCGTCTGTGAGTCCTAATTCATTATTTATGTGCATTTTTCGCCAAATAAATTAACATCATCAGCATAGTTCGGAGGCCGATGTGTCTCATTCAGTTATAAGCCCTTCTGATTTTCTTGGACCTTCCTAACACTATTATAAACAAAGTTTAAAATCTTGGGTGACCCCCTTCCCGTTGTGTATTTTTTAATAAGGTGCTAATTATCGGACCAAACACAACATATAGGTCTAGTGAAATAGTATATTATTATACATTACAGAATGCTTCGGCTGTTCAGATCAGCCATCATCAGACAGAAGTCGGATACGCAAACAGATTCTTAAAAAAATTTATTTGTTTATTCTTCATCTACCTGATGATGACTGATGTGGACAGCCAAAACATGTTGTAGTGTATTATAAAAGACTATTGTAATAGATCTATATGTTCTTTTCAGACCATCAGAATATGAAGTGCAATAGAGTAGCGTTTTCCTACATGAAATTTATGGATTCCTCTAACGAAATTTTTATTTATTTATAATTAATACAATTATAATAATGTGGGCCCGGTAGCTCAGTCGGTATAGCGACTGACTACGGGCTGGACGGTCCGAGATCGAATCCCGGTGGGGACGAGATTTTCCGCCCGTCCAGACCGGCCCTGGGGCCCACCCAGCCTCCTGTACAATGGGTACCGGGTCTATCCCGGGGGTAAAGTGTGGCCGGGGCGTGCTGCTGACCACTCACCCCCTTCTAGTGCCGCGGTCATGGAAGAGTAGCGCTATATCTCTACCCACCCTCTGGGCCACACCGGCCTGTAACGAGATCACTTTACCTTTTTACAATTATAATAATATAATTAGCGCTGAATTATATGATACTGTTATGACTGCAGTTTGTGTCCATGACGCCTCCTAGGGTGTAGATAGATACTAAATTTTCGAAGGAATCTGCCGCATCTTTCTGCAGGATAGTATGCAGATAGATGCCGTAATCTTGGAGTGTCCCGCTGTGAGAATCTCATGCAGCGTATCATGTTAATGTATAGGTACACTGCTTCTCTCAGAGTCGTACGCTTTATTGGGCCAATGTGCTCCGCATTTTCAGGCATGTTTCAGAATTCGACTGGAAAGTGACAACAAAGTAACGGACCGAATAGGTGTTGGTCTATCCCTCTTTCTTGTGCCCTGAGGGTTCCAGTCTAATGCGTGTATTTCTATTGCACCTTGTGGTTTAAGCAGTGTTTGGCTAATCCAACGCCATTTTCTTTCCCTTATTTGTTGTTCTATAGGTGTTTGTTTTGTTCTCTGTCACAATTTGAAATTGTATCCGGCCTTGTGACCTTTAAGAAACTTCATTGGCATCGGTTTACAAACACTTGGAGTGACTTACTTATCCGTTTAGTTATTTTCCACGTTTCACACCCGCACAATAGAACTGATTTAACGTTTGTGTTAAACAGCCGACTTTTAGTTCTAAGATATTTTTATTCTTCCAAATTGGGTACAACTATGCAACTAGGCCGCCAAGATATATAAAAAGATGAACCTGTTCTGTCGCACTACCATTTGTCAACTCCATGTCTGTGCTAGGTTTGACTCCCATTTCCTTAGTTTTTTTTTTTTGGTCCAATACCACCACATGCCACTCACATTCTGGAGGGATGTTATCTGTTCCTGGTGCTTTTCTAGTTGTTATCTGCCTCACAGCCTTTCTTATTTCTGGTTCTGTTTGTGACTCCATAGTAATACCAGAGTTTTCCCCAAGTGTTGCACTGAGTTCTTCATTTCCTTCCTCCTTATCTCATGATTCGACATTTCGGAAAAGTGTTCACGCCATCTTGATGTTTTTTACTCCCATCCTGTCAGGAATTCTCCCCTTTCATCCCTTACTGGGCGATTCTTACTCCGTCTTCTGTTTGCTAATACAGTAGTAATTTTATATAATTCCTGGTTTTCATTATTTTATGCAGCATCTTCTGCCTTCTTCGTCTACCCATCATCTGTAATCTCTTCGCACACTCTCCATAACTTCTTTATAATGATTCGAGTATTCCACTTCTATTTTCTTGTTTTGCTAACATTTATTCGTCCTTTAATTTTCTCCCGTCGGGTAATTTTATCCCTTTTTTCCTCTGAAGTCAATTCTTTTTTGGTGTTATTCTTGTATCCTATCACATCTTCAAATGCCCATTCTTCTTTCACAGAATCTGTTGTCTCTTCTGTTAGGACTGAGAAGCGATCTCTTAGATATAAATTAAATAATTCTCTCCTATCGCTTTTTCTCAAATTTGCTACGTCATATCTCCTCGCAGTTTTCTTCCTACTTTTTCTCGTTTGTTTTATTTTTATTCTTAATTGTGCCACAATCGAATGATTATCACTCCCAATATCTGCTCCTCGTTTATTTCTCACATCTTCTAGAGATTTTTTGAACCGACGACTTACAGTTATATGGTCTGTTTCATTCTCTGTCACATATATTCTGAAGATACCCAAGTAACTTTGTGACAGGTTTTGTAAGGGAATGCTGTGGCCCTTATACGAGGGGGTGCTGATAAGTCCTTAGCCCGACCAGGAAGGAAACAGGCTACAGCGACCAAACTCGGAATTTATTCAACATACTCCCCACGAAGCTCAATACACTTCTTAGCCCGTTGCTCTAACTTTTGTAAGCCACTCAAAAAAAATTCAGAACGTTGTCCGTCCAACCAGGTCTCCGCGGCTGCAATGACGTCCGCGTCGGACGAAAAATAGAGACTTTTCAATTGTTTTTTCGGTCCAGGGAACAGGTGGTAGTCGACGGGGCCAGATCCTGAGAATAGGGTGGGTGATCAAGACGTTGGAAGCCCAGGCAGGCCAGTTTCTTCTGGGTTGCAAGTGCCCGGGGAGCCGGGGCACTGTCGTGCAAGAACAAGACCACCTTGGTGACTTTCAGCGACGTTTTTCCTTCAAAATGTCCTTCAATTGCACCAGCAGAGATGAGTAATACTCCGCGTTGATAGTTTGGCCCTTTGGAAGATAGTCAATGAGGAGGATGCCTTCTTGGTCTCAAAAAATCGAGGCGAGAAATTTTCCAGCGGATTTTTGCACTCGTAATTTTTTGGGGGCGGGGTGAGCCGCTATGCCGCCACTCCATTGATTGTTGATTTGTCTCCGGGTCATAGTGATATAACCAGGTTTCGTCCATGGTCACCAATCGCGACAGGAAACCATTTGGATCGCGCCGAAAAAATTCCAAAAGTTGCTCAGACGATTGGCACCGTTGACGTCTTGATCCGCGTTCAGACATTTCGGAACCAACTTCATGGAGAGCTTCCGCATGTCCAAATCTTCATGAATGATGGACCCAACCCGCTCACGTGAGATTCCCAGTTGCTCAGCTATTGATTTAGCCGAAATCTGGCGGTCTTCGAAGAATAGCTCGTGAATTTGATCAGTAACCTCTGTTTTGGTTCGTCTAGGACGAGGCGCATCACAGGTGGAAAAATCGCCACGTTTAAACAGGGCCATCCAGTTTTTGACGGTGTCATACGATGGCGACATGTTCCCCTAATATTTCTATCAAAATGGCGTGAATTTCCTTCGGCACCTTGCCTTGCAGGGGGAAAAAAACACTTGATGACAGCTCGCGTCTCCACGATGTTGAAATCGCACCTTCCTTGCAGCCTCCGTAACAAGAAAAGACTTGCAATTCGGCACATGAACAGACCCCTCTTTCCAACGACACTATCGATTCCGCCCTACGACATCAGGAAGTAGGTCGGGCTAAAGACTTATCAGCATCCCCTCGTAACTATATCTTGAGAGGCGCAAAATTCTGTAAATCTGCAGTCTCGTTTACTTCGCCAAATCCATGTCGTCCCGTGATTTGTTCCCGTCCTTCATTTTCTGCCCAACCTTAACATTCGTGTTCCCCATAACAATAATAAAGTCTCTTTTATTGGCCTTCATTTTTTCATTCAAACATTAATAAAATTGTATCATAATTTCTACTTCAGCATTCCATTGTGGGGCATAACATTGTACAATGTTAACTTTTCGAACTTTTTCTTTAAAACGTGCAGTTATTCTTTTTAGTAAGGAATGCCATTATATTAAACTGCTGTCTGCCCATTTACTTAGCAATATTCCTGCTTCATTTCTATGATCCTCATCTTCATCCCTATCAGAATACAAGAAACTTCTTTTTTATCAATCTTCGTTCTCCAAATTCTAACCATCGCACCTCGCTCACGTCCAAGATGCCCAATGTAAATGTAACACTTTTCACGTCTGAAGATTTTAGAACTGCATTGTTCCATGAGGTTGTTTAGCATTCAGATCACTTACCATTAAGGATTTACGTCAAGTGCTTAAGATCTCATTGATGTCTGCATCACTCGAATGGAGTCCTAGTGATCTGCAAAACATATGCAAATATGACTTCCCTATTTACAGTCGGTTGCAAACCCCTGAGGCTTCTATTGAACTGGGGTAGGTAATCTACGTGTTATGGGGAATTTCTTCTATAACTGCAACGGCAGTTACTCCTTCCATACGCATGAAGCCATTGGTACAATAAAAGTGATAAAACTGGAATAGAAAAAATTTCCTTATGTTTAAGAGGCGTCTGTGAGTGTAGGACATCTATTTAGTTGTCACAGCTACTTTACCATTTCTGCCGAGATTTATCGTGTTTTACCTCCGTTGCGGAGCAATTTATGAGTTGGTACCCAAATTAGACGTTGCGCTATATGTTTCTGTGCAGTCTTCCCACCACTGACTTCAGAATGCCCTTACAAACCATCCCTCCCAACGTTATGAAAATTCCTTCATAATTCAGCCTTCCAAACACAAAATGCAGCCCAATAATTAAATTATTTTTTCCCTGTGGTCTATTCAAACAGTCCAGTTTTCATCACTTTACCTTATTCAGTTACAAACAATGTACCTTGCGTTCAGCCTATCTTTACCAGAAGGACGAGCGGGCATTCCTGGGAAGCTTCAGATCTGTAACCTTTTCTACCCCCCCCCCGTAATAAATATAGTGCCTAGCACTACGTCCTCTTCTTGTTCTTGTCTTTCTTCTCTTCTTTACTTATTCTTTAGTCTCTGGAAGGTGTCGGCTTTCCATTCTCTGTTCCCGATTCGTAGCCTTGCCCTTTCTCAGGATCAGTGCTTCTTGAGATGGGCATGTCGCTATGCTCCCCTCACGTTGCGTTATCGGTGCTGTGGCAGATTGTAAAGTTTTACGCCATCACTTGTATCGGCCCTGACCGTGGTTCCGACGTCGGTCCAGGGAAGTCAAGCCGTATCTTGGCCCTTTTCTTTGTAAAAATCCAATTTTGTTATCCTGCGGCCCGGCGTTACTCAGCTGTCAAACTTGGCGACAAGGGCGTGGAATCGGCGGCGTTCATTACCAGAAAAAAAAAAGAGAGAACGATCTTAAGCGAGGATGTGGAACGAGTCGACGTAAGAAACATGATCAAGTATTGAACCTTGAGTGTGGTTAGCAGTAGAGTTAAATATTGCTTAGCTTCTGTAATGCGACATCGCATAGGTTACTAGATAGGTACGTCTGAATACATGGCGGAGGAGAATATTAAGGATGATATATGGACCAGTGGTAGAACAAGGAGTATGTAGAATAAGAACTAATAAGGGATTGTGGGAGCTATATAAAGATTTAGACGTAGTAGGTGGTATTAAAAGAAAAGATTGGAATGGAAAGGGCATTAGCAAGTATGGATCATGGAAGGGTAGTTAAGGTATTTGAGAGTAAACTGGAGGCAAGAAGAAGAACGGGAAGACACAGATTGAGATGAACTTAGTATTGTACATACCGTGCATTATGTTCATAATTGTATTCTGGCTTTATTAAATCAACACTGAATGCGTTATCTTTCATACACCACGTCATGCTGTTTGACTGATTAGTCAAACAGCATGACGTGGTGTATGAAAATAGTGCATTAATTGTTGGTTAAATGAAGACGAAATGAAACTATAGATTGTGTTGGTTGGAGGCTGCTGAAGAAGATCTACGGGAGATGGAGGTTAAAATATGGCAGCGGAAGGCAGTGGATGGAGAATGGGCGCCTGTAATTAAGGAGGCAAAGGCTCTAAGAGGGCCTAGAGCCAAGGAGTAAAAGAGGTACCAAGCGTTTTGGAGGAATTTCCTGCCTTCGTCTTCAGTTTACCCTGAATGTGTCTAACAACCTACATGGCGTCACATTACATTAGAATGTAAAGCAGTCCCATTACAGGCCTGGACAGGCCCAGAGGGTTCCAGGAAGTTAAGGTTCCCAGATTTCGTGACAACGGCACAGGATGGTGATAGGTTGCCAGCCTTACGCACCGGCCACCTTTGCCCCCAGGAAATACTCCTGGTACTCATTTCTGTTAGAGGCTGAGTCGACTCCAGGGCCATAGTGCGATCTGAGGGATTTTATGTGACACTGACACCAGGTGGGATCGAACCAGCGACCTTCAGATTTGTAGCACAGCACCTTAACCACTGTGCTACCGCGGTCCCCACATTATAGAGTGTAGTCTTCATCATATTGCGAGAGAACCTCAGATTTCACAGTAGAAGTGTTGCGTCTTGTGCTGTTTGTGCAAAGAATGCATAATGGGGAGGTCCTTTTCTTTGTCTGTCTGTCCCCAGTGTCGCTGCAACTCAAAATGCAGAACGGGTTTCTGTATGCTTGGGATCGACGCTAACAGTGCTTGCGGATATTTCTGCTTTCCTTATTAGGGCCGACTAAATAATAATAATAATAATAAAGTAATAATAACCTCAGCATGCCTACTTTGATGAAGAACGAATACTTAATGAGACACGACAGATCTAGGAAGTGTGTCATCCCCGTTGTGTGTGTGAAACTAGGAAAAGGTATATAGTCAAACACATCTTAATCACTTAAGTGTATTTAATGACTGTGATGGAAACAACTACATGTTTCGGCCTGTATTGGCCATAATCAGGTTGACAACCTGATGATGGCCAATACAGGCCGAAACATGTAGTTGTTTCCATCACAGTCATTAAATACACTTAAGTGATTAAGTTGTGTTTGACTACATACCTTTTCCTAGACACGACAGAGTTGGTGCACATTTACATAATTCAAAATACAAAGCATTGGGCGTCGAAACGAAAGAAGAATTGTACAAACGCGCGCACCAAAGCTGGGGTGTGAAAATGCAGATGTAACAGTGTTATGGAGTCAAGGGTACACACAGATAGAGAAGTTATGACAAATAGAGCGGATATATTAATTAAACCAAAAGAAGTAAACGAGAGAAAAACAACATGCATAGTGATAGATGTGGCAATACCTGCGGACCCTGGAATGTCAGGCAAAAAGACGCAGAAAAGAAACTAAAGTACATTATAAAGTCCATTTGTAGAGATACCACGGATGTGGAATATTAAATTATGATTATACCGGTAATAATTGGAGCCACCGGAACAGTAACAGAAAGTTTAAAGAAAAATTTGGAAGCCATACCAGGGGAACGTGCAATAGATTCACTACAAAAGCAACTACGCATGGAATACATCGGAGTAGGCATGCGGCAGTTTGAAACTTGAAGCCTCGGTGGTTCAAGATGTACTGTCAGCTGCTCGACTCACGGTTACATTTCTTCTGTATGCTCGTCGTCTAGCACGAATCTCTCTCAAAGAATATAGGGGGATATGAAGCTACTCGGATAGCCGTCGGTATAAATTTATGCGATCACACAGCTCGTGTTTATGTCTGAATTAACAAAATTACAGTAGCTGTTTGTGCAGTTTCAGTAAACCAACTAAAAACATGAAAAACTTAAGATCGCCAAAGATGAATGCTGGTAGGATGTGAACTGCACCTCTCCACGTTCTATATTACTCCTCTCAGTGAGGACAAATATTACACTTCTACGATTTATGAAATGTCCCTTCCTTTGTCAAGGAAACATCCAACCTGCAGGCAAGCCCATCGGAAAACATCTTTCCGAAAAAAAACCGCGCACACACACACACACACACCTGCGTACAGTTAGTTACCTGTCACTATAACAAGGAAGAGACTTTAAGCCTTTAATGGCAATGAGGTGTGATAACGTCTATTTACACAACCCCGTCGTTAGGCTGGCCTGGAATTTCGGAATTGTCCACTATTATACCCCGTTACCTGCCGGTAGTTGAGTCAGCAATGTTGCAGGTACCGCTGACAGAGATATGTACACACTCCGGTTTTTACCCGGATGTATCCGAGCCGCTTCCTCTGCTGTGTCGGTAGAGTACTGTAACAGCAGTCCTTCAGTGGTGAAGATGGGCGATTTTGATTTCGCCATAGAATTGTTAATATTTCTTGTGGATGCCAGGCCGGTTTTGTGGGACAAAAAGGACGATATTTATAAAGACACGATCGAAACGAAAAAGGCATGGAGAGAAATTTATGTTTGTCTTCAAGAAGACTTTGAAGCTCTAGGAGGTGTTAAAAAACGCCTGTACCGAGTATTGCCTTAATTTATTGAACACAAGTAATTGAAATTCATACAAACTCATCTTTCTTTTAATTTTGTGTACTCTGCTGTTCATATTTTTTACATTTGCCATGGAACACTTCCAGCATCTGTTAGCAAATAATCAGCTACTTTATTCCTTACACTGTTCGCTGTTAACCCCACTGACTGTCCATCAGGTACATCTTCAAGCCCGGTCACTGTTATA
>Ga0131853_10020061_pt1 | contig 12156 bp, 7 predicted proteins | sample TergutLab28metaG_FD_92764 | JGI IMG/M metagenome (GOLD analysis project Ga0131853, IMG submission 92764) | Labiotermes labralis P1 segment gut microbial communities from Petit-Saut dam, French Guiana - Lab288 P1 (version 2) (version 2) | ecosystem: Host-associated > Arthropoda: Insects >...
AAAAATCCAACCAGATGCAACAGTATGCAGATATTTATTTACTGCAAAGTCACTCTACATGTTTCGGGTGTCACAGCACCCATCATCAGGAGTACTAAAACTGTAACCGCAGCCTCCGGTACAGCTACTTCCCTCCAATGTGGCCTGATCGGCCACGTTGGAGGGAAGTAGCTGTACTAGTATTATGACCTGTATCGGAGGCTGCGGTTACAGTTTTAGTACTCCTGATGATGGGTGCTGTGACACCCGAAACATGTAGAGTGACTCTGCAGTAAATAAATATCTGCATACTGTTGCATCTGGTTGGATTTTTATTAACATCTTTGTAATATATTTGTAATTGCCGTTACAATGTTTAGTGCATTGTGACTCTAAAACTCTCCCCAAGTTCTATCAACAGTTTTGCACTTCTTGTACCTTTGCGAAATTAAATTCGAGAGAAGTGCTGTAAGCTGAGTTCGCGGCAGTCCGCCTGTGACACAGCTTTGGGATGGATTTCAAATCCTGGACTCAAGATGGCCGCCAGCGCAAGAGGCATAAGAGACAGCGTTATGTCCGTGACTATATCCGTGACTGTGTTGGGAGGGAGGTGTGACGTAACGGAAATGTGGCTATAGCAGACGACATAAACGCGCCCGTACCTGAAGTAGGAGATGCCGATGTAGGACGAGGACCACATATTCTTTTTGGATATGGTGGGCCGGTTCGCGGCGCATGATGTCGTACGTGATGAGTAAAATTTCGTGGAAGGTGAGATGACTGTGCTGGAGCCACGAGCCGTGCTTTATCGACCTAGACTCAGAACACTTGACTCCAGCAACCGTCTTTCGAAATCGCCGCCTAAATCCTTCAGGAATACTAGGTTCTACGGACCACGTCATAATCTCGACCACAGGTGTTGCACTGCACCTTACTCCGAAGCAGGCTCACGCCTTTTAGAAACTGCATAGCGAAGCCCTGATCGCAGAACACATACGTGAGGAAGTTCCTGTTCGGACCACCGTCTTCCCGCAGTATCGGACGTCCATACGATGACCTCGACACGAACGGCATCTCCTGCAGGCGTTTCTCGTACTCTTTTACCACTTCACAGAGTTTTCCCAGTATTTTTCGTTGAAACGAGACGCACGCTACTACACACGACGATTTCGGTGCGAGGAATGACTGTTACACCGGTACAGGAAGTGTGTAGCATTGTGGGTGTTACATAAAAAACGCGGGGAAAAAGGTGAACGGAATACATGTATAAGAATGAAAACCTAAAGAAACGAAAAGGAAGTGAATAGTGAATTTTAATTACACATATAGCTTAAAACCGAACCTAACGTTTGTCCGTCCTGATAAATGAAGGAGGTAAGAAATGAATTGTAATTATAGGAATAGCCCAAAACGCAATCTAATCTTCGTCCGTCTCGAAAAGTGGTACTACGCCAAGACCGCAGCGCCACACGTGTTGGGCAGCGGCTGTTCGAGTCCAGGATTGTAAAGTGTATCCCAGTTTTGTGGCCAGTTTGGTTCAACGAAATTTAACGAAACATTGTATTCGGGTGTCTGGATCAACTAAAAGACGAACAAAAAATAAGAGTTTCAAATGACCGCACTTGGTTGTCCATTTTCTTGTGAGGCTGAAATCAAGTGTTGCATATACGTATCTCACTAAATGTCCAGCATACAGTACAAGTTGTCACTGTGCTGAGGCTGCTGACATCTTGTGATCAGTACACCCTCTCATACGATCGGTTTTTCCTGTAGAATGTATCTTTGTGTTCTTGTTTTCCATTGACGGAACACATGTTCCGCTTTGCGGTAATGCTGATGCCATATTCAGCCACTCTGTTCGTACGCTTCAACGCAAGAGACCTCGCGCCTGCTAGGACAACTTCGCCGCTATTCTCCGTTCCTCTGCACAGAACAGTGCTGCAAGTACAGATGTTACTGACATATTTTTGGGTGGGGTACGTTGATTTCAGGGGCAGAATGTTGTGTGCTTTGTGCTGCATTTGGTTGGGCGTCATGTAACTTGGTGTGTAGGTCGTGCCGCTGACAGTGACACTGTTGTTACTGGTGCTGACCTCTGCCAGGATCATTCGTTTCTCACGTGAATAAGACCTTGCCAGCACAAACAAGATGCCTCGTTGTTCGGAGGGTATCACAGCGGTGTAGCTGCGTCACTTGGGCTGATCGGTCCAGAAGTCGTGTTCGAGAGTTGAAGTGACATTTGACTCTGGGAGTCGGGGGTACACGTTGCCTCAGAATGTCGGGATCCCTGTACCCAGTGACACCTTGTGACGAATTGCCGCTTGTGTTTTGAGTTGTCATTGTAAGTATTTCATTGCATACTGTGACGTCATAGTTTGACTTCGGCATAAATATTGTGTTGGACCGTGCAAATGGAGCAAATTAATCTGATTTCTTGGTCGATTAATCCTATAGCCCAATAAATTATTTGTGGTAAGTTGAGTGTAATTAATTATTCCGTAGCGAGGAACAGTGTAGTACTATAGAGTGGAATGGAACTGGCCCAGCGCTAAAGTTGTCTTAAATTTACTGCTGCCAAGTGCAAGCTGATTAACCACAGCTGCAAGTGCCACTGTTTGTCAACACCGTTCACTCGCTTCAGCATTCGCTAGATGGCCGAATGAAACGTGGCGTAAGCTGCAGTTCGGGAGATCTCCCGTAGCAACTGTTTGGACAGAAATAAAGTGGCGGTGCGGGGTGCGGTGCGGGGGGTAAACCACACGGTGAGAAGCCACGTGGGAGACGGTGGAGAAGGCAAAATTAGCAGTGATCGTGGTGAATGCATGTATGTATGGTCGCTGTTATGGGTTGTGTCGAGATCATTATATGTTGTAATTTATTGTGCTGACTGTCTTATTGGCTTGTGCGCTGTTAAGCTGGCATCATAGTAATTTAGATTATTATTATTATTATTATTAATGTTGTGCAGTACAGTAATGTGACCACTATGAAAGCACATGAGGGCAGCAGGTACAGCTCCACCCCTTCTTATGCTTGGCACTAAGAAGGCCGAGTGGTCAGCCTCACAGTTGGACCGCTTTATGCCCGTTAAAAGATAATAATAATGATAATTATTATTATTTATTGTAGACGTAATCCCATGCAGAAGAAACCAGGTGAGACCATTAAAGAGACTTTTAGACGTGTAAGACCGGAACATGTCAGCAGGTGGCCGAACTGCATGTTACTAGATGATGATGATGATGATGATGTAATCCCGTGACTGCTGAATATTGCGAGTTTCATATCGCTATGCCACTGTGCCGAACTGTACATGCGACAATTCGTCATTGCCTGTCATTGCTGAGTGTATAATTCAGTGCAGTGCATCGCCCTGGCAGCAGCCACCACCACAGCAGGAACAGAAACTGTGCCAAATAAAACGGACTTACTGAACAGAGGTCATTAGGATGACCAAATTGGTTGTTCAGCAGTTGGTACCGCTGAGGTTAGCGAACAGCTTGGCTAGTTGCAGACTTAGGATATGAAGAGGTGGGGGTGGGGGGTGGGATGGAGGTTATTTGATTAGTTTACTGAACTGAACTTGCGGAACATCAGAGAAAAATCGCCGGATGTCTGCAACTTGACAGCGCAGAAGATGGGCAGGCAACATTGGCGTCAGTGGCATTTAGTGTTGTGTGTGTGTGTGTGTGTGTGTTACGGTAAGAGCAAATTAAAGGCCAGCTTAGTTCACCTCATAGGCCTAATTAGTGTTTAGTGAACTGGGACAGGACAGTGGCTGTATGAGCCGACCTTAGTGTTGTGACGTGTTTGGTATGACTAATGTGGCGCTAATGCGGGATGTGACAGCGGCAGAGATTGCTTGCAACTGTGCAGTACTGTCCGGAGGTGCTGAGAGATTCAGAGAAGCGTGGGCGTTCTTTGTGGTTACCGTCTGTAAGGTGTTCAGGTTCTGATGCAGGTACGTCAGCATGTCCGTGACAACGAAGGAACCAGAACTGCAGACATTTACTGTAATTAGAAGTCACGAATGTGAGCACGGTTCAGGGTTGTTTCGTTTCAGTGGCGATTCTTGTGGGCCTTTGGCCAAAGTTGTGAAAAGCAGAGCCGCTGTGTACAGACGACAGGCTACGCGCACAGTTACGTGTGATTATGTGCGTTTATGTGCGATTATGTGCGATTGTTTGTGATTATGTTGGAACTTGTAGCAAAATTATCTTCAACCTCCTGCCTGCCTCTTTAGTTACCTGAGGGTACTCACAGAGAATGAAGACATGACACGCCCAGATGCTGCACCGCCTAGTTATATTAATTTGCGCTGAGCGCAGACAACGACGGCTAAGCCCCACTTCGCAGTAGCGAGAAAACAGGTTTACAGTTATTGAGTGAGCTGTTCAGATTTAGAGTGTTTTGTGGCTCGCTTTGTTTTATGGACCGTCCTAGCAGCACAGTGGTCGTATGTCTATTCCACTTCATTAGTTTCCGTGGACCACCATTATTGTATCGCTCATTTGCCGTGAAATTAGACCAACATTCGTAAACGCTTGAAGAGGAACGCAATTTTTCACTGATGGCTTTCAGAACCAGTCGCTTCAAGTATTGACGAATCGTCCCTCAACGGCATTTACCCAGGCGGTTAGTTAACCGGCCTGTCACCACGGAGACCCTGATTCGATACCAGGTCAGTCCCTGTGGGATTTGTGAATAGAGTGGGAATGGGGCAGGGTTTGCTGTTAGTAGTTCGGTGTCCCTTACTCTTGAACATTTCACTAACGCTCCCTACCCCATTCATTTATTTACACACTAATTAATTAGGTTATTCATTTACTCATTCACACATTCATTCATTCATTTATCTAGTCGTCACTGACTTACATATTAAATCATTCATTTATTATTCGTCTATTCATCACCCACGGTATATAATCTCGGTAACTGGCAGCGTCGTTAAATAAACGCAGTTAAAAAGCTTTTTTCTTACCAATAATAATAATAGTAATAACAATTCAGTAGGTGTTTGTTGAGTTTCTGGCTGTAGAGCACTAGTGCCAATTCCGTAGTCATCACAAGAACACAAATACCCAGAATGCAGTACAAAACAAACGAAACAAATAGCACAGATGGCAACAATAACATCAATGAAGTACTGGACACAAACTGTAAACACTGAAATGCATTGATGAGTGGATTAGAGAGCGCCACAAATTCGAACAGAATTTGTTTTAAATAAGCAGTCGGTTTGCTAAAGATGTTTAAGTCTTTGCACAGAATTGGTTAGCAGCAGAAACAGATCTGGCGGAAGGAGAGTTTTGCATGTAGCAGTATAGAGGGAGGAGTTTCTGAAGTTACGCGGAAGAACTGGAGTATCAGTGATATACAGAGAGACGGCAACGTGCAGGTCTGAGTACACTGAAATGAAGAATAATGTCACAGGGTGGAGTTCTCCGTCGTGAAGGGTTAAAGTGCTAGAATTTTAAGGTAATCCTCGTAACATGGCCACGAGAGAAGAAACGGTTTGACACAGGACTAGAAACTTCTGCTGAATGCGTTCCAGGGTTTGGAGTCAGTAGAAGTTACGAGTTCCATACAGTTGAGGCGTGCTGAAGTTTGGGTTTCAGCATTGTTAAATAAAACATGCATAAGCTATCGAGGGTAGCAAGGGACAGGGTTATAGTTTGAATTGGGCCGAACAGCCGTACCGGCTGGAAGACATTTTGGTCTGCACGTGTGTGGTAATGCAGTTTGGAGTGAAACTGAACTCTGAGGTTTTGATGGTGTCCTGGCGGGACGACGATGATGACGATGATGATGATGATGATGATGATGATGATGATAGCCACAAAATGAGCCGTGTAAAGAAATTAACTTGAGAAGCTGCTGATATATATCAAAAGTTAATCGAATAGTGACAGTGCAGCCTTGCCATGTCTTGTTATTGGTGTTCATTTTCGAGTTTTGTTACCAAACACACGTACACGTGACGCACTTTGTTTGCCGCTGTTTTGGATGTTCTTAGGACAGACGGTTTGATTTGTGCTTCGTTACATAGGAACGTGTACTCGTTATTAACTGTGTCAGGGCGCTGAAGCCAAGAAGGAAGAGAAATAGAACCGTCTGTTCTAAAATTCTCAAAGTTTAGGAGATAATATTAAAATGTGTTTCACGACGGAGTTGAATGGAGCAGACAAATAGCCGGGATTTTTTGAGTATCGTGTTGAACTGTCCGGTGTCGCACGTGCAAGACATTTTTTAGTAGACTGTACCATGCGCAATGCCCCTACTGTGCGTACTGTACTGTGCGCACTGCTGAACAGTCTGCATAAGCAGCGCCTTCGTTGTTTTGTGTAATCGCAGTTGGTAGCACTGAGGCAGTGACAGTAGTGCCAACTGTATCGACAGGTGGCCTATTGAAACATGCGGGTGTTTTTGTTTTAAATTAAATCTTAAGCGCATTGCTTTATTTGCCATTTGAACTTTATTGTAAAGATGGCCGTGGGCGGTCCTTCTGCACTGCAAAGTGAAATGGGATTACGCAGCGTGCTGTAAACGAGCTTTGGCTGATCATGTTAGGGGTTTGCTAAGTCTCACATCGAGGGTTGTACGGATTTCACGGTTGTCACTTCAAGTGGGCCCTGCCGACATTTGCACAAATTCTAACATTTTCCGCTTTTCACGTGTAAGTGGAGCCATTCTGTTATAACTGAACTCCGTCATTGCCGGCTCAGTAAAGTCATAGTGTAGTTGTCCGTCCGTCCGTCCGTGTATTAATTACGTGTATTAGCGTCATTGAAACAGCGATTTCTGGCCAGCTTGGTTTAGGCGCTACGCCATCTTAGTATCAGGTTTGGAAATTCAGAGGGACGAAGGAGCATAAACCCTTTCCAGCCCAGTGGTAACTACATGTACCGCCGGATCCAGCATTTAAAAACCTGTACGTTCCACCCACACAGCGTATTTATATGTTTTGTGCTGATCTGAGAACAAACAGCGATTATTTCACTGTACAGACGGAATGTGTTTACTGCGTGGTACGGACTGAAGCTTACATGGAATTCAGTTTATCTTAATATAGTATGTACCGTTCATGATGCTAAGTCACTTGTCATGTGTGTACTGTCATCTTCAGAAGACTCCCTGAAGATGACGCAGGTGCATCGACTCATGTCGAAGTGCTTACGGTACACAAAATGTTGTTAATGTTGTGTATTTGTTGGTCTGGATAACCAACCGTACAGATGCACGGTTCATACATGAAAATATGCCGGTTTCGTTTGACGTCATCTTACCCCAGTGCGTTGTATTTGTTGTGCGGTGGCACTCTGGCACAGTCTCTGAACCATGAGTTTGCCGAACTTGAAGTAAGTTTATGTTACTGTCTGGAAATGTTTGAAAAGCGATTTTTATGCCGTAATGGGATTAATGTTATGGCTGTTGCCAGTCCAATTAACGGAACGCAGTTTCACACAAGACGGTACACACAACCACAAAAGAACATTTCAGCGCTTCACGCTTTCTGTGTATATTTCGTTATCATTGGAATGGGTTATGATGCCCATAATATGTATTGTGTCGTACATCTTTGTACACTGCTTCATCGTCATGGTGGAGCACCATAACCTAGGATTTTTAATTTTCCCAGGTCTTATTGAATGTTCCGCAGAATAATCCAATTGCACTTTCCTGTTAGCTAATAAATTAAACTACACGAACAGCCAGACAGGGTGTAATGTACTTGCACTAAGAGACAATTTTATGAAGTTAGTTTTAACTAGCTAAGTTTGTTCTGCAGCACCAGCGAGTTCCTGCCGCTTGTTATTTCGGTGCGAATGTCCTCACGACGTGAAGGCGTTTTGAAATTAGTTTCCGGTTGTAGAATGCTTTTACAGTAGTCGAAGTTAGTTTGCAAGTTCAGTGAGACGTTTTTCAGTCATTTTAGTTTCTTTGTTCAGTTCCAGTGTCTGTTCAGCTCGTGCTGTAGTGCTCATTTAGTGTCACACACTAATACTTAGTGCGCTGTTCAGCATGGTCGGTGGGGTGGGGTGATATTGGAATGGTGCGCACTGCAGAATGTTCAGTTCAGACGTGACTGAAGGACATCTCAGATCTTTGTGATGATGTGTGGAAGAGAAAAGACGACGGAATTGTGATCTGAACTCAGCCGTAACTGCATGCAGAACGAGCTGCGTCATTGTCCCTATTGCTGCCTTGAGCGCCGTACTGCCAGGCGTTGTGCTGCCAGTCGACTAAAGGCCATCCTAAAATACAGTCATGGCAGACACGAAATCTCCAGCAGCCACTGTAGCATGGCTTCGAGGATTCCGGGTGCTGACATATGGCGGGCGCTGCGTCGGTGGGCAATTTGTGCCGGACGTTTCGGCGGAATGTACGTGGTGTGGCTATAAAATAACCGGACTAATGTTAGAATATTTTTTCTTAAAAAAATTAAACAATAGAAACGTTGTCACCCTCAATGTACTCCCCTCCCCGATCCCTACACCGCTCCATGCGAATCTTCCACTGTTGGAAGCAATGCTGCAGGTCGTCTTCTGATAGCTTAGTCATGAGCTTCGTCGCTTTTACCTTCACTGCATCTACGGACTCGAACCTGGTACCTTTTAACGCAGACTTGATCTTTGGAAATAAAGTCACATGGGGCTAGGTCAGGTGAGTACGGTGGATGTTCCAACACGGTGATCTTGTGCTTCGTCAAAAACGTCTTGACAGACGGCGTTGTGTGCCGGCGCGTTGTCTTGGTGAAGATCCCACGAGCTGTTCTTCCACATTTCAGGTCTTCTTCTTCTCACCCGTTCACGAAGGTTTGTCGAAACCTCCTTATAGAAGACCTGGTTAACGGTCTGACTTCCAGGCATCCAATCCACGTGAACAATCCCTCGGATGTCGAATAAAAAACGATCGTCATTACTTTAAATCTGGATTTGCTCTGCCGTGCTTTCTTTTGCCTTGGTTAACCGTGACTCTTCCAGTGCATGGATTGGCGCTTACTTTCTGGGTCGTATTGAAAAAACCACGATTCATCACAAGTTATTACGTCCTCTAAAATGTTTGGGTCGTTTTCAATGTTTTGAAGAATGTCAGCACAAATGTTCATTCGAATTTCCTTTTGTTCGGGGGTGAGGAGTCTCGGCACCATCTCCGAAGACACTTTTTTTCATGTTGAAATTTTTATGTAAAATTTGTCGAAGTTTCCTTGTCAATGTTAATTAACTCAGCAACTGCTCGAATGCTCAGGCGACGATTTTGTGGAACAATTTCACCGACTTTTTCGATTTTAGCGTCTGTTTTTGACGACCGGGGCGCTGATCGTCTCCGATCTCTTCCCTTCCCTCTTTAAACCACTCAAACACTTGAGTACGAGATAGACATTCATCACCATAAACTTTCTTCAACAAATCATACGTTTCTGTAGCGGATTTTCCAAGTTCCACACAGAATTGCACATTGACGCGTTGCTTCACGTTAACACTTAACACGATTCCAACGGAGAACAAGAACACGATCCACTTCAAGCAAAGGCTACTGCCAAACTGTTTGCCGCACGACCTTGAAATTGTAACCGTGAATGGAGGGGAGAGCACAAGCCAATCCCACACACCGCTCGCTGTTGCCAAGTTTACAGGGAAGCGGAAAAAAATTAAGTCCGGTTATTTTATAGCCACACCACGTATTGCTGTCTCATTCACCTTCTTCCGACAAGAATGATTCTGCTCGCAACTCTAAGACACTTGAAGATGACGCCGCTACATTCCTTCGAAATTTCGGGCACCAATTAGCCCGTGACGTAGCGTCACGCATGACCACTTAGCTGTGGAGACCTGAACAGTAGCACATTTGGGCACGTTTAGTGCTGTGGCAAATCGCCGTTCTATCTGTAAATACATTTTTATTAAATAAGTTTTGATTGTTGTTGTGATTCAGGAACGCTGAACAAACACAACTGCAGCAGCAGTAGCGTTTGGAAGAATTCCTTTGTATTCTCTTCCGGAATATTAGTTAGCGGAATAGCATAGCGCCGGCCGTAGCGTGATTGTTCCCTTGGTACTGCAGGGAGGTTTGAAACTTTTGTTGTTTCCAAGTTGTTGAGCCCTGAGGCACTGTTACAGCCAGGCTGAACGAAGGGACGATTTCCTGGCGCGAATCAATCACGCCACTCCTTGAACCCAAAGTAAAAGATTTCATAACAGACCGCTGTAGAGTTTGTCATTGTTGCTTGTGTGACCCTGCGGCCGGAGTGTCGGGGTTAGGCATATCATATATCACATCATAGCATAACATATATCATATCGTATATCCCGTATCATATCATAATATTATATATATCATTTCATGGCCTATCATAACATATCATATCATATAACGCATCGTATCATATCACTTATCATATCATAACATAATTTCATAGGCATCATATCATAAAACATATGTCAATATGTATCATATAGGTATCTATATCAATATATATCATACAGATGATATCATAATAACAATATATCATACATGTATCTTAACATATATCATATATATCATATCGTATCCACCATCTGTAGTTTCTTGATGGCTGAACATGCGGCGTAATGTCACAGGCAGCAAATCGTGAACATTTATGTTAGCTGAAATAGGCAGCGATCCAGCATAAGAGAAAGTGTTCTTGCATAATCGTTGTTGCGAATTGGAAACTAAACATGACTGCAACATTTTTAAATGTGCGATTGGCTGTGAGGGGATAGGTGGAATGCTGAACATGACTCTGAGAAGATATTTTTGACTATTTTGGCTGTAATACCCTTTTGGTTATAATATTTTTCTCTCCTTCTTTAACACAGCGCTCTGTTTACGATGCATTTAGAAAACATGTGTCTGTAGTGTGTGCAGTTGTGGTTCGTGCTAACAGCAGACAGTGGCAACACAGCTGTTGGCAGAATGGCACTGAGTTAGGGGGGTACAGAAACTGTACCAAAATATAGGAGCCTCTTCAAAATTCTAGGCCCCAAAAGAGTGACATGAAACAAGTTCCGCATTGAGGATCCACAAATATTAGGTGTCGCCGTAGCAAATTTAGTCGCGCGGGATTTATGCAACCCTGCACCAAATGTTTCGGTCAGTGCAGCTGTTTTGTGGATGTTCATTTCTTGACACTGACTGGTGTGTCTCGGCACGACCAAGTCCGTAATTGCGTTGCGCGATCGGTGCATGGATTGTGTGCGGGAGGTTGAGGGATCGCGAGGAAATGAGATGAAGTAAAAATGTCGCTAAGATTGTATTTTGGCGTGAATTTGCTTCTGCTATATTTTACTAACTTGGCAGACTGCTGTCACTGTGGGGTCCATTTTCATCGTGCTGACAATGTACATGCTGTTAAAAACACTCCGCCGTTTTTACTGTGAATTGGATCTGTCTGTCTGCATTCTGTTCAGCAGTGAGGACTCCTGAACAAGAAGAAAAATGGATTCCATTTTGAAAATCTGTTAGCTAAAAGTAAGGCACTTCGTCCATCTACACAACTACAATATCCCACTGGAGTTTTTCTGTATTTTGTTCTTGTTTGTCAATATATTTTACTAAATTTAAATTTACGTTATGCATTGCAACTGCGTCGTATTGTAGTGGGACGTTATTCTGAGAATGACGTCTATGCTGGAACATGCAGCCAGTTTGCTGCACAAACGAATGCCAACAGAACTGCCGTGTTGACTCAGATATGTACTGATTGTTGATACCGCAACTTGTCGCTAGGTGGACCAATACAGAATGTTCGTTGCGTGTGCTGACATTTGCGTGGACCTTAACAACATTGTGAATTGTGTCGACCAGAAAGGTGACGGATTGGTATGATTGTGGTGCTGAAGATGGGTGCATGATCGGTGCTTTGTCTGCTCGGTTGGCTCCACATCTGCACACACACACACACACACACACACACACACACACAGCAATATTGTATGTACCACTAGACAGTGACTAACCGCACACTTCGTCCGACATTGTGAGATTGTCGCTCTCACTGCAGTGGCTGCGAATTGCTGTTCACAGGAATGTGACGCCGTGTAGTATGCTAGAAGTGTACCGACGCTTCAGATGGTATCGTGCGTCCATGGTCTACCCACACTGCACGGGTGTACCTACCAGCATACAGCTGTATTGTCGCGTCCAATAATTTTG
>Ga0131853_10020063_pt1 | contig 12154 bp, 4 predicted proteins | sample TergutLab28metaG_FD_92764 | JGI IMG/M metagenome (GOLD analysis project Ga0131853, IMG submission 92764) | Labiotermes labralis P1 segment gut microbial communities from Petit-Saut dam, French Guiana - Lab288 P1 (version 2) (version 2) | ecosystem: Host-associated > Arthropoda: Insects >...
ACCCCCGCGCGCCCGCGCGCACACACAGACGCCCCCACCCCGCCACACACACACACACCCACACACACACCCACACAACACGCACACATACACACCCACACACACACAACACGCACACATACACACCCACACACACACACACACACACACGCAACACACACACACGCAACACACACACATTACTTGGATGTAATTACTGAGCCAGATGCATTGGCCGCATTATCCGAAGTTTATAATATTCGACACCTGTTGGAAAGGAGAGTGCTTGGACCCGAGAGACGGTCTGTACATAGCGGAGGTGATGTATAGAGTTCTGTCTCCACCTGTTACTGACGCCGCGGACGGCCTGTTTACCGGCTTGCGGGATAGGAACGAGGAGTACAATTAGCACAGATTCACTGGATGTTCAGAACCAGGTATTGTTTACACAACAAATAGCGGATGAAGAGGAGAGATTCAGCTGTGGGTTACAACGAACGCCTGCCCCTTTGTGCACTGTCACATTGTAACCCTACTGACAACATGAAGGTGATTCAGCATTGGCTCTGATTGGACGCTTTGTGTAACAGCCGTCCTTGTTTAAGGACGCCACAGCCTAAATTTGCATAATATTTACTCAGTATAACCTCTGTTATTTTGTGCGTTACAAAGCCTTTGGTTTATCCCATTACTTCTAACAAACGGCGGTTGTGATTCTGCGTGTTTGTAGCACAAATGCTTACTTGCTACTGTACAGCCTCAGGTATTGAATTACCATTCACTGCAAACATTATTGCTGGCGTTACATTTACGTTCCCAGGTGGATGTCACTGGGTGTTACGAAATATAGATTCCCTGATATTTTTACGGTACGTATATGTAACGCACTGTGGTTATTTTCGTTACGTCCTGTTGTGGCTGTTTGGAATCCTCGATAATCCGATACGTATCAGATCATGAACTTAATTTCCTGAAACATTCACCCAATTTCCCAGCTTTAGTTCCATTTACGTCTAAGTTAGATAAAGCGAGGTAGCCTGATTGGTCAGTAAGTCACTTGGGCATAGGATTCCTTCGCTACGACAATTTAACTTCTGCTGCTTCAGATAAGACACAGGGTCAGATAGACAACCACAACTACAGACAACACTCAATTCCTGTCACGTAGGTGACATAGGTTTGGAACAGGGGCGACCCTATCTGTGGCAAAAAAAAAGAATTATGGTTGAGGAATTTTTAGAAGTTCACTAAACACTGCGCTCTACCATTCTCTTCAATACGTTCTTTTGTCACAAATACAAGCTGATAATCGTATAAACTCGTAACCTCATCTCTACACAAAAGTGACCGAAGTATGTTAAAAGGACTCGAAGAACACTTTACCCTAAACAAAAACTCAGGTTTCATTTAGAGCCAGGAGGAATAATAAGTGCTGGAAGAGAAAAAATGGAGTAACCAAGAGAGATTTTAATTTTGACGGGACAGATTATGGTATCGGATCCTAATCTTGCTGACGCTACTGTTGATGGTAGAGATAAAAGGCAACGTAAAGTTGTCTGTGCGTACGCCATTCAGGCATGAGGGAGTGGAGGTTTAGCTCCACGCATTTGTAACCCCGATATTCGACACGGTGTGCGGTCAGATCTATCCCTAGGTGCCGTTTCTTTATTTCGGAGCAACAGGCTCCGGTGCGAACTGAATAGAAGGCTGGGTGAACCTCAAAGCCGATTGGGATGTTTTTCGAAGACAAACATTTCTTATCCCTGCGCGCAAATTTAACCACGAATCACAGTCGTTCAGGCCTTAGCCTAGATACTGTACCGTCTAGGCTAACCCGTCCGCATTGTCGGTAGTGGACTGACAGATTGAAAGACCAGATAACAGATCGTAACTTGGTAATGTCATATTTTTTTATTTTCATTGTTACACCGTGCATGTTGTTGAGTTACTCAATTATTATACCAACTACTGCACATATATAAAATTTACACATTAAAACATTAAAACGCTGGTATAATAATTGAGTAAATTTAGTAATTGGTAATGTCAGTTACACATTTAACAGTTTTTATGTCCAGCCCTTTACACATTACATACCGGCTGCGTATCTGTATATTACCGTACGAGTACCCACATTTCATACCACATAATACCACACATATACATATTACTGTTGAATGATAATTATGAACTACAAGAGGTGTCAAAAATTACAAATAAAGTGTGCAATAATGATTGAATTTGTTTCGTGACTGCATCCACGGGATGATGAGTTGCTGTAGAAAGGGGAGGGCTTGACAGGACAAATAAAACTTATTTCGCAGAAAGCCTGACGTGCAGAGAAAGAAATAATTATCATAAAAGCATAAAAGCGAAACGGCATGCAAAAAGAAAATATTCCCATTCTGAAGACTGAAGCAAGAGCATCATATCCTTCTAATGAATATATCAGTCAGAATGAAGTCTGCTTCAAAAGTTTAAATAGGATTTATTTAGCAACGTGTTACAGTCCACTAGGAAAAGAAACTTAGCGCCAGTAGGAAACAAACTTTAAAGAGTTTATAAGACGAAATTCGCGAGAAGAGTGTTAGACGTTAGTTTAGAATTTATTTCCCCTTGCTCCTATACACAAGAGGCTTATAATATGTATTTGTGTTGTTGTTTGTAGTTCATTGTAGACGCTAACAATGTGAAATGTATTACGATCAAGTTTACTGTTCCTGTCCTTAACACGCGTGACGGTGTACAAGGGAGTGGAGATACACCTCAAAGCATTCTACATCTCAGCATTATGTGAACGTAAGTGGCCAATTTCACGCCCAGACCGCATTAGCTCACGGCAAGGCCCTCCAATTCTGATTGAACATGAGGCTGGGTGAGTCCCAGAGTCGCTAAGGAAGATCTGTTAATTTTTTATTTCTATGGCGCAAAAGCCCCTAGTGGGCCAGGGCCTACTCATTATCGAGGCTTAACAATTACATTAATTTAGATAGGCCACACTCGGTAGCACTCCAGCCTCTGGACGAGTGATCAACCTGACGCAGAGATCTCTTCCTAACAACACAAAACAACCACAAGAGACAGACATTCAGGCTGAAGCACTAGTGCTTCAGCCTGCATACGGATACCACACCACCACAACGCAACACCAACACACATCGAACCAGAACCATACAACCCACGCAATAACTCATCAAATAAGTCGCAAGCTCCTGAGGATGGATGTATGAACATCCGAAACATGTTGAGCAGTAAATAATGAAATAATAAAGCAAGTGACATCAAGTTGGTCTTTCTTTATTCAACTCTCCCTAAGCAAATACGAAATTCACGAACATAAAATTTTAAATAATCTAACTTCTTGGATAGGGAAGGCACCAAGAGCGGTCTGAGGTAAATTACACAAGTGCAACACAACAGTCTCGCGTCACAGGGATAATCAATGAAAGACTGCATGACCTCTATATTATGTGCCACGTCAAGAGCTCGTTACGAACTAATCAAATAAACAAGTGCTTATCGGGATGTCGTTTATTTTAGCTTATATATATATTTTATCTCTGAAAATAATAAAAGATATTCCACGAAATGTATCAGAAATTCAAAATAAAATCTGCGGGACGAAATTAAATTGGATGCTTATCCGCGAATTATAATCCTTATTTTACAAAATTTCCATAATCAAATAAATAACACACAGCGTAATATACCCATAACAGCAAGATCCGTAAGTGTTGTTTGAAACACATTTAGATGTCGAGCATATTAAAATAAACAAAACAAAATCTGAAACTACACAATGTGACACCTGCATTTCGACTGCCTTTGTAACAATATACGACAATCTTTTTGTCCGAAAACACAACAACAAAGACAATGGTGTATGACAAATATCAAACCAAGCACTGAATAACAGAAAACAGAAGAATACGAGACACGTGTACTCGAAGGGAACTGAAAGTTCTAACAAACGGTGTCAAAAATTACTACACAACGCACCAGAATATCCACAATTTCTCACTGTGTAGATATGCACTGTTATTTTTCACGTGGCCTACACATAGATACGGGGTACACAGTGGCGCAGTTGTTTGAGGCACTACGCTAATACCCGGAAGGTCGCGGGTTCGATTCCCAATGGTGTCATTGAAATTTTTCCTTGACATAATCCTTCCGGCTGCACTATGGCCCTGGGGTTAACTCAGCCTCTAACAGAAATGAGTACCAGGGATATTTCCTGGGGGTAAATGCGGCCGGTGCGTAGGGCTGACCTTGCCTCCTTCATGTGCCGATTGTCTGGAAATCTGTGAGCCTCAACTTCCTGGAACCCTCAGGGCCTGTCCAGGCCTGTACAGGTATTGCTTTAACTTTGCCTTACTTTTACACATAGGAACAGCGGGTCAGGAATTGCGTGAACAGCACAACAATCCTAACGCGATTTCCTTACTTCGAATGTTCGAAACTGCAAAGAATGTGGCACAAGTGTAGTGTCATGAAGGATGCGTTTCGTTTGCCGACATAACGCTTAATCCCAGCTATCCTCTCTGTCATCAGCCTTCAGCGACTTACACTCGATACGCGCCAAGAGAATAGTTTAAGTCTTCGTGTAAACTGCTGGTTATTGTTACAGGCTCAAGTCTTCTGAGGTATATGGCTTTACTGATGGGTGAGCAACTCGCGCCGTTTTGAAGGATTAGGGTGCTTTCACGTTCAGAATCACGCAGTTTAAGGCAAACCACCTCTAATATCTCAGTATTTACTTCGTAACTGAAGATGAATTGGAATGTGCTCGGTAAATGTTCACTGCTCAGTAGCACATTTTCTAAAAATCCGTCAGACAGACTTGGAAAAGCTGCGGGGTGCATTTTTTATCTTTCATTGTGAAAGCGTCAAATATACACTGGTGAACACACGTATCATGTAGGTTGGCTGTGGTAAGGCTCATGCAGATTCTCACGATACGGCTCCTGTCGACTGAACATGGAATGAGTCGTGTAGATTTTCACGGTACGGCCCACGTAGATTGGACACGGAACGGGCCACGTACATTTTTACGGTACGGCCCACATAGATTGGACACGGAAAGGGTCATGTAGATTTTCACGGTACGGCTCTTGTAGACTGGCCATGGAATGGGTCATGTAGATTTTCAAGGTACGGCTCATGTAGATTGGCTACGGAGTGGATTAAGTAGATTTTCAGGGTACGGTCCACGCAGATTGGCCACGAAATGAATTAAATAAATGGGTCACGACATGGCGCATGCACAATGGCTGCGATACAGCTCATGTAGATTCGCCGTGGTACGGCTCAAAACAGACTGTTCACGGCATGATTACGTAGATTGGTCACGGCATGGTCCATGTAGTGTTGCCACGCAATGGGTCACGTAGCCTGGTCGCGGCATGGTTCATATAAACCGGTATGGCAAAGACAAACTGACTTCCAAGTTGTTTTTGTCACGAAAACGAAATGAAACGAATAAACGATTTCCGCAGACTAAATACAGAATCCTTTATCGTTACATTTGCCTAGGTGGTGAACCTAGACAACATTACTCTATGCAGAGTACAGTTCTGAGGATTTCTAGTCACTAGTCTGTTTTCTGTACACATTCAAAACACATCGGAAGGGGAATTATTGAGGTACTGGTCACCGTCATGGGCCCAGGACACAGGCGTGAGAAAATGTTACAAGGGATGAGAACGAGCAAAATATAAATTAAATAAGGGGGTAAAAAAGTTGGCAGTTTGGAATAACGAGAAAGGAGAATTTAAGATATTTATGTAGGAATTATATACGTCAATGAAAAAAGGGCATTAGGAAAGGGAAATAAGAACACAGTAAGTATTAAAATGAAAAAAAAATAAAGAAGAATGGAGGAATAATTTGAAAACGGAAAATAGGAGAATTCAGAAAAAATGCGAGATTTGCATCAGTTTGACTGCCATAATACGATATACATGCAGGTTTGAAGTCCTTTCTCGATTAATACACTCGAAATTGCAACCTGTGAACATAACTTGTCAGTTGCAACAAATGTAAATGTTTCACAGTAAAAAGATACGTAGACAGATAACGTCAATAAATTCTGCAGACGATAAAGAGCGGCCTGGAGGATACGATATTGCGAAGGTTCAGTCGGCTGGACAGAAATAAATCACGGTCACATAGTTCGGCAAAATCAATATGACGGATGGGCAGAACTGTTTGTGGCATGTAATCAAAGGCTTCTGCAAATTTCGTTAAGACCCTGAAGTACACTGACCATTCAACCAAATCGAAATAACTCTAAACCACAAAGCATAAAAAAATTAGTTTTTAGCCCACAAATTTATTAACTTTACGCAGATCAGTCTAGTACGTTTCAAGCTTTTACGTGCAAACAAGCACAGTAGGTACGGACGGTCGTAGTGAATCTAGTAAGGGGTTTTGTACATTGTTTTTTCTAAACGTGGCTGGAAGTATTGCGATATTCGAGGTTTTCAGAGCGGGGAATATGAAGATAATCGTCTGCTGGGTTGTTTCGCCATGAAGTCTGTAACAGAGCAACCTGTCTGCCCATTTACAGCCGTTACATCCCGGGTGACTGTACCTTTATATTCACTGCTGTGGAATTTAAAATCTCAAAGTCGCCATCGAAGCTACTACCGTCACATACTTCAACGTTTCGCTGCGGCTATCACCTGGAAGAACAGCACACAGTCACTGCGACTCCCGACACGAGAGCCGGGTTTAATATTATTCATTCCGCGCATTGCTTCCGTAATCATTCACGCATACGAACGTACGCACGGAACAGAAATTAGATGTCATACAACATTTTGTACCCTCCTACATTTTTTGGCGTTTTAATTAGCATATTCAGGGGGATCTAAGTACAAAGAATTGGTACTGTGTATTACTTTGTGCTGAAATATCTATTGCGATGGAGGTTTAATAGCCGAAACATGCAGGAGGATACAAACTTATGTATCATTTTAATTTATTTAATTTCTGTTATGTGTATATGTTGATATACATGGCTAGAACAGCTGGTGTTTTAACGGTTACTTAGTGACGCTGTCCTAGCTGCCGACATACTATATGCCTGTACCGTCGAATGAGATGAGATGAGATGATCGTTCTTTTTTATTTATTTCACGAACCTGTCGGTTGTTTAGACTAGATACATAAAGTTGATAACCAGGATATATTTTAAAGTACCTTGAAGTAAGTGTTCGTGGTCTAAACCAGATGCTGTCCGGCTTTTTCTTGGAGGAACTAAGAATACGAAAACGTTTAATGAAGATAGCCCCAGAGGCCCTTCCTAAATTCAAACCGGTCGCCCCTTCCCCCACTAATAAAAATCTAGAGGGCTAAAAGGGACAGGCAGTTGCTTGTTCCAGGAAGTTCGTAAATTCGTAAGTTCATAAGGAAGGATCATGAGCTCCGAACCAAGGAACCACAGAAACAAATCAGACAGGTTACCGATGACGTAAACCGTACGGTCAATTCCCCTCGCACATTGTGAAGCGGTGTGACAGCGTGTCTTAATAAACGGCATTCAGCTGACAGGATAAACAAACCAGTTATCAGTTGCCGTCAAACACATCAATATATTTGGTTATTCTCATTGTAATGGCGACATGTTTCGCTCCTTCTGACCATCATATCACCACCCTACAGAAACTTAAGGTACATGCAGTGCAATCATGTAGTGTGGGATCCAACAATACTTAGTTTTATAAAATATTAAGAACTATACAATATTAAGTGGTTGTATAGCTGTCTACGATACTTCATATGATATATTATATTATATTATATCATATCATACTATATTATATTATAGTGTTAATTTCCATTTCAGATTCAAAAATAATAAATTACTAATATCAAATATCCTAGACAGCTACACAACCACATAATGTTATACAGTTTTTAACATTTTATACATATTTTATACAACTGTAAGCATTATAGGATCCCACACTACATGACTGCACTGAATGTACCTAAGTTAAGTTTCTGTAAGATGGCCAGATGATGGTCAGAAGGACCTAAACATGTCGCCATTACAATTAGAAGCACCAAATATATTGTTATGTTTGATCGAAACTGATAAATAGTTTGTTTATCTTACAACTCATTAAACACAACGGGATGTCCTCTATAAAAACTGGTCAATCAGCTCTTTAGCCCGTGTTTCGGCAGCCCGAAATTTATGGACACATTCTCTTGTGTTCAAGCTGAATGAGAGGTGGGGGAGGGTGTTCGGTAGAAGTGGAGTAAGATAACCGCACCGCAAGTACCTGTGCCCTAATTGAACTTCCCGTTTACCTGTCATCCTTACAATACTTGTACAGAACATGGGCTTCTCTATCTAATGTTTAATCTTCACTGGCAAAGCGCTCGTAAGGACTCAAAACTGTCTACATCAGGGGCCTCATCACAAACAGTTCGCGGCTTTGAAACATAATGTGGGCCCTACTTCATTTTAAGCAATGAAAAAGACGATAAATATGTTATGCAAGATTTGAGGTTCTCACAGCGGTGGAGCTAAAGATTGAAGTCATATGGAATAAGATGCTTCAAAGGATTGCAGACTTAAGGATCAAGCAATCCGAGAAATCCAAGTGGCTGAAAGTTAGGGTATTATGCTCACCGTGAGATACAGCGTCATGTTACAGAATACTTAAATGCACGTTAATTACTTTAACTGAAATTAAACGCATCAGTAAGTGCAATCAATACTTTTAATGACACAACTAAAAGAGTCTGCTTTATAACTACCGAATTTAGAACGTTATTACGTGTGGTTTACCATCCAGGGAGAGCAAAAATGTGTCAGCCTTACGACAAGGGACGAAAATCAATTTAATTTAGAAAAAAATCTTCGACATTAAGACTATATTCTGTAGCTGGAAGAGCAGCGTCGCGGTCGGAAAAAGTGGAGTGGCCTGTCGCGTCTCTCAGACCCCTCGTCTAGAAGCTTCTTAAAGCATTTCCCGTAATGAGACAAGAGAAAGAGAATAAAATGATATCTGAACAGCCTGTTGGGTTTTATACTCGCACATATGACGCCCTTCTGTACAGGATGTTTATTGCAAAGACACGCTGCTTTGTTGTAATCTGTAGTGGGCGATGTCGATATGATCCGTAAGTTTAAAAGTCATAATGGAACATCTGTACGGCCATGTAAGACAGATATTCCTATTTTTTTACACTCCACAAATTAACACAAAAATCAAACTTCAGATCTTGACACGGTCACAATGTTTCTGTGAGTATTATCCGTGGTGGCAAGAAAACAAAGTTAAAAAGCAGAATGAACTCCATTACCATTAAGTTCGTATCACTGTCTCCGAATAAAAAGTTAATAGCGTCGAAAGAAATTAGAGGGGACACGTATGCAGATTCGCTGCCATTACACAATACCATCGAAATTTACGTTGAAAAAAATGCTGTTTCCACCCCTAGCTTTGGTTACCATGCACAACTCTTCCACTGAACAGATGTTATACGAGTAGGTTAAGCCACTGTGGGACACAATAAAAGCTTCCTTTGTTTCTTTCGTCTTCCTTAATTAGTTCTTCCCTTTTAATTTTTTCTGCAATCTTACTTCTCTTCGTTCATTTGTTATCTTTAATTTTTCCCTCGACGCAAGGAAGACCAGTAACTCTGTCGTGCTTTTTGTGGTTTTCGTCGCTTCCTTCGGACATATGCCCGGACCGCAGAGCACATTATGCCACTACGCCTTCCTTCTCCATCCTTGCCATTTCATTATTCACTGATCAACCTATAATTCAACGCTATGTATTCTAACACTACGCCAAGGTGTTAAGTAAATACAAACTAAAAAAAGAGTACTATTTCCTTTATCATTCCTTTTGGTTCGTACTTTTCCTTGTATTTTCCTCTCTTTCTCTGTATGATTTTTATTTATGGTTATCCACCTTGTTTATATTTAATTTCTCACTACGGTAATCTACAACAGGACAGACAATGTACGTATAACGTGACATCGAGGCGGTTGCGAGAAATCATTGTTGCAACGGAAAAGCAATAAGAAATGATAGCAGTGTGTGTTTGTAGCCTCAGGTATCCAGCATGCAATGCGCATGCGTCGTATCGTATCCGTAGCTTGTCCAGTTCTAAAAGTTTTTTCCACACTATCTCATAAACGGCAAGGTTAAAAAAACGAACTATTGAACATACAAGGTAAAGTGTGTGTGTGTTTTGATTTCTATAAAAATTTTGTCTGAAACATTTCTCATTCTAAGAAGAACTGAGCGAGATATGATCAAACATGTATATTGGTCTTCATGTAAAGTACCCGTTATTCCTGTCAGATTTTAATGAAACCTGAATTTTCTCGACAGGTTTTCGAAAAATACTCAAATATCAAACTTTATGAAAATCCGTCCAGTGGGAGCCAAGCTGTTTCATTCGGACGGGCGGACAGACGGACATGACGAAGCCAATAGTCGCTTTTCGCAATTTTGCGAATGCGCTTAACAACGTAGAACTGTCCAATTACACGAAATGAATGCATGTGAGACGTGGAGCTATACATCCACTCATTCTTAATCTCGACACTAGATGCAGATAAATGGTCAGCTTCAGGTCTCGGCCGCTTTTTCTAGTACCACTGAACAGGAGCCTGGGAAAGCCCCAGAACCGGAGTGAACGTTTTGGAAAAGAGAAAGAGGCCACCTCTTGTGTCTATAGGAAATCGAACCACGAATCATCGGATGTTCATCACGTAGCCTAGTCGCTATACGAACCATGCTATTCCGTCTTCCTCTCATTACATCTCCATTTTGTCAGTGAGTCACTACAGAAGTCAATGACTGTACGTAAGCTTATTATTATGTAGGTAGCAGTTTTAATCTCAGATGCATCAATTTTCTATTCTGTATGGCCAAAAGAAGAAGAAGTTTCGCGCTCTGATTAACAAGCTATAGCATTCCATCTATATTTCATCTAAAGGGTAGGCGACAGTAGCAGTATTAGGAGTTGTACTTAAATGCCGTTACATCAGAGGCTCAAACGATATCAATAAAGGATAATAAGAGACAACGTAAGTAATTTCACAATGCTCTTTGTGGGGTCTGCTATTTAGTGTATTATAGCCAGAAAGCAGGACACGTCCCTTGTGAGATACCTAGCAGACAAAGTGGCACTAGTGTATGGTGTTATCCGCATTGCCATGGTTTTCGCTCAAAGCCCTGCGGTGTCCAGCACATCCGCATAGGCTGCGCATTATCACAGTTCTGACTTGGTGTTTTCCCTTTATTCTGGCAGACGGTTGGGCTCACGTTACGTGAGGCACATTTCTGCAAGATTTATTAGTACAAAGAGGCAGAGTTTCTAAACTAGTGACAAAGTCGTAAAGTCTATACACATGTGGGACAGTAGTCTTGTGTAGCTCAGGCCCTTCACACGTTACGTATTTTAGAGCAAAAAGCAGGCACACAAACTGTTCTTATAAGCTTCAGGTGAATTGTGGTTTGAGGGTCTCACAGTAGTAAAGAGCAAATTTGTTCCTGCGCTTAATATAGTTCTAACAATGAAAGTATAAAGAGCTAGGGACAAATATTGACGAATTCATATTCTAGGCAATAGATAACAATGCGTAGCGAAATTCATCCTCGAACTACTTTACCCCCAGGAAACAGCACCACTAGCATCTCTTGTTATAACGGGGAATTAAAACCCGTAGTCTATATTCTAACTGCCACACTAGCTATCCAGACCAAGGAGTTATTAACGCTCTTCTGGGAGGTGACTGCTTGTCGTTAGGTAGTTTAAAGACAATATTTCGGAGTACCCTGCTGCCTCTATTTTTAGGTTACCCTACGCTTTCCTTAGATAAAGACAGTTGCTTTCCCAGAAAACTTCCCTGTGGAAAAGAAAAAATTTTAGAACACTACGTGCGTTATATCTTATTTTTTCCCACTCGTGTAGCCTACTTTAAAGGGGAAATACTCATAAATGCATGACACATTAGCACACATGTTCTCCAACAAGCTAATAGGAATATTTCAAGTCTCATACCACAACACCAACGACTCTAAACTAAACTCCGTGGCCTTAGTCCGCACGCGAACTATACCGACAGAGCGGCCGCCGCCGGTCGGCGAAGTTAGTGCCAACTTTTGCGGATAGAGGGGTGTCACGTGGTCAGCGC
>Ga0131853_10020064_pt1 | contig 12154 bp, 11 predicted proteins | sample TergutLab28metaG_FD_92764 | JGI IMG/M metagenome (GOLD analysis project Ga0131853, IMG submission 92764) | Labiotermes labralis P1 segment gut microbial communities from Petit-Saut dam, French Guiana - Lab288 P1 (version 2) (version 2) | ecosystem: Host-associated > Arthropoda: Insects >...
GCTGTCCGGCGGCTACGTGCCGGTCGGCGCCACGCTCGGCAAGGACTGGATCTTCAAGAAGGTCTACTCCTCGATGGACCGGGTGCTGGTGCACTCCGCGAGCTTCGGCTCCAACGCCCAGGCGATGGCCGCGGGTCTGGCGAGCCTGTCCGTGATCGAGGACGAGCAACTGGTGGAGAACTCCCGCCGGGTCGGCGACCTGCTGCGCACCCGGCTGGCCGAACTCACCGACCGGTACGAGATGCTCAAGGAGGTGCGCGGGCGCGGGCTGATGGTCGCCGTCGAGTTCGGCCGGCCCAAGTCGCTGGGCCTGCGCAGCCGCTGGACGATGCTGCAGGCGGCCCGCAAGGGGCTGTTCGCGCAGATGGTGGTCGTCCCGCTGCTGCAGCGGCACCACATCCTCACCCAGGTCTCCGGCGACCACATCGAGGTCATCAAGCTCATCCCGCCGCTGGTGTTCACCGAGGCCGACGCGGACCGCTTCGTCACCGCCTTCACCGCGGTGATGGACGACGCCCACGACGGCGGCGGCCTGATGTGGGACTTCGGCAAGACGCTGGTCAAGCAGGCCGTCGCCAACCGGTAGGCGGCGGGCGCGTTCCGCACCTGCCGGGCCACCCGGCCCGGCAGGCCCCGCGGCGCCGCGCTCAGCCGGTGAGCAGCCGGTCCTTCAGGCGTGCGCGCCGCTCCGGCGTCAGGCCCAGGCCCTCGGCCAGGTAGCGGTCCACCGACCCCCACTCCTCGTCGATCGTCGTGAAGGCGATCCGCAGGTACTCCACGCGGGCCTCGAACAGCGGGCTGAGCAACTCGCGGATGACCGGGTCGATCGCGGTGCCGGTGCTGCCGTCGCCGCGCACCACCTTGTAGCGGCGGTGCCGGGCGTTGCTCTGCAGGTAGTCCTCCTCGATCGCGGACCGCTCGACGTCCAGCGCCAGCAGGATGATCGCGATCGAGGTGCCCGCGCGGTCCTTGCCCGCCGCGCAGTGCAGCAGCGCCGGGACCGCGGGGTCCTCGGCGTCCGAGAGCTCGGCCAGCATCCGGGAGTGCTCGCCGGTCCGTTCCAGGACGAGCTTGCGGTAGGCGTCGGCCATCCGCGCCGCGCCCTTGCCGTCGCCCAGCACCTCCTGGAGCGCGGCGATGTCGCCGTCGCGCACGGTGCCCCAGAAGCCCGCACCCTCCGCCGGGTCGCTGAGCGGCATGTTGACGTTGCGGGTGCCGGTCAACTCGGCGTCCGGGCCCTCCAGGGCTATGTCGTCACCGTTGCGGAAGTCGAAGACGGTGTGCAGGCCCAGGCTCTCCAGGAACGCGGTGTCCTCCTCGGACGCGTGCGCGAGGTGGCCGCTGCGGAACAGCACGCCGTGCCGCACCCGGCGGCCGTCCACCGTCGGCAGGCCGCCGACGTCGCGGAAATTGCGCACACCGGTCAGCTCGGGTTCGTCCCCGGTCGGGGTGGACTGCCGCACTTCCTGCGTCACCTGCGCTCCTTCGTCGTCGCTCACCGCTCATGCTGGGGCACACCCGACGATACGGCAGGGCGGGAGACCGCGTACCGAACGGTATGTGTCCGGCAGGCCATTGCTCTGTGCCGGGCCCGGGCCGATGATGTCCGGATCCGACGGGGGGTGAGGGGCACGCATGATCGAAACGGGCGGATCCGGCCGGCTCTGGCTGCTGTCAGGACCGGGCAGCAGCTACGCGCTGCACGTGACCGACCGTGACGACCTGCTCCACCTCCACTGGGGCGCCCGGATCGCGCTGCCCGACGCCGAGGCCCTGGCCGCCGAGCCGCTGCCCGGGGAGCGGCCCTTCGAATCCGCCCTGGACGGCCACGAGGAGTACCCGGTCGAGGGCGGACCGCGGTTCGCCCGGCCCGCGCTCTCGGTGCGCTCGGAGCCGTCCGCGGAGGGCTCCGTACGCGGCACCGAGTGGTGCTTCGAGGAGGACGAGACCCTGCGCGGCCCCGACGGCGAGGAGCTGCGACTGCACTTCCACGACTCGCTGCACCACCTCGACCTGACCCTGCACTACCGGCTGCGGCCCGGCAGCGACGTCGTCGAGCGCTGGATCAGCGCCTCCCACGTCGGCCACGCCGGCACCCCCGCGCTGGAGCTGCTGCGCGCCGACTCGGCCACCTGGACGCTGCCGCACCGGCCGGCCTGGCGGATGTCCCAGCTGCACGGCCGCTGGGGCGCGGAGTCACGGCTGGCGCGTGCGCCGCTGGCGCCCGGCGAGCGCGTGATCGGCAGCCGCAACGGGCACACCTCCCACCACCACCTGCCGTGGTTCGCGCTCGACGAGGGCGAGGCCACCGAGGAGCACGGCCAGGTGTGGACCGGCGCGCTGGCCTGGTCCGGGTCCTGGCGGATCGCCGTCGCCCTGCTCCCCGACGGCCGCGTCCAGGCCACCGGCGGCCCCGGCCACGACGACGCCGGGCTCGTCCGCCTCACCCCCGGCGGCTCGTTCACCGGCCCGGTCTTCGCCGGGCTGTACAGCGACGGCGGGTTCGGCGCGGCCAGCCGGGCCTGGCACGCCCACCAGCGCGCGCACGTCCTGCCCGACGCGGACCGGCCGCGCCCGGTGGCCTACCGGCCGGGTCCGCTGACCGGCCCGGTTCCCGGGCCCGGCGCGAGCGCCGGCGGACCGGGCGTGCGGGCCGCCGGGCCCGATCTGCGGCAGCACCGGGAGCTGGCGCGGCGCGCCGCGCGGATGGGCGTCGAGCTGTACGTCGTCGACGCCGCGCGCGGCGCCCTGTTCGGCGCGGAGACGGCGGGCCCCGGCCGGGCCGCCGGCTCCGGGCCCGCGGGCGGGCTGCTGAAGGCGTTCGCCGACGAGGTCCACGGGCTCGGCATGTGGCTGGGCGTCCGGGTCGAACCCGAGACCGTCGAGTCCGGCGGCGAACTCTGCCGCCTCCACCCCGACTGGGTGCAGCAGCAGCCAGGGCGGCGGCGCACCGAGTACGGCGGCCGGCTGCTGCTCGACCTCGCCCGCCCCGATGTCCGCGACCACCTCGCCGGGGAACTGGACGCGCTGCTGCACAGCGCCCCCGTCGACCGCCTCACCTGGGACGTCAACCGGCCCTTCACCGAAGCCGGTCGGCCGGGCGAGCGGTACCCGCAGCGGCTGTGGGCCGGGCATGTGCGCGGCCTGTACGCCCTCCTGGACCGGCTGCGCACCGCGCACCCCGGGCTCACCGTCGAGACCGGCGCGGGCGGCGGCGGGCGCACCGACCTCGGCATCCTCGCCCGCGCCCACCAGGTGGCGGCCACCGACACCACCGACCCGCTCGACCGGCTGGACGTCCAGCACGGTTTCAGCCAGCTGCACCCCGCCGTCGCGATGACCGCGCCCGTCACCGCGGGCCGCGCCCCCGGCCCCAACCACCGTGCCGGGTCGCTGCGCTTCCGCTTCGTCACCGCCATGGCCGGCGCCCTCGCGCTCGACGGCGACCTGCTGGAGTGGGGCGTGCACAAACGTGCCGAGGCGGCCACCTGGATCGCGCTGTACACCGCGATCCGGCCGGTGGTGCACGGCGGCGCGCTGTACCGGCTGCGGCCGCCCGGCGACGGCGGCCTGAGCGCCGTGCAGTTCGTGCGCGGCGACGAGACCGTGGTGCTGGCCTGGCTGCGGGCCCAGCGGTACGGCGAGCCGCCGGCGCCGCTGCGACTGCGCGGGCTGGACCCGTCCGCCTCCTACCGGGACCTGGCGACCGGGGTGCTGCGGCGCGGCGCGGTGCTCGCCGAGCACGGGCTGCGCACCACGCTCGGCGGCGACCTGGACGCCGCCGTATTCCATCTGCACCGGGTTTGACCCGGTGGGATGGATCACGTCGCGTCACCCCCTCCCTACGGTCGCGTAGGTCACCCCGGCAGGAGAACAATGTCCGGACGTGGCAGACGATTCGCTCAAGAACACCAAAAGCACCATCGGGTCGTACACCGCGGTGGGGGACAGCTTCACCGAAGGCGTGGGGGATCCGGGGCCCGACGGCACCATGGTCGGCTGGGCCGACCGGCTGGCCGTCCTGCTGGCCGAGCGCCGGGCGGCGCAGGCGCCGCCGGGGGAGTTCCGCTACGCCAACCTGGCCGTGCGCGGCCGGCTGCTCGACCAGATCGTCGCCGAGCAGGTCCCGCGGGCCGTCGAACTCGCCCCCGACCTGGTGACGTTCTGCGCCGGCGGCAACGACATCCTGCGGCCGGGCACCGACCCGGACGTGATCGCCGAACGGTTCGAGGCGGCCGTCGCCGACCTCACCCCGGCGGTCGGCACCGTCCTGGTGTGCACCGGCTTCGACACCCGCGGGGTGCCGGTACTGCGCCATCTGCGGGGGAAGATCGCCACGTACACCGCCCATGTCCGGGCCATCGCCGACCGGTACGACTGCCCGGTGCTCGACCTGTGGTCGCTGCGCGCGGTGCAGGACCGGCGGGCGTGGAGCGAGGACCGGCTGCACCTGTCGCCCGAGGGGCACACCAGGATCGCGCTGCGCGCCGGGCAGGTGCTCGGTCTGGAGGTGCCGGCCGATCCCGACGAGCCGTGGCCGCCGCAGTCGCAGCGCCTGCCGTCGGAGGTCCGGCGGGAGAACATCCAGTGGGCCCGCGAGCACCTGGTGCCGTGGATCGGGCGGCGGTTGCGCGGGGAGTCCTCCGGCGACCACCGCGAGCCCAAGCGCCCCGACCTGCTGCCGCTGCGGTAGCGGTCGCCGCAACGCTTTGCGGTCAGACCGCGGTCGAGCGGTCCCGAGGTCAACCGGCCTGGCGCTGGCGGGGGGTGCGCCCGGTGGGGAGTTCCGCCCAGACCCTGCGGCCGGGGCCGCCGTCCGCGGGGTCGGAGCCCCAGGCCAGCGAGAGCAGGCTCACCAGCAGCAGCCCTCGGCCGCCCTCCTCGTCCTCCCGCGCGTCACACGGCACCGGGACGCCCGCGCTCCGTCCCTGGTCGGTGACCTCCAGCCGTATGACGCCGCCGGCGTCCTGGAGCAGGCAGGTGATCTTCTCGCTGTGCGTGTGCCGCACCGCGTTGGTGAACAACTCGGTCACCACCAGCCCGGCGTCGTCCAGCAGTTCGGGGTCCAGGCCCCACTCGGACAGGCGCGCGCGAACCCGCCCACGGGCGTCCGCCACGGACGCGCTCGACGCGGGCAGCCGGAAGACGTCACGGCGGCAGGGGTCGCCGACACCGTGCCGGCGCTCGTGCCGGAGGGTGTCTGGTGAGGAGACCACCCTGACACTATGAGGCTGCCCCCTCACACATGGCAAGGTCCGTTCTGTAATTTGCAGAATCGAGGGGAACACGCTGTTGAAACAGCTGACTGCATGACACACTGCTTGTGAGCCACGGTAGTTGGAGGTTGAGGCAGTGACGGACCCGCGGCCGGGAGGCGCTCCCACGGTCCTGCGCATGGTGCTCGGCAAACGCCTCCAGGATCTCCGGGAGAAGGCCGGGCTCAGCTACGAGCAGGCCGGGCAGGCGCTCGACGTCACCCATGCCACCATCCGCCGGATGGAGAAGGCCGAAGTCGGCCTGAAACTCCCCTATGTGGAGAAGCTCCTCACCACCTACGGCATCACCACGCCCGAGGAGATCGGCGGCTTCCTGGCGCTCGCCCGCGAGGCCAACCGCCCCGGCTGGTGGCACAGTTTCCGCGACGTGCTGCCCGACTGGTTCAGCGCGTTCGTGAGCCTGGAGGGCGAGGCCGCGGTCATCCGCGCCTACGAACCGCACTACGTACCGGGCCTGTTGCAGACCCCCGACTACGCCGGGGCCGTGCTGCGCGCCGGACTGCCGCACGCCACCGCGGACGAGATCGAGCGGCTGGTGGCGCTGCGCATCGAGCGGCAGAGCCTGCTCACCCGCGCCGAGGGCGCGCCCCTGCTGTGGGTCGTGATGGACGAGACGGTGCTGCGCCGTCCCATCGGCGGGCGCACCGTGATGCGCGACCAGCTCGGCGCGCTCATCGAGGCCACCGAACTGTCCAACGTACAACTGCAGGTGATCCCGTTCACCGCCGGACCGCACCCGGCGATGTACGGGCCCTTCCACATCTTCCGGTTCCAGCTCAGGGAACTCCCGGACATCGCCTACTCGGAAAGCCTGGTCGGCGGCGTCTACTTCGACGAACGCGACGACGTGTCCACGTTCCTGGAGGCCCTGGACCGGATGTGCGCGCAGGCAGCGCCCGCACACAGCACCAAAGCCATCCTCGATGGCATGCGCAAGGAGATCTGAACCATGGATCGCTTCAACGACGGCGGCGCCGGCATATTCGCCGCCGCCCACCCCGACGACCTCCACGACCCCGCCCGCGACGGGGCCGACGTCATCTACAACGGCATGCCCGCGGCCGAACTCGGCGCGGAAGGCTGGCGGAAGCCCTGGAGCGGCGGCAACGGCGGCTCGTGCGTCGAGGCCAAGAAGCTCAACGACGGCCGGGTGGCGCTGCGCCAGTCCACCGACCCCGACGGCCCGGCGCTGATCTACACCAACCACGAGATCACCACGTTCATCCAGGGCGCCAAGGCCGGCCAGGCGGACTTCCTCCTGTGATGACCACGACCCGGCGCCCGGTCCGGCACGCCCGGACCCGCACGCCCCACCTGCCGCAGCAAGCCACGACCCGGACCCGGAGGACGGCGTGACCGACCAGGGATTCACCGCCGACGAGATCGACACCAGCCGGCCCCACCCGGCCCGGATGTACGACTACTTCCTCGGCGGGCGCGACAACTACGAGGTCGACCGCGAGGCCGCCGAGCGCGTGCTGGACGTCGTCCCCGAGGTCGTGCTCGGCGCCCGGGCCAACCGCGACTTCCTGCGCCGCGCCGTCGGTTACCTGGTGGACAGCGGCGTCCGGCAGATCATCGACATCGGCACGGGCATCCCCACCTCGCCCAACACCCACGAGATCGCCCACGCGATCTCACCGGACGTGCGGGTGGCCTACATCGACAACGACCCCATCGTCGCCACCCACGCCGGCGCCCGGCTGCTGGGCACCGGCAACACCGGGTTCTTCCTCGGCGACATGCGCAAGCCGCGCAGCATCCTGGAGCACCCCACGATCGGCGAACTGATCGACGTGCGGCAGCCGGTGGCGCTCATGCTGGTGTCCGTGCTGCACTTCGTCGCCGACCAGGACGACCCCGCCGGACTGATCGCGGCCTACCGCGAGACACTGCCGCCCGGCAGCCACCTGGTCCTCTCGCACGCCACCGGCGACTTCCACGGCGAGCGCGCCGGCGACGTCGCCGCGGTCTACAAGAAGGCCACGGCCTCCCTCACCCCGCGCACCCACGCCCAGGTGCTCGCCCTCTTCGACGGCTTCGACCTCGTCGAACCCGGCCTGGTCCAGGTCCACGAGTGGCGGCCGGACGAGGCCACCCAGGTCCCGGACCGTCCGGTCGGCGTGTACGGCGCGATCGGCCGGCTGAAGGAGCAGGCATGACCGACCGGGGATTCCCCTCCGAGCAGATCGACACCTCCCGGCCGCACCCGGCCCGGATGTACGACTACTACCTCGGCGGGCGCGACAACTACGAGGTCGACCGGGAGGCGGCCCAGCGGGTCATCGACTTCCTGCCCGACATCATCCCGGCCGCCCGGGCCAACCGGGACTTCCTGGAGCGCGCGGTGCGCCACCTGGTGGACGGCGGCGTCCGGCAGATCATCGACATCGGCACGGGCATCCCCACCTCGCCCAACACCCACGAGATCGCCCACTCGATCTCACCGGACGTGCGGGTGGCCTACATCGACAACGACCCCATCGTGGCCACCCACGCCGGGGCGCGGCTCACCGGCAGCGGCGGCAACACCGGGTTCTTCCTCGCCGACGTCCGCAAGCCCGAGAGCATCCTGGACCACCCCACCCTCGGTGAACTGATCGACTTCGGACAGCCGGTCGTGCTGATGCTCGTCGCGGTGCTGCACTTCATCAAGGACGACGAGGACCCGGCGGCGATCGTGGCCGCGCTGCGCGACGCCCTGCCGCCCGGCAGCCACCTGGTGCTCTCGCACGCCACCGCCGACTTCCACGCCGCCAGCCTGCCCGAGGTGTTCAAGGTCTACAACAAGGCCACCGCCACGCTGAACACCCGGCCCTACGACGAGGTCCTCGCCCTCCTCGACGGGTTCGAACTGCTCGACCCCGGGCTGGTCCAGGTGCCGATGTGGCGGCCGGCCGGCACGCCGGACCCGGAGGAGGTCAAGCGGGTCGGCTTCTACGGCGCGGTGGCCCGCAAGGTCTGACCGCCGCAGGCCGGCCGGACCGATCCGCGGTCCCGCCGGCCTGCCGGTCGTCGGATCAGGCGCCCGCGCCCACGTCCACCGTCATCAGCGGCAACGTACGCCCCGGCACCGAACCGGACGGGGTGCGGCCCACCGTGACCGCGCCCATCCGCCGGTAGAACGCCTCGGCGTTCGGGTCGGCGTCGATGGTGAGCCGGGTGAAGCCGAGGTCCGCGGCCACCCGGAGGGCGTGCGCGTACAGCAGCCGGCCCACGCCGCGGCCCATCGCGCCCGGATCGACGAACAGCATCCCGATCGCGCCCCGCGGCGGCTCGCCCTCGACGGTGACCATGCCCAGCACCGCGCCGCCGTCGTGGTCCTCCACGACGGCGGTGCGGTGCGCCACGACCTCGTCCGCGGCGACCGCCAGCTCCTCGCGGCAGGCGGCCATGAACGCCTCGTCGTAGCCCCAGTGCGCCTTGGAGCGCAGCACCAGGGCCGTCAGCGGCTCCGCCTCGTCCGGCCGGGCCGGACGCACCAGCAGCCCGCCGGCGGGTCCCGTGACCGTGCTCATCGCAGCGCCTCCATCGTGACCGTCACGCCCTCCAGCGTGCCCGCGAAGTCCGCGCCCAGCGCCATCGACGGCGTGCGGAAGCCCGCCGGCAGCGCGGGCAGGCGCTCGACGATCCGCAGCACCGAGTCCGCGGTCATGCTGTACGGGTTGGGGCCCGACAGCGTCGCGGTGACCGTGTTGCCCGCCGCGTCCCTGGCGCGGCCCCAGACCTCGCTGCGGGTGCCGCCGAGGGCCCGCTCGCTCGGCCCGCGCACCACCAGGCCGGCCAGCCCCGTCAGCGCCCCGCGCAGCGGCCCCAGCCGCAGCGCCCGGCTGGCCGCCAGCGCCGGCGCGGGCACCGCGGTGTACGTCGTGATGTCCGGGATCCCGGTCGAGTGGTAGGCGGTGCTCACGTCGCCCCACGGCACCGACACCACGGTCCTGGCGCCCGAGGGGAACGCCGCCCGCACCTGCCGGGAGCCCACCGGCACCGCGCGGATCTCCCCGCCGGCCCTGATCCTGCCGCCCTCGGCCGCGCCGGCCAGCGCGGTCCGCGCGGTGCCGGGGCTGGCCCCGCCGCCGACCAGGAACGCCAGGTCCAGCTGCGTGGCGTCCGGCAGCCGGTCGGCCAGCAGCGCGGCCACGCAGTCGGTCGGCACCACGTCGAAGCCCGCGCCGGGCAGCAGCACGACGCCGGCCGCCGCCGCCCGCGGCCCCAGCTCGCACAGCGACTCGAACACGTCGATCTCACCGGTGATGTCGAGGTACGGCGTCGCCGTGTCGACGCACGCCCGCGCCATCGGCAGCGCGGTCCGCACGAACGGCCCCGCGCAGTGCGCCACCGCCTCCACACCCTTGAGGCCGCGGCGTATCGCGCCCGGGTCGTCCAGGCCGAACACCCGGTGTTCCAGGCCGAGTTCGGCGGCCAGCGGCAGCAACTTGGCGGCACTGCGGCCGGCCAGCACCGGGCGCATGCCGCGGGCGACGGCGCGGCGTGCGATCAGGCGCCCGGTGTACCCGGTGGCGCCGTACAACAGCCAGGTCATGGATAGGATCCTCCTCGGCGGTGGTGACCGGAACCGTACACGCGCCGTCCGTCCAGGCGATATCGGGTGGGCGGTCGGGCCCGGGCGTGCGAGGCTGTGTCCATGACCGACCGAGAGCAACCGGCCGCCGTGCCCGCCGACGGCACCGCCCAGGACACCACCGCGGCCGACCAGTCCGAGACGGCCCCCGAGGCCCCAGCAGCGGGCGAGGACGACGTCAAGCGGAAGTTCCGCGAAGCCCTGGCCCGTAAGCAGGGTGCCCGCCACGGCGGCACCGGCGGGGCGGGCCCCGACCAGTCCAAGATCCACGGAGCCCACGGCCGCGCGGGCGGCCCCCGCGAATTCCGCCGCAAGAGCGGCTGACCGAACGGCCGTCCTCGCGCCCCGGGGTGGGAGGACGGCCGCCTTTACGGCTGCGCCGCCCCCGGGCGGTGGGCGTAGGGTCGGAACGGTGACGACGAACCCGTTCCTGAGCCCGAGCACCCTGCCCTACGAGCTGCCGCCCTTCGCGGACATCCGCGACGAGCACTACCTGCCGGCCCTCGAACGGGGAATCGCCGAGCACCTGGCGGAAGTCGAGGCCATCGCCGCGGACCCGGGACCGCCGACGTTCGAGAACACCCTGGTCGCCCTGGAGCGCTCCGGCGCCCTCCTCGGCCGCGTCACGGCCGCCTTCGCCAACCAGGCCGCCGCCCATGTCACCGACGACGTCCGGGAGATCGAGCCGAAGGTGAGCGCGATGCTCGCCGAGCACGGCGACGCCATCCACCTCAACGCCGCGCTGTTCGCCCGGATCTCCGCGCTGCACGAGGCCCGCGACACCCTCGGCCTGGACCCGCAGTCGCTGCGCCTGCTGGAGCGCTACCACACCGTCTTCGTCCGCGCCGGCGCCCGGCTGTCGCCCGCCGACCGGGAGCGGCTGCGGGACCTCAACGCCCGGATCGCCGCCGCCTGCACCGCCTTCGGCCAGAACACCCTGGCCGCCAGCCGGGACGCCGCCCTGGTGCTGGACGACGTCGCGCAGCTGTCCGGACTGTCGCCCGACGCGATCGCGGCCGCCGCCGAGAACGGCCGCGCCACCGGTCACGACGGCGCGTGGGTGCTGAGCCTGAAGAACTTCTCCAACCAGCCGGAACTCGCCTCCCTCGACGACCGCGAGGTCCGCCGCCGGCTGCTCACCGCCGCGCTGGACCGCGCCCAGGACACCAACGGCCCGCTCGCCGTCACCATCGCCACGCTGCGCGCCGAACGCGCCGCCCTGCTCGGCTACGACAGCCACGCCGCCTATGTGGTCGCCGACCGCACCGCGGGCAGCACCCAGGCCGTCACCGACCTGCTGGCCCGCCTGGTCCCGCCGGCCGTCGCCAACGCCCAGCGCGAGGCCGAGGCGCTGACCGAACTGGCCGGCCGGCCGGTCGAGGCGTGGGACTGGGCCTACTGGTCGGAGAAGGTGCGCAAGGCCCGCTACGACGTCGACGCCGCCGCCCTGCGCCCCTACTTCGAGCTCGAACGGGTGCTGCACGACGGCGTGTTCCGCGCCGCCCGCGAGGTCTACGGCATCACCCTGCGCGAGCGCCACGACCTGCCCGGCTACCACCCCGACGTCCGCGTCTTCGAGGTGTTCGACGCCGACGGCTCGGGCATCGGCCTGTTCCTCGCCGACTTCTACGCGCGCGAGTCCAAGCGCGGCGGCGCCTGGATGAACGCCCTCGTGGACCAGTCCGGCCTGCTGGGCCGCAAGCCCGTCGTCGTCAACAACCACAACATCGAGCGGCCCGCGGCGGGCGAGCCGACGCTGCTGACGTTCACTCAGGTCGACACGCTCTTCCACGAGTTCGGGCACGCGCTGCACGGGCTGTTCTCCGCGGTGCGCTACCCGTTCTTCTCCGGCACCAGCGTGCCGAGCGACTTCGTCGAGTTCCCCTCGCAGGTCAACGAGATGTGGTCGCTGTGGCCCGAGATCCTCGGGGCGTACGCGGTGCACCACCGCACCGGCGAGCCGATGCCGGCCGACGTGGTCACGAGGATGAAGGAGGCGGCGCAGTTCGGGCAGGGCTTCGCGACCGTGGAGTACCTGGCCGCCACGCTCCTGGACTGGGCCTGGCACACCCTGCCGGCCGGCACCGACCCCGGCGACCCGCTGGCCTTCGAGGCCAAGGCCCTCCACGAGGCGGGCCTCGCGCTGCCCGCGATCCCGCCCCGGTACCGCACGACGTACTTCGCGCACATCTTCAGCAGCCAGTACAGCGCCGGCTACTACTCCTACATCTGGAGCGAGGTGCTGGACGCCGACACCGTCGAATGGTTCCGCTCGCACGGCGGGATGACCCGCGAC